>Ga0070741_10006952_pt1 | contig 23857 bp, 26 predicted proteins | sample Coa_R1_4_FD_66440 | JGI IMG/M metagenome (GOLD analysis project Ga0070741, IMG submission 66440) | Surface soil microbial communities from Centralia Pennsylvania, which are recovering from an underground coalmine fire - Coalmine... | ecosystem: Environmental > Terrestrial > Soil > Unclassified ...
CGATCTCTTCGCCCTCCTGATCGGTCGCAGGCTGAACGCGATCGACTTCATCCGCCTCGGCGACACCCTCTGGGAAGTCCTTTACGCGATTGGCGCTGAGCGCAGGAGGCTGCTCGTGATAGCTGCGCTGAGTTCTGATGAACAACCAGGATCTGGGTCTGTTTCATAACCCATGCCCGTCTCAGCGCCGGTCCAGAGATCATCGCGTCGCAGAGCACCCACGTCTGCTAGGCGTTTCATCGCATCGACGTGACTCAGGCCGGGCGGTGGCCCGGGATACTTGAAAAGCCAGACAGTCTGAGTCCGTGTCACGAAGATGAAGGCCCAGCGGCCGTTCGTCGCCTCACTGAGCCATTTCACCGAGATCATCGCTGCCCGATGATCGGTTGCTTCTCGATCAGCTTCCGATGGCTCAGGAGTCGGGCATACACATCGACGAGTCTAGTCGCGCAATCTGCCGCGTGTTCCTGGCCATCGCGTCTCCAATGTCGAAACACGTCTTCAAGTCTGCCAAGAGCAAATGTGAGTTCCGCATCGTCAAGGGCCTCCACCAACCGAGGCCAGAGAACTTCAAGAAGATGCTCAAGCTGTCTTTCCATTTCACTAGGTGGCCGATCAGCGTCCTGCCACGGTGCATCCGAAAGGTGTCCGAGCAGATCGCCTCTCATCCGGTCTAGCGCTTGTGGGCTCGGATGAAAGAGTCCGGGGCGATCAAAAACGTCATCCCGGCCCGTGAGGCGGGCAAAACAAGTGCAGAGATCTTCAAGCTGAAGTGCTGAGGCACGAAGAGTCTGAATCGCGAACGGCTCCCACTTCTTCCTCCGAAGCACGCGTGCAACTGGTTCGAGGGCGCCCGATCCGATCAGGAGCGCGGCGAAAGACCAAACTACCGTGCCAGCGTAGTGGTTGCTCCGGTCCGCGAAGAAGCCGGCAATAGCAAGCCCGACGCCCGCGACGAACCTGCCGACTGCGAGCGGCCACCGGTCGCCGACGAGCAGCATGGCGGCGATCTCCGCACGGCGACCTCTCGACGGCTTCACCGCGACCGAGAATACAGCTCACCCGAGCGACCTCACCTGCGACGTCAACGCCTGGCCGTTGCTGAGTCTGTCTAGGGGTCGAGCCGATCGCGTCCGGGCATCGCAGGTCAGTCGGTCTGAGTCTTCGGGCGACGGCCGCGCCGGGCCTGTTTACGGCCCTTCTGCCCGATCTGCTCGCCCTCTGCGTCGGTCACGTCGAGCACGATCGTGCCTTTCCGCGCGTCGTTGAACTTGACCGTGACCTGCGCACCTTTCCCGTCCTGGATCTCCTCGCCGGACAAGTCTGAGACAAGCACCGTTTTCCTCGCCACCTGGTCTCCTTCGCGTCGAAAACTGACGAGGGCAGAGGGTAGACGAAGCGCCAGCCCGTCCAGCCGAAGGGCCGCCGCCCAGTAGCCCATGCATCGGGAGAACCGAGTCGGAGACGTCGTTTGACTCACCTCGGCAAGCTCTCGGGCGCTCTAACGCGTCCTCCCAATCTGCCGGCCGAACTCGTCTTTTGAGCGGGAAGGCTCGATCTGGAGCTTGACTTCGTTCCTGCCAGCGATGACGATGGTCCCTGGGCGGGCGCCCGCGGAGAAGGAGGCTCTCGTGCATCCGGATCGTTTGGCTCGACGGTGGACCCTTGTCGGCTTGGTGGCCGGCTGTCTCACCGTTGCGGCGACGGCGGCCGGCTCGGGAGCGGCGCTCCCGAACGCCTGCACGCTGCTCACGAAGGCTCAACCTGAGAAGGTGTTCGGGCACGGCAGGCTACTCGCCGTCACCCAGCGCAAGGCGCAGAAGTTCGGCACCGGAGCCGCGGCCACGCTCTTCTGCTCCGAGAAGGTCGGCAGGCAGCCCGTCTCGCTCAGTCTAAGCGGGTCCGGTGGCGGCTTCGGCGGCGTCAGGGTGATCTCCCAGACCCATCCCGCGGGCCTCGGCGTGGGTGACACGCTGACCGTCGGCACCAGCCCGTCCGGCAGCCCCGTCGACATCATCTCGTTCCACCGCCGCGGCGTGTTCGCAGTGATCACGGCGAACGGGGCGGCCCCCGCAGTCCTGACCGTGTTCGCGAGGACGGTTTACAAGTTGCTCTGAGCGAGCGCTGCGTACCTCCTGGCGTTCGGTTCGTTCCGGCCGCCGGAGGGCGCGCGTGTAGTCCGTCCGCTTCTGCCCGGCAATATGCAGCCAATGGCCGCACGCCCAGCCGCCCGTGAGAAGGTAATTCGCGACCAGAGAATCGTTGCCGACCGCGCACGTGGCCTCGTCTGGGCAACAATCGCCGGCCGCCACGGGCTGAGCGAACGCCAATGCCAGACGATCTGGAGGGAACATCTCGTCCGGGAGCCGCTGCCACACCAGGTCGACCTGGAAGAGTCGCTGCGGGAGACGCTCGCGCAACTCGACGCGGTGGTCGAGGATGCGGCGCTGTTGGCGGAGACGACCCGGAACGACAGCGTCCGGCTCGGCGCGATCAAGATGCGCTACTCGGCGCTGACCGGGAAGACGCAGGTGATGCACGCCTGCGGGTTGCTTCCTCGCTACGAGCACGTGCTGAACGCGCTCGATTTCGAGCGGCTCGGCGAGACACTCTGGGAAGTCCTCGCCGAACACGGAGCCTCACGCGAGCTTGTGGACGATCTGCTCGCGCGGATGGAGCCGCTCGCCGCCGCACGCGGCTGCCGATGATCGGCAAGAGCGCCTGAACCGAACTTCAGCTTCGCGTGCACGGGGGTCGAGGCCGCGGTCGCGGTTCGTCCGTGGAACAAGTCGGGACGTGCTCGTTTCGATTCCCGGACATCTCAGCACCGGCCAGCGGACGTTCGCGGCGCTTCTTGGCCATCGGCCTGTTCAGCTGGCAGCTGTGCGAAGACGCCGAGCTTCAGCCGCTGCTGCTGCACCTGTTCGGCGACGCTGCTCCAGAGTTCGTGCAGCTCGCGGAGGTTGAGGTCGCGTGTGATCTTCTTTCCTTGGAAGAGATGGCTGGTGATGAAGCCGGGGATCGTGATTTCTGGCCGCGCGAAGCCAGACCGATAGGCGCCGTGTGGGAGGCATGGGAAGAAGCTGAACATGCCGCCGATCGGATGCTCGTAGTTGGCGGCGAAGTAGAGGCGGTGGCTCTGCTCGGGGTTCACCTCAGCGCTGTACCAGGGATCGCCGGTCACCGCCCAATACACATCGGAGACGGCTGGTTTGAGGGTCTGGCGGTAGCTGGCAGCGGTGTGGTCGAGATGGCGTTCGCTGACGACGAAGACGGTGTCGATCACGAACCGGCGGCGTTGCCGGCAGGAGCCGAAGAGGATCACCGATCCGGGCGCGAGATGGCGGAGTTGTGTTTCCCCGCGCTGGGTGTGTTGGAGGCAGCCGGTGTAATGGAACTCGCTTCCGAACACGAACGGGTCGGTGTTCTGCCGCCAGCCGGGCTCGCGCCGGCGGCTGAAGAACGGCTCGTAGAGAAAGCGCGGGCCGTCGGGGATCGAGTCGTCGTAGCGCCTGACGACTCGCGACTCCGGCTCCCATTCACCCCAGAACTCAAGCTCGCCCTCGTGCAGTTCGCCGTGGTCGAGCCAGCGGCCTTCGCTGGTCAGGAATTTCCGCCGGTGGTGAGCCTGATTCCAGTGCTTCAGGTCGCTCTCGTCCGGCTGGTGCTCGCCGCCGGGGTGGATGAACTGGACGAAACAGCGTCGCTCACGCATCGACAAGCTCCCGGATCACCCTACCTGCCTCCTGCTTCGCCTCCCCGGAGATCAATCCGAACGGCGTCTGCGCCGCCCGGCCGAACACGAAGAACGGCCGCTTCCCGGATACCAGCCGCCGCCGCGACAGTTCGATCACGTACGGCCGCTTCCGTGTCACCGTGTAGACGGGCCTGGGTGCTTCCACGAGCGGAAAGCTCACCAGCGACAACCATGCCCGCCGCACGGAGATCAGCACGAGATCGGGCTGCAAAGCCTCAACCAGATCGTGCCAGAGCTTGTTCCCAGCGCTGATCAAGGCCGACTGCTCCGCTGCGGCAAGGCCGGTCCAAGTCGGGTCGGTCGCAAGTGGAGAGCACAGGTCGGTGTGGAGGGCGGTGCTCTCGGCGCCGTCGTAGAAGCTCGACCCGAGCCCGCGCAGAAGCTCCTCGAACGACGGCGAAAACCACCCCCGATAGGGATCGACGCGGAAGTAGTCGTCGAGCGCAGCGCGATAGACCTCGACCCAATCGTCGCCCCGATCGTCGAGCCGCCGGGCGGCAGGAAAGCGCTGAAACGGGTCAGCGCTCGGGAACTCCAGCCTCGACGGGTTCAAGCCAACAGTGACCACCCTCAACGGCGACCGCTCGTACCGCCTGCTGTCCCCGAAGAACAGAATCGGCAGCGACGGCCGAACAAGATGCGGCAGCGCATCGCTTTCGGCCCGCCGGTGAAGCTCCCACGCCCGCACGCACAACTCGCGCATCCCCCGACCCTAACGCCGAGGCGAGGCCGGCGAACAAGGACACTCGGCGCGACGGCCACCCGCCGTGAGGCGTGCTCCGCGCGAGTTAGCTGCGATGATCCGATGCGTCGTGAGCCAGAAGCGGAGGCTGGAGGTCAACGGCCCGGGCGGTGTGATCGAGTCGCTCCAGGACTGGGGCGCGAAGGGAGCGCCGAAGCGGCCGGGCCAGTGGAAGCGTGGCCGCTCAGCGATGGAGCTTGCACGTGCCTGGTTGCCCGCGGTCGCGGCGGGAGAACTGCCGGTCGAGGTCCGCGCGCTCCTCGACTCGCGAGCGCAGCTCCGCGAGTTCCAGCCCGAAACCGTCTCCGCAGAGCACCTCACCCGCCTCGACAGCTTCCGCGGCGAGGGCCGCAATCACGACCTCCTCCTCGTCGGCAGCGCCGCGGCGGGTCGAACCGTCGTCGCCGTCGAAGGCAAGGCCGACGAACCGTTTAGCGACACGATCGCGGCCACGCTCAAGAAAGCGCTCAAGCGCAACGGTTCGAACGCTCCCACCCGCGTCCGCCAGCTCTGCGCCGCGATCATCGGCGTCAACGACGACGAGCAACTGCTCGACGCCAAAGGGATTGGCGGGATCCGCTACCAGCTCGTGCACGCCACAGCCGGAACGCTGATCGAGGCGGAAGCGGCGAACGCCGTGCAAGCCGTGCTCCTGATCCACGAGTTCATCGGCAGCGTCGATGAACAGACCGGCCAACCCCTGACACGGCCGGAGCGGATCGAGCGGAACGCGCGCGATCTCGCCGCCTTCACGGCCGCACTGGCAGGACGCGAGCCGGCCACCCCGACGGGACTACTGGGGCCATTCAGAGCGCCGGGGGGCGGCCTCGTGCCCGCAGGCTTACCCTTGTGGCTCGGGAAGGCGACACGCGTCGACGCCAACCGGCTCGCTTTAAGCTCCAGCGTCGAAACGCGGCAGCCGTGGGGCTTCACCGCCGCCAGCCTGTGCTCACAGCGCCCTGACGATCTGGGCTGCTCGCCCGATCCCGCACGAGCGTGACGCGAAGGCGCTTGGGATGCCGACCGCGTTGATGCATGGGCAGGTGGTCAAGCTGGTCCACGTGATGGCGCTCTACACCGACGGCCGCGGGGAGGAGCAGCTTGGGGAACTGTTCAACCTCGGGTTCTCAGAGCGAGACGAGTCGCTCTACCTCCGCCCGATCGCTCCGAACGGCTTCTACCACTGTGGCGAAGAGGTCATCCCGGCACACGTGAGCGACTTCCAGTTCAACTTCCGGGACGGCCGCTTTCAGACCGGCGAGCCCGTGAAGCTATCGATTCACGCGAGCGGGCAGACGCACGTCAAGCGCGACCAACCGCGTTCGCAACCAGTCGCAGGACCGCTTCAGATGCCGCCCCTGCTCACGATGGAGGACAAACACCTCGCGACGATTCAGATCGATCGCTTCTCCTGCCTGCGTCCCGTGCTGCGTGCGACGACTACGGCCGGGGAGGTGGTCGACTTCGGTTTCCCCTTTCTCGATGCGGCTGCCGGACGAATCGTGCTCTGGGTGAACGCAATCGAACCGAAGTTCCAGGACACCGACTTCTGGATCGCGCTCGCGCGACCGGGAGGCGTCCTCCATGTCGGCTTCGCCGGAGCCGCCAACGACGTCATCGCGGAAGATCCCCGCGGCTTCACCATCCTCACCGGCTGGAACCCGCTCAACGCCGGAATCAAGAGCGAGCAGAACCTGCTCTTCATCCGCTGCGAGTAGGCACGCGGCCCCCGAGGCACGTTGCCAGCAGACCCCGGCTTCGCGGCGGCCGGGCGGAAATGCTAAATCCTCTCTGAGAGCGCGGTCAGGAACCGCTGCGCCCCCGCGATCCTGCCGCGGGTCTTCTCGTCCAGATCACCGACAATCCTCTGGGCAAAGGCTTCGTAGTCGTCCCCGTAGGACAACCCCTCGATCCCCTGCGAGACCTGCTCGACCAGCAGCCTCTGCGTCTCCGCATCCCGGCGGGCCTGCTCCCGTGCCTCCTTCTGCCGGTCATTCAGAAGCGTAACCGCCTCACCGAGAGACAACGCGCCTCTCTCGACGCGCTCCGCCAGATCCGGGGCCTCCCTCCTGAGCCGCGCCAGCGACCCGTCGCGCTCCCGGCTCTCACGCTGCACCGCCTGCAACTCCTCATATGCCTCTTCAAGCGACTTGCTCCCAGCCTTCACCTGAGCCGCCAACTCGGCCGCGCCCTCCACCAACGCCGACGCCATCGTCACGTACGTCTCATTGATCTCCCAACGGCGCGCCATCTTCTCCAGCGTCGGCCCGAAATCATCAGCCGCTGATGATTTCGAGAGGTTCCCCCGCTTCGGCCTCTTCCCAACCCCAGGCTTCCCCCACGACTCCGCAGCTGCAATCGCACGCTGCGCCTTGCTGAACATCTTCCGCCGCTTCACATTCGCCGAAATCACATACGACAACGGGTCACCACCGTCCACGTCCTCGAACCGCGGCTCCACCCCGGCCCGCTCGCACGCGCGCAGCCGATTCCGGCCGTCCAGAACAGCCCCGTCCAGCAGCTTGATCGGCTCCCGCAGCCCGTTCTGCCGGATGTCCTCAGTCAGTGCGTCCAGCTCGTCCCTCGACATCATCGGGAACAAGCCAGCGAGCGGGTGAATCACTACCTCCCGCGCCCCGAGCGGCCCAGAGTGGCTCCTGACGCGATTACGCGGCATCCAGGAGAGAGTAGAGAATGCAGAAGACGGATATGGCGGCGCAAATAGCGAACAAAGTTCGAAAAGAGAGCGGAGCGAATGTCGTGCGCTCATCTCTTGTGAAGCCCGCCACCCGGTGAGCGGACGCACAAGCGGAATCCGAGGCCGACCAATAGTGCCCTCACCTGCGAAGGTCGGCGCGGCGAACGGGTCCATCAGCGTCGCGGCGATGCCTGACTGATCAGTTCCTCGGCCTCCCCGGGATCTCCTGTCTCGAACCCGGAATGGAAGAGTGAGCGGGTCATCTGCCAGCGCAGCGCCGGATTCTCGCCCGGCCCCTCATGGACGTCCACGAGGCCGTTCGCGATCAGCACGCAGATGTCCCACCGCTGCCGCTCGGCTGCGGTCGTCACGTACGGCGGCCGCGGCGTTCCCGTCGGGTCGAGCGCCTCCGGCGCGAACTCCAAAGGACCCACCGCCCCTGTTAGCGGCGGGATCCGCCGAGGAGATAGCGGACCGTGGCCGGGTACCAGCGCCGGCCGCCCTGAGCCGTCGGCACACCGTCCTCGTTCAGGCCGTCGGCGATCGCCGACAGCGTCCTCCCCGCGGCCCGCTCGCGCTGGACGCGCTCGACCACCGCAGCAGGGACGACCGGGGGTCGCCCGATCCTCACTCCCTCGGCCTTCTTCACCGCGAGCGCCTCCTTCGTTCGCACGCCGATGATCCGCCGCTCCCACTGCGCCACCGACGCCAACACGTTCGCCACAAGCTCGCCCTGCGGCGTCGACAGGTCGAGCCCGAGGTCGAGCGCGACCACGTTGAACCCCTTCTTCCGCGCTTCCTCCAGGACGCGCGCGAAGTCGATCACCGAGCGGCTCAGCCGATCCAGCTTCGAGACGATGATCCCCGACGCCTCCCCCGACCGGCAGGCGTCCAGGGCAGCCCGCAACCCGGGCCGGTTCATCGACTTCCCAGAGAGCGCGTCCTCCTCGACCCGGAGCAACTGCCAGCCGCGCCGCTCGCACTCAGCCGCGATCGCGTCCCGCTGCGCCTGCAACCCCGCACCGTTCGCACCCTGCTCCTCGGTGCTGACGCGCACATACCCGACAACCGTTTCGCCCGATCCCACACCCACAGTTTATAGGAACCGAGCAGATGCTATACAACACACCAGCGAAACCGTGCTCGTGGGGAACCTCTCCGCCCCTCGACAGGAGCGGGTCGGGAGCCTTCAGTCGGCCCGCTCGGGCAGCCGCCGGCCAGGAGTGCGTCCGGCGCCGAGTCTCGCCCGGCGGACACCCGACGCAGCCTCCAACGCGGCGACGGCTCCGTCCAGGCGAGCGGCAACACCCCTCGACGCCGACAGCTCCCCACCGGCGATCTTCACGAGCAGCGCCCGGATCATCCTCGCCGCCTGTGCAACCTCGGACGCCTTCACGCCACCATCATCGCGATCAACCCCGGACAGCAGATCGCGGATCATCTGCGCCTGCACGACCGGCCGGCAGCCGCAACCGCAGCTTCAACACCCCGGCCTTGCCGCCGTTGACGCTGACCGGCCCGGCGCCTGAGTGGGTCGAGCTTCCGACTCGCCAGCGCCAACTCAGCCGCGTCCCCGTCTTTGCGCCGAGCCCACGAACTTGCGACACACCGGCCTCGCCCACGACGCTGATCGTGCAGCACGCCCTCGGCGAGACAAGGACGCCTTAACGACGCGTAATCGCCTGGACGCACCGTCGCCGTGAACGCCAGCCGCCGCACCACCGCGCCAGCCCGACCCGGCATCGACGGCGAGCCGGACGTCGCCCGCCGGCTGCGTCCCGGGTGTCGAGACCGTCCTCGCACTCCCCCAGCCGCCACCGGCACCCCTCACCGAGGCCTGGACGGAGTGAGCGACCCCGCCGCCCTCGGCCGGGCCCTCGAACCGCCACGCCGCAAAGACGTCACCGCTCGCGTCGAGAGCGATCACGGGAGCCTGCCCCTCCGTGAAGACGCTGTAGCTCGAGAGCTGCTCCTCCGGCCCGAACACCCGGCCCGCGCGGCGGATGGAGGCATCGACGACGCCGTCCGCGCTTGCCACCCAGACGATCGCCGCGTCACCGCTCGCGTTCACGGCGAGCCGAGCAGCGTCGGCGTCCTCACCCGGAGTCGACACCGCGACCGGCGCCCCGAAGCGGCCGCCCGCCGGCCGGACGACCACCCGAACCGAGCAGCAGGAGCTCAGGAGCACGGTCGCGTCTCCGCGCCCGTCGAAAGCGACCTGCGAGCCCGACCCACGCGCGATCCCTGCCGGTGGCAGCCACGACGGCTTGCCGCGGGAAACGGCCCCGCCCGCGGAGACCACGACGAGCGCCGCGCCGACGGCGACAGCCACGGCGCGAGAGTCGCACCGGCGATGCCACCGCTGCGGTGGGGATCAGCGTGGGGGGATCCGGTCGTAGGGGAGGAGATGGATCCGGGCGCCGTCGGCGTAGACGAGGCCGGCGTCCGCGAACCGCGGGAGGGTGCCCGTCCCGATCGAGAAGACGGCGCCGTCGGCGAGCCGGAGGATGTTCAGCTGCCCGGAGATCGAGTAGGCGGCGAAGCCGTGGGAGACGTCGCCGATCGTTAGCCGCACCGGCTGCGAGCAGGTCGGGTCGCCGTAGCGGTCGCAGTCGTGGCCGGCGGGCTCGAGGGGGAGCGGCCAGGCGGCGCGCAGGGCGCCGGTCTGCGCGTCGTAGTCGCGTAGCTCCCGACCCGCCGCGACGACGAGGTCGGATCCGCTCAGCTGCGCGGCGAGCGTCGGCGCCGGCAGCGAGAGCAGGATCGTTCCGTCCGGGGCGAGGATCCGTGTCTCGTTCAGGCCGCTCGCGACGATCCGGCCGCCGTCCACGTCGAGCGGCGTGTACGGGCCGGGGCTGGACGAGATCTCCCGGCACGGGCAGCCGCCCGGCCCCACCTCCTCGATCGTCTGCCGGTCGACGACGAACGCGCTGCCCGAGTGGCCGTGCCAGCTGCTGACGACGAGCAGCGAGCCGCTGCCGACCGCTGTCCCGATCCCGTCGATCGGCGGGCTGCCGAGACAGCCGGATCCGGATCCGCTTTCGAGCGTGATCGGCGCGGAGCCGAGGGTTGCCTCGCGCGCGTCCCACAGGAAGCAGAGGCCGTAGCCCTTCTCGAGCCAGGCGAGCCGGTCGCCGGCGAGGCCGAGCGAGTAGACGTGGTGGCGGCTGAAGGTCGCGTCGCACCAGGGCGGCTGCTCGACGCCGACGACCGAGCCGGTCGCGGGCGTCCAGACGGAGACGCCGCCGCAGGCGATGAAGGCGACGCGGCCCCCGTCGGCCGCGAGCTCCTGCACCGGGCCGCCGGCGAACGTCCCGTCGACCTGCTCCGGCGGGCGGTAGCGGATGCCGGGCGCAGGGGTCGTCCAGGCGGCGGAGACGAGCTGGCCGCCGTACGGCTTTGCCGCCGCGACGACGGTCTCGATGTGCCCGCCCGGCGTGACGGTGCTCACGTCGCCGGTGACGATCGTGTCGCCGTTGGCGCTCCCGCCGACCGGAACGAAGAGCAGCCTCGACCCGTCCGGTGCCCACGCCAGGTCGCGGCCGCTGGCGCGCGTCAACCGGACACGCAGGCTGCGCGTGTCGAGCATGTGAATCGCCCCCAGCTGGAACGCGAGATAGCCGCCGTCCGGCGAGAACGCGAGCTCGAGGCTCGAGAGTGGAATCCGATCGGCGTCGGGCGCCGCCCGGTAGAGGACACGCGGCCGGCCGCCTGCCGCCGACAGCTCCGAGATCCCGCGCCCGGTCCCGTAGGCGACCCAGCGCCCGTCAGGCGACCACGCGAACGCCGTGAGAGCGTCGCGGGCCAGGATGCGCGCGCGAGCGTCCCGCAGCAGGATCAGCTCGTTGCCAGCCAACTCGGCAAGCGTCCTCCCGTCCGGCGAGTAGGCGAGCGGGCTGCCGTTCAGCCGAGCGACCCGCTGGGCGGCTCCGCCCGGGACGACGACGTGCGTGCCGTCAGCCGCCGAATAGGCCAGCCGTCGCGAGTCCGGCGACCAGGCGGCGCCATACGCCGGGCCAAGCTCCCGCACCCCGGCACCGTCCGCGCGCGCGAGCAAGAGCGTGCCGGTCTCGAACCCGACCCTGCTCCAGTACGCCAGCCAGCGGCCATCTGGCGACGGGAGCGCGTCCGAGAAACCGCACGCCGTGGGCAGGTGGCACGGCCCCGGCGGGCGGTCGAAGGTCAGCTGCCCGAGCGGCGCCCGGCCGGACAGATCAGCCGCGAAGATCTGCATCGACCCCGTCCAATCGCCCGCGTACAGGATCCGCAACCCTGCCGTCGCCGCACGCGGGGCCGGCGCGAGGATCGCCGCCGCGATCGCGCCGAGCACGAGCCAGCGCCCCGAGCAGCCCACCCGCCTCGCGACCGCACCCGACCGCATCCCACCTCCGACCGTGAAGAGCCGGAGGCTAACGCCAGCGTGTTAGCACGCGGTTACCGCGTTGAAAACGATCCGTGGCCTTGCAGGGACCGACCCCGAGTTCGGTCAGTTAGGGTTGCGGCGTAGGCGACATGCGAGCGCTGTCCGTTTGGTTAGGGGGTGGTGGTGGCTGGGGCCGCGGAGTTCACGGGCGAGGTCCCGGCGTTTTACGACCGCTGCCTCGGCCCGGTGCTGTTCGAGCCGTACGCGGCGGATCTGGTCGGCCGGCTACCGTCTCGGTCCAGCTTGCGGGTGCTCGAGCTCGCGTGCGGAACGGGGGTGGTTACACGGCGTCTGCGGGAGGCGCTTCCCGACTCGGCGACGCTCGTCGCGACCGACCTCAACGAGCCGATGCTCGCCTACGCTCGGGCGGCCGTGCCGGCCCCGGGGATCTCCTGGCAAGCGGCTGATGCGCAGGCGCTCCCGTTTCCTGATTCCTCGTTCGATGTGGTGGTCTGCCAGTTCGGTTTCATGTTCCTTCCCGACAAGAGGCGGGGGTTCCGGGAAGCGCGGCGAGTGCTCGCACCGGGCGGGCTTCTGCTCGCCAATGTCTGGTGTTCGCTCGACCAAAACCCGGCGGTCGGGGCGATCCAGGCCGTTCTCGAGCGGCTGTTTCCTGACGACCCGCCACGCTTTCTCGAGACCCCGTACGGCTACCATGACAGCGCTCGCCTGCGATCTGATCTCGCCGGGGCAGGCTGGGCGGACGTCCAGCTCGAGCAGGTTCGGCTGACCAGTCGAGGGCCGTCCGCTAGGGAGTTCGCGACCGGTTTCGTGCGTGGCTCGCCGCTGACGCACTCGCTGATCGAGCGGGCCGCCGACCTGGACGCGATTACCCACGAGCTGACCCAGGCGCTGATCCCGACCGGAGGCGAGAGCCCGTTCCAGCCGACGCTTGCGGCCACCGTGATCACTGCCACCCGCTGAACGAAGCGGAGCGCACGAGCGGCAGCGAAGCCGCCCTCTCATGCGAGGTACTTCCCGTCCTGCGGCCGCGGGGCATCCCGCTCGCGGCCGCTACCTGCGCGAGTGCGGGTTCGCGACGCCGTTCGCCGCCGGCGGTTGGCCAGGCCGCGACCGGACCGCGGCGTTCAAACGTTCGCGGGTGAGGTTCTGCGCCTGAGCGCCGGCTGGTTGCAGGGCCGCCGGGCGTGGTGGTAGCCGGGCCGGGTCGCCTGACGCGCATCGAGATCGAGCGGGAGCCGCCACTGAGGCAGCTATTCCAACTCGGCGAGGAGTGGCCCAGCGAGTCAGAGGCTCGAGTGTGGTCCGGTCAGGGTCACTGCAGCGAGGCTCAAGCCTCGCTCAAGCTCACGGCGGGATCGTCCCGGTCGTGGAAGGTCACCCCCCTGTGGTCCGGCGTGCTTTACCGGCACCCCGAATTGCGAGACACTCGGCGCGATCGTGAGTCCTGAGACGAAGCCCAGGATCGGCGAGGAGCTCGCCGGCTATCGGATCGCGGAGCTCGCGGGTCGCGGCGGGATGGGGGAGGTCTACCGCGCGTACGATCTCCGGCTGGGGCGGAGCGTAGCGTTGAAGCTGCTCGGTCCGCGGCTCGCTGACGACGAGCGGTTCCGGCGCCGCTTCCTCAGGGAGTCGCGCCTTGCGGCCGGTCTTGATCATCCGAACGTGATCCCGGTGTTCGAGGCGGGCGATGCGGAGGGGCGCCTGTACATCGCGATGCGCTTCGTGGAGGGCACCGATCTGCGCCGCGTGCTCCAGGAGGAGCGCATCCTGAAGCCGGCACGTGCGCTCGAGCTCGTTGCCCCGGTTGCGGGCGCCCTCGACGCGGCACACCGGCGCGGGCTCGTCCACCGCGACGTGAAGCCGGCGAACGTGCTCGTCGCGCGGGAGGCTGGGGCGGACCCGCCGGAGCACGTGTACCTGTCGGATTTCGGCCTGACCACGCTCTCGTCCGAGCCGGGGGAGGCGGGCCCGTTCACGGGGACCGCCGACTACGCGGCGCCCGAGCTCGTCACGGGCGGGCGCGTCGACGGCCGCAGCGACCTCTACGCGCTCGGCTGCGTCCTCTTCGAGTGCCTCACCGGGCAGCCGCCGTTCAATGCCGATTCCGTGATGGCCGTGCTGTGGGGCCATGTCAACGACCCGGTGCCGGCGGCGAGCGCCCTCAACCCGGCCCTGGCCGGTGCGATCGACGCCGTTCTGAGGCGGGCGCTCGCCAAGGAACCGGCGGAGCGGTACGGCGCGTGTCGCGAGTTCGTCGAGGCCGCCCGGGACGCGCTCGGCGTGACCGGGATCGAGGTGCCGGTCGTCGTCAGGCGCCGCTGGATGCTCGCCGCGACGATGCTCGCACTTGCTTTGGCCGTTACCGCGACCGTGCTCGCGCTGCTGCTCACGTCCGGTGCGGGCAAGCCGGCTTTGGCAGGCGGAGCCGTCGTGAGGATCGACCCGGCGAGCGGTGAGGTGGGCAAGCCGATCCCGATCGGCGAGGGGCCGAACGCGGTGGCTGCGGGACCGCGAAGTGTCTGGGTCGCGGCCGAGCGTGACGGCTCGCTGTGGCGAATCGATCCGGAGACCGAGACGCCCGCGAGGGTCACCGCGGTCGGCACGCCGAACGATCTCGCGGTGTATGGCGGCCGGACCTATGTCGCGGCGGAGGGGCCGGCGGTCTTCTCGGGGAACGTGGCGGCCTACGACAGTTCGACCGGGGTTCGCCTCGACGACGTCCAGTTCCTCGCCTGCTCGATCACGGCCGGGGCGCGTGGTCTGTGGGCGGCAGGCTGCCCGAACATCCAGCAGCTCAGCTCCAGCGGACCGCTTCGGATCCTGGCCACCGTCGGGATCCCGTTCTGGTCGCCCCGTGACTCCGCGCACGACCGGGGTGAGATCTCCGATATGACCTTCGGGGAGGGAGCGCTCTGGATTCTCGGCGACGCGGCGGACCGGCGCGTCTGGCGCATCGATCCCGACCGGAGGCGCGTTGCGGCGACGTTCGCGCTGCCGTTCGTTCCGGCGCATCTCGCGGTCGGCCTCGGCGGCGTTTGGGTGACCGACCAGCTCTCCGACGCCGTCGTGCGGCTCGACCCGGTGTCGGGGAGGGTGGTCGCCCGGATTCCGGTCGGCCGTGGCGCCAGCGGAGTTGCCGTCGGCACGGACAGCGTCTGGGTGACCGGTTTCCTGTCCCGGACCGTGTCGCGGATCGACCCGGCGCGGAACGCCGTCGTCGCAACGGTGCCGGTCGGTGTGAGCCCCAGAGATGTCGCCGTCGGCGCCGGAGGAGTTTGGGTGATCGGCGATGCGGCCTGAGCTAGGTGCTCTGGCCGGTGTTGCGGGCACCGCGCTCGTGCTTGCCGGCGCAGGTTGCGGTTATCGGCAGTCCGCGATCCGGGTCGGAGTTCTCGCGGACTGCGCCGGCTTCTTTGGTGACGCCGCGGCCCGCGACTACTCGCTTGCGGCTGCCGAGCTTCCCCTGCTCGAGCGCGGGGCGCGCCTTGCGAGCAAGAAGCCGAGCGACGGCGTCGTGGGCGCCGAGATCGGCGGCAGGCGCGTCGAGCTCGTCTTCGCCTGCAGCGAATGGTCGGTGCTCAGGAACCTCGTCGAGCAGACACGCTGGCTCGTGGAGAAGCAGCGGGCAAGCATCGTGATCGGCCCGACCTGGGGTGCGACCGAAGGGCTCATCCTGCGCACGGTGGCGCGCCGGTATCCGGGCGTCGCCTTCCTCCCCGGCGTCTCGCCGGCGCAGGAGACGACGCTGCGCGACCCGGCGCCGAACCTTTTCCGGTTCGGGCCCGACGGGGTCCAGACGAGTGCGGGCCTTGGGAGCTACGCCTACCACCGGCTCGGTTGGCGTAGGGCTGCCGTGCTGGCGTTCGACTACTCGAGCGCCTGGCCGCAGGCCGCCGGGTTCATCGCGGAGTTCTGTGCGCTCGGCGGGCGGGTCGAGCGAGTCGAGACGCCGTCATTCGGCACGGGACCGACGCCGGCGATCCCGGCGGGCGTCGACGGCGTGGCGCTGATGTCGCAGAGCATGCAGGAGACGCTGACTTTCGCCGCGGCGAACGGCGGGCACGGCCCGGAGCTTGCCAAGCGCCTCGTGCTGGGTCCGGGCGCCTTCGACTTCGCCGACCCGAAGGCTTTCGCCAGCGACGGCAGGCTTCTGCGCGGCGTCGTCGCGGCCTCGGCGGCCCCGCGCGAAGTCGGGGCGCCGGCCTGGCAGCGATTCCGCTCGGCATACGGGAGAGCGTTCCCAGGTCTGGTCTTGCCGGGCAGCGCGGCGGGCTTCCCGTTCGGTCTCGCCTATTACGACGCGATGGAGGCGGTCGCGAAGGCTCTCGAGGCGGTTCGGGGCAATCTCTCTGGCGGGGAGCCGCGGTTCCGCACCGCTCTCGCGAAGGTGCGACTCGACTCGCCGCAGGGGCCGATCCGGCTCGACCCCAACCGGCAGGCGATCGTCGACGCCTACCTGAGCAGGGTGGACGTCGATTCGCGCGGCCAAGTCGCCCTGCACACCCTACGCGTCGTTCGAAACGTGGAGCAGACCTTCGGCGGCTACTTCGGCCCAAGCACTCCGACGCTGACCAAGAGCACGCCGGCGTGCAAGCGCAGAACGCCGCCGTCCTGGGCGCGGTAGCGGGCGTCAGCGCTCCTCCGGCTCGAGCGTCCAGGTGAACCGGGTCATGCTCTGCTTCGGCGCCAGCCCGCCCGGTCTGAGGCCCTTGCGGACGAGCAGGGTCGGCACGCCGGTCGCGCGAGCCACGTCGAGCCGGGCCTCGCCGAGTCCCTCCGACCGCCAGCGCCCCGAGAGGCCGACGACGAGCAGCGAGGCGTCGGCGGCGACGGCGAGGACGCCACTCGGGCCCGGGCGGACGAGCACCGGCTCGGCGACGATCCCGACCACTGCCTGCACGATCAGCGAGACGCGTGCGAGGAGGCGGCTGGCGTCCCGGCGCCCGCGAAAGCGGTCGGCCGAGGTCCCGACGAGCAGGAGCGTCGTACCGAGCGCTCTGGCGGTCCAGCCGGCGAGCTCGACCGCCGACCAGTCGTGCTCCCCTCCGCCGAAGGGCACGACGACGGGGTGCGCGGCTTCGCGGTGCAGGCCGCCCCGGTTGACGAGCACTGCGACGTCGCACGGCGCGTCGCGCAGGATCACGGCCAGCTCCGGGTCGGGGACGCCGTGCTCAAGCAGCTCGGGAGGGGCGTCGACCAGTAACAGATCGACCTCCTGCTCGGTGGCGAGCAGGGCGACGTCGTCGCCGGGAGCCGGCGACGTGTAGGCGGCGACCCGCATCGCAAGCCCGCGGCCGCTGAGCTCGTCGCGTAGACCGGCGAGCTGCGCGCTCGACGGCGCAGGGTCGCCGCCCTCATCCAGCACACGGACGACTATCAGCTCGCGGACCGGCTGCCTAGCCAGCGGCTCGGCGATGAGGCAGAGCGGGATGACAGCCGAGCTCTCGCGCGCGGCAACCAGGATCGAGCGCTCGAGCGGATCCGCGACAGCCTCCGCCAGACCGGCCGCCGGAGGCGGGTCGAGCGCCGGATCGTGCCGGAGGATCGCCCGCTCGAGCTGCTGCAGAGCCGGCGCCGGCTCGATCCCGAGCTCGTCCACGAGCCTGCTCCGAGCGGCGCGGAACGCCTGGAGCGCGTCCGCCTGCCGGCCGCTGCGGTAGAGGGCGAGCATCTGAAGAGCGCGCAGACGCTCACGAAGAGGGTGCTCGGCGACGAGCGCCTCGAGCTCGGCCACCAGCTCTGGGGCTCGGCCGAGCGACATGTCCGCCTCGAGGCGCCGCTCGAGCGCGGCCACACGTAACTCCTCGAGCCGCGCCGCAGTCGCGCGCGCGAAGGCGCCCTCGGGCAGGTCCGCGAGCGGAGGACCGCGCCAGAGGGCGAGCGCTGCGCGCAGCCGCTCGGCGGTGCTCGCCGGGTCCCGGCCTTCCGTTTCGCCGACGAGTCGCTGGAAGCGGTGGAGATCGAGCCGCTCCGGGTCGATCTCGAGCGTATACCCCTGCCCTCTCATCCGGATGACGTCGGCGCCGAGCAGCTTTCGCAGCTGCGAGACATAGCTCTGCAGCACGTTTCGCGCGGTCTCCGGCGGCTCGTCTTCCCAGACGTTGTCGATCAGGCGTTCGACCGATACCGACTCGTTCGCATGGAGGAGAAGCACCGCGAGGACGGCTTTCTGGCGCGCTCCGCCAAGGGGCGCCGGTGTGCCGTCGAGGAGTACCTCGAGAGGGCCCAGGATGCGGAAGTCGGCGCGCACTGAAACGCGAACGTACCGCGTTCTGCAGCCGGGTTCCAGCGCTTCTCAAGCGGCCGGACGGACAGTGGGACGCGACGGAAGCCTCAACAGCGCAACTGGAAGGAGCCTCCAATGGGGAATACGTGCGAAGACCTCGGACCGGCACAGGGGCGACGGCCCGCCGGCTTCGCGACGAAGATCGTCCTCCTCGCCGCCGCTGCGCTGCTCGCGGCGGCGACCACCGCGCTCGCGGGAACCGGCGGCGAGGCTGCAAGGCCGGCGGGCCCGCAGCGCTCGACAGAGGCGGGCTTCCAGCTGTGGGCGACCCGCTACGACGGCACGGGCGGCGGCGCTGACGAGGCCGTGGCGATCGCCGCCAGCCCGGACGGGTCGAAGGTCTTTGTGACCGGCTCCAGCACGTCCTCGAGGTCGGGGGACTACCTCACGGCCGCCTATGACGCCGCCGGCGGTGGAGAGCTCTGGACGGCGCGATACGACGGCCCCGACCACCTCCTCGACCGTGCGACTGCGATCGCCGTCAGCCCGGACGGGCTGAAGGTGTTCGTGACCGGCTTCAGTACGCGCAAGAGCTACCACTACACCGCCTGGGCGACCGCGGCCTACGACACCGCGACGGGCTCGCAGCTCTGGGTGCGGCGCCTCACCGGTCCGGTGAACAACGACAACGAGGCCCGTGCGCTCGCGGTCAGCCCTGACGGCACGAAGCTGTTCGTGACCGGCTTCAGCAGCTACGCCACGGGCTACGACGGAACGACGGTCGCCTACGCCGTGGCCACGGGCACGAGGCTCTGGCGCCAGCACTTCGACAGCGGCGAGACCCTGGACGAGGGGACGGCGCTACGCGTCGCTCCGGACGGCTCAAAGCTGTTCGTCACCGGCTTCACCGGGAACGGCTGCTGTGCGGGCGACGTCGACTTCATCACGCTCGCGTACAAGACCAGGAACGGCAAGCAGCTGTGGGAGAAGCGGTACCAGAGCGCCGAGTTCGCGATCGACGAGGCGCGGGCGGTCGGAGTCAGCCCGGACGGCTCCAGAGTATTCGTCACCGGCTCCAGCGGCCCGCCGGACTCGCCGGACTACCTGACGATCGCCTACTCCGCCAGCGACGGATCACAGCTCTGGCTCCAGCGCTCCGACGGACCCGGCCACGCCGCCGACACCGCCTCGGGGCTCGCGGTCAGTCCCGATGGGTCGAAGCTCTTCGTGACGGGAACCCAGACGCAGACCGACGGCGAGACCTACTTCGCAACGGAGGCCTACGCGACCGCGACTGGAGCGAGCGTCTGGGCAGCGGCCTTCGGAGGCTTCGGGACGAGCTTGAACAGGGCGGCAGCGATCGCTGCAAGCCCTGACGGCTCGCGCGTATACGTCACCGGATCAACCAAGAACCTGAACGACCAGCTTCCCGACCAGTACGTCCTCGTCGCCTACGACGCCTCGCACCCGACCTCCTACCTCTGGGCGATGACCTATGCCCACCTGCCGCTCCTCGGTGACGAGCCCGCCGGGCTCGCGGTCAGCCCCGACGACTCGAAGGTGTTCATTACCGGGCGCAGCACAGGGGCCACCTCCGACTACGACTACGCCACCGCCGCCTACAGCACGAGCTGAGCGGCGAACCTCGACCGGAGGAGGAGGAGGAGGAGGAGGAGGAGGTGAACCGTCGGCCCCTGATCCGAAAGCCGCCGCTGGCCGTCCTGGCGACCGCGCTTCCCCTGCTCACGGCAGGACCCGGCACTGCGCGGGCGGGAGTCTACGACACCTCCTCGAAGTCGGACAGCACGAGCAGCCCGTGGAAGGATTCCGGCAACTGGACGAACGACGCGCCGCTCGTCGATCCCGCCTTCGACGACGTCTGCATTACGGTCGACGGGGCGGTCGTGACGATGACCGAGGACGCAGGCGACATGTCGAGCGTCACGGTCGGCACCCGGCGAGACGCTCAACATCGTCGGCGCCGATCTCGCGGTCGAGGAGGGCCTCTGGGTCGCCCACGGCGGCAGCGTCTTCCTCCAGGCCTCGCCGCCGGGCTCGAGTATCCCGAACCGGCCCGCCTCGGTCGCCGCCGCGCCCTCCGAAGCCTCGCCGGGCGCGTCCGAGATCTCGAGCGCGATGCGCGCCTACGAGCTGGTTCCGGTTCAAGAGTGCTTCCGTTTTCTTCCACTTGTTGCCGGATTGACAACGACAGTCGAGACAGGGCATCTACTGAAACCCGGAACGCGTTCGTCAAGTCCCTCGGGTCGGAACCGAGCTGTCCCCACCGTCCGACCTTAGTCTTGACAGATGTTGGTGTTTAGGCGGCTGCGGCGTTTTCGTCGAGGACGGCGGCTTGGAGTTTTTCGAGCGCGCGGCGGATGATTCTGCAGATGTGCATCTGCGAGTAGCCGAGCTGCGCGGCGATCTGGGATTGGGTTTGCTCGCGGGCGAAACGGAGTAGCAGCACTCGTCGTTCGCGGTCGTCGAGGCAGGCGATGCCGGTGCGCAGCGTCAGCCGGTGTTCGCAGCGCTCGTAACCCGGGTCGTCGTCGCCGAGCCGCTCGAGCAGGTTGCCCTCGGTCTCGTCGTCCTCGCTGGCGGGAGCCGCGGCGGAGAAGCTGAGCGCCTTGTAGGCGCTCTTCGCGGTGAGCGCCTCGAGGAGCAGCTCCTCCTCGACAGCCAGTGCTTCGGCCAGCTCTGCGAGGCTGGGCTCGCGCGCGAGACGCATCGCCAGGCGCTCCCGCTCTCTCGGCGCTCTGACCGCGAGCTCCTGCAGCTCGCGAGGTACGCGTACGGCCCAGGCGCGGTCGCGGAAGTGCCGCTTGATCTCTCCGATCACGTTCGGCACCGCGTAGGTCGAGAACTCCACTCCGCGATCGAGATCGAAGCGGTCGACGGCCTTGATCAGCCCGACCATTCCCACCTGCACGAGATCCTCAAGCGACTCACCGCGGCCGCCGAACCGAAACGCAAGCTTCCGCACCTGCGGCAGCCAACCCTCAATCAGCTGCTCGCGGGCGCGACCGTCGCCGTCTCGGTGGTAGCGCAACAACAGAATGCGAGCTTCCGCTGGCGTCAACATCATCCTTCTCCTCCTCCTCGGGTACCGGAGCAGGAACGCGGCTCGAGCCGCCACGGATACGGCCGCCGCCAGGGCCGAGGACGCCGTATCTCAAGTCCCCCATGGTTCGTTGAGCCCCCTGAAAGACACGAGAAGGGAGGATCGATGTTTCTGCTCTTGCTGCTGGCGTTGCTGGCGATCGTCGCCTTCGGCGTCGGTTTCACGGTGCACTGGCTGTTCGTGCTCGCCGTCGTCGCGGCGCTGCTCTTCGTGATCAGCTTCTTCCTCGGCGCCACCCGCGGCCGCTCCCGCGGCGCCTGGTGGTGATTCGCCGCCCTCGACCGGACGCACTGCGATGAAGGAGGCGTTATGGGACTCGGTGTCAGCTTGATCCTGATCGCGGTGGGCGCGATCCTCGCGTTCGCCGTCCACCATCACGCAAACGGGTTCGACATCAACACCGTCGGTTACATCCTGCTGATCGTCGGCCTGATCGGCGGCCTGCTCTCGATGGTCTTCTGGTCGTCCTGGGCCGGCCCCGGCTATCTCAGCCGACGTCGAAGCTACATCCGCGGGGCTCCCCGACAAACCATCATCGAAGAAGACATCGTCTAGCTAACAAGGGGGGACGGGTATACCACGCCCGTCCTCCCCTGTTTCTATCTCGTTCCGGGTTCCCCTTAGACCTGGGGTGACTGCGCCGGGCGTCTCGACGGGCGTTGTCTTCGGCCGCCGGACGCGGCGCCCCGTGATCGGCGATTTTCGGCGCTTCTGCCGTTTGTGTGGGTAGCGCGCGTGATCCGAGGCAGCGCGATCGCGCTGTCCGAGCCGGTTTCAGCAGTGACTGGGCGATGGGGCAAACCGGGCAGGTCGCTCGCCGCTTCTAGAAGCGCGAGGATCGCTCGGGCGGAAACGGGGTGGAGGGCCAGGTCGACAACGCGAGCGGCGCCGGCGTCTCTGACAACGACGGCAGCGGCCCCGGCGTCCGCGCCCATTCGGCAGGCGGTTACGGGATCCTGACGCTCGGGGCAAGCGTCGGCGTGCAAGCCGTCGGCAACTACGGGGTGTACGGCAGCACCACTTCCGGCGGCCTCGACCAGGACAGCGCGGGTGTCCGCGGCGACGCCGCCCTGGGATATGCCGGCGTCTGGGGGACCCAGTACGGAGGCAAATTCGGCGTGTTTGGGGTGGCCTACCCCAACAGCCCAGACAACCCGACCGGCGGTGGCAGCACAGCGATCGCGGCCTCTACCTCCAGTCCGAAGGAAACAGCGCTCGCGGTTGAGGGAAGAGCCGTGTCCTCCCAGAGCGGGATCGCCGTCGTTCCCAGGAACAGCCGCCCAGCCAGCGAGCAAGGTGACCGTGCACAACTTGCCGTTGACCCCGAAAAGCCTGATCTTCGCGACCGTTCAGCAAACCAGCGGCTCGGCGATGGTGAAGGCGGCCGTCCCAAACGTCGGCGCGAGTTCGTTCACGATCTATCTCGACAAGGCAGTCTCTGTATCGGTCAAGGTCGCGTGGTTCGTGATCAATTGAAGCCTGGGCGCGGTGTCGTCGAGTTCTTCACGGCCCTGAGCGAGGGGCCGGTGCGGGCTGCGAGGCGTTCGCGGCGATCCCTTGAGCTAACGTGGCCAGGCCGGGCCGTGCAGCCCGAGGCCGTCCAGGAGGCTCCCGCGCTCGCTGAGCGGCAGGAGCGTGACCCGTTGGCCGTCGAGCTCGAGCAGGTCGAACGCGACGAACACGCCCCGCACGCTCCGGTCCCCTTGGAGCATCCGCCGGCAGAGCAGCGGGAAGCTCGGCCAGCCGTCCTCACCGAGGGCGACCAATTCCCCGTCGAGGACCGCGTCGACCTCGAGGCAGGCGAGCTCTGTGAGGTGGCGGGTCATGTTCCAGCCGCGGCGGCTGCGCACCTCGAGCCGGTCGCCGGCGCGGACGATCGCGCGGAACCTGTCCAGCTTCAGCTCGTACACCCAGCCCGGCTCGAGCGGGAGCAGGCCGGAGCGGGCGAGCATCGGAGGCGGGAGGACCACGAGCGGACGCTATCGCCCCGCGATGGTTGGCGTCCGCTCAGGTCGGTTGTCGGGTTACTTGAGCGGGATTGGGCCGGTGAAGGTTCCGTCTGTGGTGTTGCCGACGAGGATGTTGTCGCCGCCGGTGTAGATCGCGCCGCCGGTGTTGCGTACCAGGCCGGTGTTGTTGCCCGAGATCATCGAGTGGGTGACCCAGATCGCTGTGCCGTTGGTGGCGTCCAGGCCGACATCGTTGTCCTCGAAGGTCGAGTCGGAGATCATCGCTTGCCCGCTGCCCTCGCCCTGGACGCCTCCGCCTGTTCCGTCGCCGGAGATCACGCTGCGGACGATGTGCGCGCGAACCCCGTTCTGGATGAAGACGCCCTCGGAGTTACCGCGCAGCCGCGAGTTCTCGAGCCCGATGATCACGGACGCGTTCGTGAAGGCGACCGGGAAGATGGCCGTCCGGGTGCCCGAGATGAACGAGTGGTCGAAGTTCAGCTTCAGATGCACGTTGTCGTTCGCGGACGCGCGGATCCCTTCCGTGGCGTTTGTGCCGAAGTCGGTGATCTGGACGCGGTTCAGGTAGAGCGCCAGCCCCGACGTGTAGAAGATGCCGATATCGGCCGTGCCGCGGCCGTCGAGGGTAAGCCCGTTGATCGTCACGACCGCGCTAGTCGGCGCGTTCACGATCAGCAGCGTCCCGGTCGACCTGGAGAGGCCGGCGTCGATCCCGGCCGGGACGTTGACCGTGACCGCCTTCGAGACCGTCGCCCCCTGCCCGAGCACACCCGATTCGAGCACCGTCACCGTGCCGTGCGCCTGCACCTGGTTCAACGCCCGCTGCAACGTCAAGCAGGGAGCAGCCCGACTGCAATCGTTGGCGTCGTTCCCCGTCACCGGCGCAACGAACGTCCTGAACACCGTCGAGGCGCCCGCAGACGCAGCCGCGAGCGCACTCACCACCCCAACCACCA
>Ga0070741_10006953_pt1 | contig 23855 bp, 24 predicted proteins | sample Coa_R1_4_FD_66440 | JGI IMG/M metagenome (GOLD analysis project Ga0070741, IMG submission 66440) | Surface soil microbial communities from Centralia Pennsylvania, which are recovering from an underground coalmine fire - Coalmine... | ecosystem: Environmental > Terrestrial > Soil > Unclassified ...
GCCGGACACCGGGTCCTGGGCAGCTCCGGTGCCGTCGAGGTTACCGTCAGTGTGCCGGCCGGGTCGCGGGCCGAGGTCACGGCGGCCAGCGCCCAGTTCACCACCGAAGGGCCGTTGGGCGAGGTCACCTTCGACAGCAAGCAGGCCACGGTCAGCATCGACCAGGCCGCCGCCGCCCGCCTGGCGACCGTCGACGGCGACATCACGGCCGGTCGCGTGGGCGGGGACACCGAGATCCGCACGGTGACCGGTGACATCGCGGTGGCCGAGGCCACCGGCGGCACCCTGGTGCTGTCCACCCAGACCGGTGCGATCACGGTCGCCGCCGCCCGTGGCGTGAGCGCCGTACTGGACGCCGGCGCCACGCAGGGCCGGATCCGCAACTCGCTCACCAACGCCGGCGCCACCCCCGCCCTGACCATCCGCGCCACCACCACCCTGGGCGACATCACCGCCAGCAGCCTGTAAATGCACCGGGACGGGGCCGTCAGATCACCAGGTCTGACGGCCCTGAGCACTGGGAGCATTTCAGGGCGCAGGCAGCCTGCCGGCTAGCGGCCGAAGAGATCTCCGGCCAAGTATTTGAGCCCCGTGTCGACCGCGACCGTCACCACCGTCCGGCCCGGCCCGAGTTCTCGCGCGACGGTGATCGCCCCGGCCACGTTGAGGCCGCTGGACGTCCCGGCGAAGATGCCCTCGGACCGCGCCAGCCTGACCGCCATGGCTCGCGCGTCGGCCTCCGCCACCGCGCGCGCCTCGTCATAGACGTCCCTGGTCAGCAGCGGCGGCACGATTCCGGTGCCAATCCCCTCGACGTGGTGGGCGCCAGTCCGGCCAGCCGTGAGAACCGGCGACTCGGCGGGCTCGAGGGCGATGACCGGGCCGCCGAAGCCAGCCTCACGCAGGGCACGCGACACCCCCGCCAGCATTCCAGCCGTGCCGACGGCGGCGCAGAAGGCGTCGATCGTGCGGCCGTCGGCCGTGACCTGCGCCAGGATCTCGCGACCCAGCTCGGCGTAGCCGGTCAGCGCGTCGGTGTTGTGGAACTGCCGCGGCCAGTAGGCGCCCTCACGCTCGGCGATGCGGATCGTCTCCTCCTCCATCGCCACGAACAGGCCAGGGGTGATCTTGCCACACTCACTTGGCACGACGGTGAGTTCCGCGCCGAACGCGCGCATGGTCCGCAGCTTTTCCGGCGCGAACGCATCCGACGAGACCAGCCACAGCGGATGGCCCTTGACGGCGCATACGAAGGCGAGCGACGAGCCCGTGCTGCCGCCGGTGTACTCGACGACCGGCTGGCCAGGCCGCAAAGCTCCCTTGCTCTCTGCCCCTTCGATAATCGCCAGCGCCATCCGGTCCTTGTAGCTGCCGGTGGGGTTTCCGCCCTCTACCTTGACAAGCACGTCGGCCGAAGCCGCGGGCAGGACGGTGCGCAACTGGATCAGCGGCGTGCCGCCGATCGCGCCGAGAGCAGAAGCTGTTACGCCCACATAAGTCTCCGAGGTGTTGAGAGGGCAGACGGACGGTGCGCAGGAACGCCGGCATCAGCCAAGGTCGGCGCTCCATGATGACGGTCGAAGCGTACCCTGGCGTCAGTCCCGCGATGGGCGTCAGTTAACGTGGCGGATTTGCCCTTCGTGGTAACGGGACCCCTGTTCACGAGGGTCGATCCACCACAAAGGGCTAATCTTCCACGTTGTTCACGGGAACGCCGGTGCGCTCCTATCCCGGCAGCCGCACACTGCACTCCAGCCACAGACAGCGCGCCGCCAGGCCCCGCGCCGGGCCGCGGTCGGCACGGCCACGCGCGCTATTCGCCCAGCAGGGCAGGCAGCCTGCCGGGTCGCGGCGTCGCCTTCAGTCGCCTTTCACTCATCAGGTCGTGGCGACAGCAGCGAGAAAGGGCAATGGAAACCTTGTCCTATTGACTGGAGATACCCGAATACCGGTAAGAGGGCAAGATTCTCGGAGGTAACAGGAATGATCAGGTCGCTGACCCGCGGGACCATGACAAAGAAGCTCGTACTCGCGTTTATCATGCTGACGGCTTCGGCCGTGACTTTCGCCAGTTCGGCCCCAGCACACGCGGCGACGGCGCGCGCGGCGACGGCGCGCGCCGCGGGCGGTTCCGGCGAGACCGCCGTGGTCCCGCAGGACGGCAGCGGACAGAACGGCTGGGTCAGTATGATCGCGGAGAACCTAGGGAACGGCCAAGTCTTCGTCCAGGCGTCGGTTATTGCGCCTGGAAACATCCTTTACTCCTACGGTCACTGGCAGATACTCACGCCGCTGCAGCATTACAACACGCCAGACGGTACGTATCAGAATTTCGCTGGCACCTTCGCGCACGCTGCCGGCAACTACTGCGCGATCTGGTGGTATCGCGATGGCTTGGGCAACTACTACGACAAAGGGTTCCCGTGCGTCTCGGTGGGTTAGGTAGCCGTTGGGGATGAACCACCGTTCGTTCGGATAATCTCCAGAACGAACGGTGGTTTCACGGGCTCCCTACCATAGATCGCCACCAGTGAGTACGTACAGGAATGGCACCAGCGGGATAAGGCCGAACAAAGCCCACGCCAGCTTCGCGCCGCCCCCGATGTCACGGCGGGACGCCAGGTCGATCCACATCAGCACGACGGCGAGGGGATGGATGATGCAGACCACCAGCTCGAGAATCTTCTTCATCACCCGAATCTACCCGGGAGCGCGCGACCTCCACTCAGGACGAATACGTCGTGGTGCACACCGTGCCGTTGAGGGTGATCGCCGCGGGCGACGGATACGCGCCGCTCTGGTTCGCGACGAACCCGATGGAGACGGAGTTGCCTGAGTCCGGCGCCAGGGTGCCATCCCAGCTGACGTTGGTCGCCGTCACGTTCGCGCCGGATTCGCTCCAGTTGGCGTTCCAGTTGTTCGAGCTGACCGACTCGGTGCTGGCCGGGAACGAGAACGCCAGCGTCCAGCCGTTGATCGCGTTAGGCCCGGTGTTGGTGATGGACAGGTTCGTCACGAACCCGCTGCTCCAGCCCTGTGTCACGTCGTAGGTGACCGAGCAGGTGCTGGCGGACGGAGTCCCGGTGGTGAAGGTCACCGGCAGGGACGGCGGTGACAGGAAGCCCCGCTGGTCGATGGCGAGCACGTTGAACGTGTAGCTGGTGCCCGGCGTCAGGTTGTTCACGGTGAACGAGCCGGAGGTCGAGGTGCCGAGCAGTTCGCTGGTGGTGCCGAACTGCCGGTACACGGCGTACTTGTCTGCCTGCCCGCCACCAGATGGCGTCCACGACACGGTGGCCTGGGTGTCCGTCACGTTCGATACCGAAACAGAACCGGGCGCGGTGAGCGCGGACTGGCTGCCCGCCTGCGGCGTCAGCACGATCGTCTCGATCGAGTACGGCGGCAGCGTCTGGCTCGCGCTGGTTCCCTGCGCCGCGGACGTGATCGAACTGGCCTCGTCGCCGTAGGTGTAGACGGTCGGGGCGGCCGCGGCCGGGGTGTAGCCCGCGTAGTGGAGGCTGACCTGGTAGGAGTTGGCCGGGTCCTTGTTCACCAGCAGCACGCTCAGGTCCCCGTTCGCCTGCCGGACCGCGTGTGCCGCCACGTTCTGCTGGTCGCTGCCCGCGCGCACCATCGTGTCGCCGGGGAGCCCGAGCTTGCTCAGCATCGAGAGCGCGTAGTACGGCGGGAACGGGGTGTTCAGCGCCGGTTCGCAGGTGTTGTTCAGACAGGACGCGCTGGACAGCAGGCCTTCGTCCCCGAAGTCGGTCGCGCCGTCGGGTGCGGTGCTGATCGCGGTCGCGCCGTTGTGCGTGTCCCACCAGTCCACCGTGAACACGCCGTTCTCCAGCGCGGTCATGTAGCCGTCCGCCGCGTACAGGGCGGCCGGCTGGGTGTCCATGTCGTTGTTCGAGTCGGTCTCGGTCAGCGCGACCTGGATGCTCGCTCCGTGCGGCCCGGCGTACTGGTTGATCTCCTGCCGTAGCTGAGCGAGTTCGCCGGCCACCTGTTCGGGCTGATTCAGCACAGCGGAGCCGATCCCGCCGCTCGGGTACCAGTGCACGATCACGAAGTCGATCGCCGATCCGGCCGTGGACAGGACGAGCTTGTTCCAGTCGCCGCTGTCGGTGGACCCGACCACGCCGTCCGGCCAGTTTCCCGGCAGCGTCAGCACGGCGCCGATCTTGATGGTGGGATCGACGGCCTTCATGGCGCTGGCATATTGCAGCACGTTCTGGGCGTACGTCGCCGGGCTCTTGCTCGCGTGGTTGTCGGTCTCCCAGTCCGCACCGTAGTAGCCGTTGCCGTAAATCTCGTTGCCGATCTCCCAGTACTTGACGCCGTAACCCTTGGTGACGTTGGCGTACTGGACCCAGCCCGCCGCCTCCTGCGGCGTGCCCGATCCGTAGTTGGCGATCAGGATCGGCTGCGCGCCGATCTTCTGCACGGTGCCCATGAACGAATCGAAGTCCGTGCCCGGCGCGACGAAGCCGCCCGGCGCGGTGTTGTCCTGCCAGTTGTAGATGTCGCCGTAGGAACCGCCCGGGTATCGCAGCATCCGGACGCCGGCCTGCTGAAGCAGGCCCTGGACCTGCGGCACGTTCATCTGGCTGTCCCACACCGCCGAGTTCAGCCCGTAGGCGGTGCCGGGAATCGTGCCAAGCCCTTCGCCGGCGTTGACCGTCACGTTGACGGTGCTGCTCGCGGCGGCTGCCGTGGCCGGCCGGCCAACGGTGGCGCCGGCGATGCCGGCGGTCAGCAGGACCGCGGCCGCGATGGTGACGGATGTGCGCATGACAGCTCCTTGCCCCGCACCCTGCGGATGGGCGGGAATCCGCCGTGATCGTGCGGGCCGGCCGGCACGGCTGTCAACGAGGCGTCGGGGCGTGGGACCCCCGGCGTGCGAATATCGCGCGAAACCCGCCGAAAATTACACACGCCGACCCGGCGCACTGAAATTTCATGACGGGCCAGAACGGCGCGGTACCCATGGCGCGCAGGTCGCGATGCCCCCGGTGGCCCGGCTCGGGAGGCGCGCCAGGCCCGCGGGCTTCCCGGCCCTCTGGCGGCGCGGTTACGGTTCGGGCACGATCGCCGCGCCGCCACGTGTCCCCGGGAGTGCCGTCATGCCCCTCACCGCAGCCGCTCGCACAACGCCCCGCGGATTGGCTATCGCGGCGATCGGCGGGCTTGTCGCCGTGACGTTGAGCGCCCCGCCGGCGGCCCTGGCCAGCACCGCCGCCAGCACCGCCGCGCCGCACTACAGCCTCCCGCTCGCCCTCCAGGAATCGCTGTACTTCTACGACGCGCAGAAGTCCGGGCCGGCTCGGACGGACAACGACCAGCCGCTGTCCTGGCGCGATGACGACGATCCCACCGATTCCTGTGTGCCGCTCCAGCCGATGTCCAACAATGTCGGCACGAACCTGTCCGCAAGCTTCATCGCGGCGAACAAGTCGGTGCTCGACCCGAACAACACCGGCTGCCTGAACCTGTCCGGCGGTTTCCACGACGCGGGCGACACGGTCAAGTTCGGCCTGCCGCAGACGTACGCGGCGGCGGTCCTCGGCTGGGGCATGTACGAGTTCCCGCAGGCGTACACGGCCACCGGGACCTGGAACCACGCGATGGACGAGATGAAGTGGTTCTCCGACTACTTCCTGCGCTCAACGTTCCTGAACGCCAGCGGGCAGGTCGTCGCGTTCGCCTACCAGGTCGGGAACGGCTCGGTCGACCATTCCTACTGGGGACCCTCGGAGCTGGAGAGCGCCACCCAGTTCCCGCGGCCCGCGTGGCTGGCCACGACCGCCACGCCGGCGGCCGACATGACGGCCAGCGCCGCCGCGGCGCTCACGGTGGAGTCCCTGCTCACCAAGTCGAGCAACGCCGGTTATTCGGCGCAGTGCCTCAAGACGGCCGAGGCGCTCTACACGTTCTCCGTGGCCAATCCGGGCACCGGCTTCTCGGGCGGGTTCTACAACTCAAGCGGCTACGTGGACAAACAGGCGTGGGCCGCGATCTGGCTGTACATCGCGACCGGGAACGCCAGCTACCTGAACGCCATCATCTCGACCGACTCCGCCGGCAACTACACCGGATTCATCGGCAACATCGTGCAGAACACCACCGACCAGTGGCAGAACACCTGGGTGATGAACTGGGACACGCGCTGGGGTGGCGTGTTCTCGCTGCTTGACCCGCTGGTGCAAGGCAACTCGAGCGTCCCCGCCGCGGTGCAGGCGCTCGCGCATTACGTGGACAAGTGGCAGGTCCAGTACTGGTCGCACGTGCCGCACGACAACACATCGGACACGAACTTCATCGCGACGACCCCGGCCGGATTCTCGTACCTGACCTCCTGGGGAGCCGCGCGGTACGATGCCGCCGCCCAGCTCGAGGCGCTGACGTACCGGAAGAACTTCCCGGCCGACCCGGACAGCACCCAGTTCACGGACTGGGCGATGGGCCAGATGAACTACATCATGGGCGACAACCCGGCGAAGTGGTCATACATCGTCGGCTTCGGCTCGAACGTGCCCACCGTCGGGTCCGAGGTCGGCGGCAGCGCGACCGCGGCGTCTCACCCGCATGAGGGCGGCGCCCAGGGGTCGCTCACCAACAACCAGAGCGTTCCGCTGACCGACAACCACATCCTGTGGGGCGCGCTGGTCGGCGGCCCGTCGTCAACCGACCAGCCGGACGACGTGACCACGGACTTCGTGCTGAACGAGGTCGCGGTCGACTACAGCGCCGCGCTCGTCGGTGCGCTGGCCGGGCTGTACCAGTACTACGGCCAGTCCCAGACGATGACCTCGTTCACCCCGCCCGCGCTCAGCCAGGGAAACTGCGCGGAATACACGAAAACGTGCACGACCCCGTACTACGCCACCGCCACGCTGAACCAGGACAGCAATCAGTCGACGCAGATCACCGTCAACGTCAACAACTACGCGGACGAGCCGCCGCACCTCCAGACCGGCATGTCGATGCGGGTGTACTTCGACATCAGCGCGTTGCACGCGGCCGGGCAGACGATCAGCTCCGTCAGCACGCCCGTGTACTACGACGCGGCGTCGCAGATCGACGGGCACGCGACCTCGATCAGCGCGCCCACCCAATGGGGCGGCTCGACGAGCTGCGTGTACTACGTGACGCTGAACTGGGGGAGTGATGGCATCGGCCTGCCACCCTCGCGAGCCTTCGAGTTCGCCTTCGTGGACGCACTCGGGCCGAACTACAAGTTCTACTGGAACTCCGCGGCCTCGCCGTTCATGACCGGTCTCGCGGCCGGCACGTATGCCGCGACGCCGGACCCGTTCCTGCCGGTCTACCTCAACGGCACGCTCGTCTTCGGCCAGACCCCGTCGACCACTGCCGATACGAGCTGCTAGCGAAGCCTGGCCTCGGGGAGCACCGGCTCGAACAGCTCCACGGGATTGCCGGACGGGTCTTCCGCGATGATCTGCTTGCCGCCGGTCCCGGTGACGATGTCGTTGCGGAACCTGACGCCGTCCGCGCGCAGCTTCTCGACCGTGCCCTCGAGGTCGGTGACCTCGATCGAGAAGCGGTTCCAGCCGCCCGGCGCCGGCAACGTGCCGTCCGGCATCGCCTGACCGCCACCGGGCCCGCCGCCAGGCGCGCTGAGCACCAGCCGAAGGTCGCCACGCGACAGCATCGCGAAGGCCGGGGCGGGATGCATGATCTCGGTAAAGCCCAGGTGCCGGACATAGAACGCGATCGCGGTATCGACATCGTTGACGATATACCGGACACTCACAGTGGCCATGCCTACCTCCCGAACGGGACCGTATCCGCCACGCTACCCCTCGGGGAGAAACCTCATGACTGACACCTCGGCCGGGATGACCCCGCTGTGGCTGACCCGCGGCGCACTGGTGCCGCACCATCCCGAGCCGAAAGCGGTGCCCCACGTATGGCGCTGGGCGGACCTGCTGCCGCTGGCGGCGCGCAGCGAGGAACTCGTTCCCGTTGGACGGGAGGGCGAGCGTCGCGCCATCAGCCTCGGCAACCCCGGGCTGCGCGGCGACCCGTACACGACGCCGACGCTGTGGGCGGCGATCCAGTACCTGGCCCCCGGTGAGGACGCCCCGGAGCACCGGCAGGGCCAGTCCGCGTTCCGGTTCATCGTGCACGGTGAAGGCGTGTGGCCGGTGGCCGACGAGGATCCGGTGACGCTGCGCCGCGGTGATCTGCTGCTGACCCCCGGCTGGGAGTTCCGCGGACACCATAACGGCTCGGACACCGCGATGGCCTGGCTGGACGGGCTCGACATCCCGCTGGTGGCCGGCCCGGATCAGGTGCGGACGCAGGCGACGCCGGCGCGGAGCTATTCGGAACGGCTGTGGGGCTCACCCGGCCTCATGCCGGTGGCCCTGGCCGGCGCCTGCCCGGCCTCGCCGCTGATGGCCTACCGGTGGGCGCAGACCGACGCGGCGCTGACCGCCCAGCTCGAGCTGGAGGCCGAGGGTCTGGCCGGCGTGGTCGAGCCGGGGCACGCTGCGATCCGGTACATCAACCCGACCAGCGGGGCGGACGCGCTCACCACCATGCGCACCGAGTTCCACCGGCTGCGGGCTGGTGCGCGTACCGCTGTGACGCGGACTTCGGCCTCCTCGGTCTGGCAGGTTTTCCAGGGTGCCGGCGTAGTACGACTAGGGGATTCAGAACGTACGGTGGTTCCTGGTGACATCATCGCCGTGCCGGCCTGGACGGCGTTCGCGCTGCGGGCTACCCGGCAGCTTGACCTGTTCACGTTCTCCGACGCGCCCGTCTTCGAGAAGCTGAACCTCCTGCGCACCGAAGTCGGAGTCGCCACCTGAGCAAGCCCCGCGCGTGCCCGTCCGCCCGTCCGCCCGTCAGCCCGCCCGTCAGCCCGCCCGTCCGGCCAGACACGACGCCCGACCCCTGGGCCGCCGCTCGAACCCGGACATATCGGCATATTCGGGGCGCGAGAGTGAGCGGGCCAGATTATTGCGGACAGTTACCCCCCCGATCCGGGGGGGTAACTGTCCGCAATGATTTTCGAGCGCCTCCCGGGGCCTAGGCAGACCGCTGAACGGCAAGGCCACGCTGGAACAAACCGGGCATTGCGGGCAGCCAGCACGGCAAGCGACCCTCATGCGCGCGGGGGAGGTCCGGGTTCGGGGCGGCGGCGGGCTGGGGCCGTCGGGGCGAGCGGCAGCCGGGATGGGGGCTTGACCTCGGCGAGCCGCAGGTAGGTGACCAGCCGCTGGCCGCCGCGGCTGGCCAGGCTGGCCAGCACGGTCTGCAGTTCGGCGACGTCGCGGGCGACGACGGTGAGGAGATAGTCGGTCTCCCCGGCTACGTTGTCCGCCGCGATGATCTGCGGCAGGGCGCGGATCTGGTCGTCGAACACCTGGCTGGAGCGCGGATCGTGGCGGGCCAGCGTGGCCGTGATGTACACCTGCAGCGGAAACCCGGCGGCGGCCGGGTCGAGCTGTGCGCTGATGATCCGGATGACGCCCGACTCCTTGAGCCGCCGGACCCGGTGCAAGGTGGCGGCCGGTGACAGCCCCGCGAGGCGTGCGAGCTCGACGTTGGTACGGTCCGCATCCTCCTGGAGCGCGGTAAGCAGCTGGACGTCAACATCGTCAAGTTCAAGCGCCATAGAACGAAATATTATCTCGTTATTGACGCCTGGCGACGAACACTGTATGCCGAAGCGCCAGCATGGGCGTATGAACACCAACCGCCGTCCCGCCGTGGCGGCCCTCATCGCGGCCGGCTTGCTATGGGGCACGACCGTGCCGTTGTCCAAGCTGGGGCTGCAGTGGCTGTCGCCTGGCTGGCTCACCACGGTCCGCTTCGGCCTGGCCGCCGCGATCCTGCTGGCCGCGGCTCGCCGGCGCGGGTTGCGCCGCGCGTTCACGCCTGCGGTGCTTGCCGCCGGCGCGCTCGGCTACGGCGGTTCGGTCCTGCTCCAGAACGCCGGCATCGGCCGGACGAGCGTTACCCACGCGGCCCTGCTGATCGGGGCGGTGCCGGTGCTGGTCGCGATCATCGCCGCGGTGTGGCACCGCGCCGTCGCCAGGCGGGTGGCCTGGTTCGGCTTCGCGCTGTCGCTCGGCGGGGTCGCCGTGGTCACGGCGGGCGGCGGGGGCGGCGGCGCGACGCTGGCCGGGGACGGCCTCGTGCTGGCGTCGCTCGTCTTGTCGGCCACGGTCACCGTCGCCCAAGGGCGGCTGCTCATCGGCCGCGACCCTATCGCGGTCACCGCCGTGCAATTCCTCGGCGCCGCACTGGGCTCGCTACCGATCGCGGTCCTCACCGGGGGCGGGCCCGCCGGACCGGGTCACGTCGGTCCCGTGCTGGCGGTCCTCGCGCTGGCCGCGGGCGGCACGTTGCTGCCATTCACCCTGTTCGCGTTCGGACAGAGCCGGGTCTCCGCCGAGGTCGCCGGGGCGTTCCTCAACCTCGAGCCGCTGGTCGGCGCCATCGCGGGCGCCGTGGCATTCGGCGATCCGGTTGGCCTCGCGCAGGTCGCGGGCGGCGTGGCGATCGTGGCCGGCATCGGGCTCAGCAGCCTGCCGTTGCTCACCAGCCGCCGGATCCCGCCACGCGTGCAACCGGCATGGGGGCTGGACGCGTCATCAAGGATGCGGGGTTCTGTCGAGCCCCGCTCGTTGATTGCGCATAGCGGATTGGAGCCGAGAGATGAAACGACGCGTGAAGACGATCAGTTCGGGTTCGGTGCTGGTATCGACGTTGTGCTTGCTGACGCTGGGATGCTCGTCGGCCGCCGGGACGGCCACCTCCACAGAGGTTAAAACGGCCACGGCCACGGCCACGGTGCTGGGCCGTTCCGTGCCCGTCACTGTGCAGTCCGACGCCGCTATGCGCGCCGCCGGCAACCACGGCCCGTCATCGTCGATCCTGGTGCCCCGGTCCTGCACGGTTACCGCGACGAAGGCCGTCGCGAGGGGCACCTATCGGGGCGGTTTCGCGCCAGCGGTGTACGGGCGCTACGGAGACGTGGTTGACCTGTACGTATTTTCCCGGGCAGCGGCGGGCAATCCCGCGGGGATCCAGCTGGCCGGCGAACCCTTCACCCGGAACGCTCCGTTCATTGGCGGGAACGGCTCGTGGACTGTCACGGTGCCGCTGAACAAGTCACTCCTGTCGTTCGGCGCGCCCTCTCGGTGCCTGGTGGCGGCTCAGCCAACCATGGACTTCCAGGGAGCCCCGTAGGCACCAGGCTCGCAGGGCCACGGGCTGCCCAGAGAGCTGGTAACCGCGCTCATCAGCGACCTGTGATGAGTTTGGTTCGCGCTGTGCCGGTAAGACATACTCCGCGGCGGAAAGAAGGTGAGTGCGAGATGCCGGGCCACGCTGTGCAGTTCTACCGAGATGACCAGGAGCTGGCGGTCTGCGCTGGGAGCTTCCTCGCCGAAAGCCTCGCGGCCGGCGGTGCGGGGGTTGTGGTGGCTACCGCGGCACACCGGCGGATGATCGGCCCGATGCTGGCGGAAGCCGGCCAGGCAGACCAGGTGGTGACCGTGGACGCGGACGAGACGCTGCGGGGCTTCCTGGACGGCGGCACGATCGACGCTCGGCGGTTCCGGGCGTCCGCCGAGAACCTGATCGGGCGGGCGGCCAGCACCGGCCAGCCAGTCAGCGTCTATGCCGAGATGGTGGCCGTGCTGTGGGATGCCGGGCAGGTCGCACTGGCCATCGAGCTGGAAGAGCTCTGGAACGACCTGGCCGAATGGCTCCCGTTCTCGCTGCTGTGCGGATATCCGGCCCGGCTGCTCACCGCCGGCGACAAGCAGCGGACGTCGGTTCGGCGGGTATGCCGCCTGCACACGAGCGTCATCGGCAGCCCGCCTGGCACAACCGCTACGTCCGTCGAGCGCGACTTCGCCGAAGACCTGCGGTCGGCGCGAGCGGCCCGGCAGTTCGTGGGCGGCGCGCTGGATGGCCGGGTAGCCGAGACCACTAGTGCCGACGCGACGATCGTCATCGGCGAGCTGGCCGCCAACGCCGTGCTGCACGCCCATTCGCCGTTTACCGTGACCGTGTCGTACCTGCCGGACAGGGTGCGGATCGCGGTACGGGACACGACGCCGCTGAACGACGGCACTCAGCTGGTGGTTCGTGACGGGCACGGTCTCGACGTGGTGTCCCAGCTGGCGACCAGCTGGGCCGTAGAACCTGTGCGAGACGGCAAGGTGATCTGGGCAGATCTATGCTGAGGCCAGTAGCGCGGCAACCGGGCTCTCCGCCAGCCGGTAGCGGACGACCCGCCCGTCACGCTCGGCGTTGACCACCTGGGCGGCGCGCAGGTAGCGCAGCGTCTGCGACACGGTGGTGTCGTGGATCCCGGTGGCCGCCGCGAGGTCGGACACGCTGATCGGCCCGGCGGCCGCGATACAGGTCAGCAGCATCAGCCGGGTCGGATCGCCGAGCAGGGCGAATCGCCGGGCCCGGGCCTGGATGTCCGCCGGGCTGCCGAGGGCCTCGATGGCCTGGCATACTCGTTCCCCGTCGATGACTCGGTGTCCGGATCGCTCTGCTGGCAAGAGATGCACGCCTCAAAGTGTGGCACATCAGTCGTTCTGAATAACTGATCATCTAATGAGTTTTGGCGGCGAGGGTCGGACCGGGGGTGCGATGAAGCTCGCGATGTCGTGGCACGAAGAGGCGGGGGAGCGGCTGCCGGTGGCGTTCTGGCGGCCGGGCCCCGGCTACCGGATGATCTCCAGCGGCGCGCTCGGCGGCGGCATCGGACCGCGGGAGTGGGTACTCAACGCGCAGGTGCCGGCGGGGTATGCGCGGATGGATCCGGCCGGGCACCTGCGGGAGCTGGCCGGCGGGCTCGGCCTGACCGGACCCGGGGTCGGGATGCTGACCGCCGCCGCCGTGACCGACCTGGTCACGCGGTCGGACGAGGGTGTCGTCGCGGCCGCGACCGCAGGGCTGCGGGTGCCGACCTGGGCGGCGGCACCGGCCGGTGCCGCCGACCCGGACCTGGCGCCCGGCCCGGGAACGATCAACATCGTCGTCTCGGTTCCGGTTCCGCTCGGCGACGCGGCGCTGGTGAACGCCGTGATCACCGCGACCGAGGCGAAGACGCAGGCGGTACTCGACGCCGGCTTTCCCGGCACGGGTACCGCGACGGACGCGGTGTGCGTCGCGGTGCCCGTTGCCGCTGGCCGCGCTGAGGAGTTCGCCGGACCCCGGTCGGTGTGGGGCTCGCGCCTGGCACGAGCGGTTTACGCCGCGGTGCTGGCCGGCGCGCGGGGTTACGCCGACGGGCTGTGAGCATCAGTACACGCAGGGGATGCCGTACGGGGCGTTCGCCTTGACCGTGACGGGGCTACCGGACTGGCTGCTGGCGGACTGGCCGCTGCTGGTGGCCGCCGCGGTCGCCGTCGCCGAGGGGGTGGCCGATGTGCCGGAACCGAGGGCGGCGGGTACCTCGGTAGAGGTCGAGCCGAGCAGCACCTCCACGTGCCCGGCCGCCAGCGAGCTGGCCGCGGCGGCGGTCGCGCCGAAGTAGCCCGCGATCTTCGCCGCGTTGGCGGACGCACCGGTGCCGTAGAACACCTGGGTGGCGTCCTGCACGGTCTGCTGCTGCGCCGCTGGCGTGCCGACCGTGCCCGCGGTGTAGCCTGCCGCGACGAGCGCCTGCGAAACGCGGGCCGCCAGCTGGTTGGTGGTGCCGCCGTTGTACACGTCGACGGTGACGGTGGACGGCGGCGGGATCGGCGTGGTTTTCGCCGGCTTCTTCGTCGTCTTCGGCCTGCTGCCGGCCGGCCGGGAGAACGCGGTCTGCACAAGCTCCCTGATGTGGTCCACGTCGATCGTGTTCACGTCCTGCTTCGACCCGTTCAGCTCGATCAACGGCGTGCCGACGACGGGAAGTGTGCTGAGCGTCAGGTTCTTGCCGGTCAGCGCGTGCATCTCGCTGGCGAACTCGGTCAGGTCCCAGCCGCTGGGCGCGACGACGTACTTCTTCGCGACGCCCAGCAGGTTCGTGAGCTGGCTGAAGCTGGTGAGCACGCCCTGGTGCCCGAGCTTCCAGATGACGTAGTCGATGACCGCCTGCTGCCGGGTGGTACGGCCCAGGTCGATACCGGGAAGGGTGTCACGCGACCGGACGAATGCCAGCGACTGCCCTGCCTTCAGATGCAGGTACTGCGCGCCGCCCTTCCTGCGGTTGTAGCCGTCGCGGTATGCGTTGAATCCCGAATTGTCCGTGCCGGTGAGCACGTCGTGATCCGTGAGGTTCGCGCCGGCCGGGAAACCGGCCCCGGCGGGCGCCGGCTTGACGCACACCTCGATGCCGCCGAACGCCTGGGCCAGATTGTAGAAACCGGCCAGGTTCATCTCGAGGAAGTGGTCGATGTGCACGCCGGTGACCGCCTGCACGGTGGCGATCTCGAACGCCTGCCCGGCCTCGTTGGCCTGCGTGTAGCGCTGATCCTGGGTCAGATGTGAGCCGAAGGTCTGGCCCAGGGACAGGTTATAGGCGAAGTCGTAGGCCTGGTCTATCTTCCCCTGGGTGATCCCCTGATAGGTCGCGTGCGGGTAGCTGACCAGGTCATCGCGGGGGATCGAGAAGCCGACCGCCTTCTGCCCGCCCGCGAAGATGTGGATGAGGATCAGCGTGTTCGTGTCCTGACCGCCGACGCCGCCGTGCAGGACGCCCTGCACGCTGCCGGCGTGCATCGCGGCGAGCAGTCCGGCTGGCAGGACGTTGCCGTTGTAGTCGGTCCGGCTCTCCAGGCCCATCAGCAAGATGTTCATCGCCCCGGTCTGCGGTCCGCCGGTGTCCACGTTGGAGCTGGCCAGGCCGCTGACCTGCTTCTCCACGTAGTTGGCGTAGCCGGCCACCGCGAGGACGATGGCGGCCAGCGCGCAGCTCGCCACGTATCCGGTCCTGCTCGCAAGCGCCCGCCAGTCGCGCGACGTGAGCACGTCCTCTCCTCTCCTCGTTAGCGGGGAGGCTACCGGGTGAGAATCCGCGAGGTGTGGCATATGGGTTATTGGTTTTTGCGTACCGGGGTGACGATGGTGCCCGCGGCGTCGGTGCGGACCTCGACGTGCGCGGCGTAGACCCGGGCGATCCGCTCCTCGGTCAGCACTGCCCGCGCGCTGCCGCTCGCTTCGATCCGGCCCTCGTGCAGCAGCACCAGGTGACTGGCGTACTGGCCGGCCGTGGTCAGGTCGTGCAGGGTGGACAGCACGGTCAGGCCGCTCGTCTGCCGTAGCTCGTCGACCAGGTCGAGGACCTGCTGCTGGTGGCCGATATCCAGCGACGCGGTGGGCTCGTCGAGCATCAGCACGTCCGGTTCCTGGGCGAGGGCACGAGCCAGCACGGCGCGCTTGCGCTCGCCGCCGGACAGGCTGGCGAGGCGGCGGTCGGCGAACTCGTCGATGCTGAGGCGCTGTATCGCGAGGGCGGCGGCCGCGCGGTCGGTGCGGCCGGGTCCGCCCAGGTAGCTGACGTACGGAGTGCGGCCGAGCAGCACGTACTCGTGCACGGTCATGTCCGGCGGCAGCACCGGCTCCTGCGGCACGTAGGCGATCAGCCTGGCGCGGGCGTTCACCGCCCGGAGCTCGGTGTCGCCGAGCAGCACCTTGCCGCGATAGGGCAGCAGTCCGGCGACGGCGCGCAGCAGGGTGGTTTTGCCCGCGCCGTTCGGCCCGATCAGGGCGAGCCAGCCGCCGTCGGCCACCTGGCAGTCGACGTTGTGCAGGATCTCGGTGCCGTCCAGCCGGACCGCGAGGTCCTTGATCGTGACCGCGCTCATGTCCGTATCGCTCGGGTGCTGCGCAGGACCCAGACGAACACCGGCGAGCCGACCAGCGCGGTGACCACGCCGATCGGCAGTTCGGCGGGGGACAGGACGGTGCGGGCCAGCGTGTCGGCAAGCACCAGGAAGCCGGCCCCGGCCAGCAGCGACAGGGGGAGTACCACGCGGTACGAGGTCGTGCCCGCGAGCCGGCGCACGATGTGCGGCACCACGATGCCGACGAAGCCGATCAGTCCGCTGACCGCGACCGCGCTCGCCGCGGCCAGCGCGCACGCGGCGACCACGATCAGCCGTGTTCTTCCCGGATGGATGCCCAGGGTGCGTGCCTCTTCGTCGCCGACTGACAGCACGTCAAGCTGGCGCCCGTGCAGCAGCACTATCGCCACGCTGACCGCCGAGTACGGCAGGATCTCCAGCGCGTCCTGCCAGGTCGCGCCGGACAGCGAGCCGAGCAGCCACGAGTACACCTGCTGGAGGTCAGCCGTGGCGCGCTGCTGGACGTAGGTCTGCATAGCGGTGAGGAACATGCTCACCGCGACGCCGGCCAGCAGCAGGGTGGCGGTGCCCGATCCGGATCCGCCGGGCCCGCTTGACCTGCCGGGCCTGCCGGGCCTGCCGGGCCTGCCGAGGGCGCCGGACAGGTAGGCGACCGCCACCCCGGCCAGCGAACCGGCGAACGCGGCCACCGGCACGGCGGCGGTGCCCAGGCTGCCCAGGTACGCGATCGCGATCGTCGCGCCGAGACCAGCGCCCGCCGAGGCACCGAGCATCCCGGAGTCGACCAGCGGGTTACGGAACACCCCCTGGTATCCGGCCCCGGCCACCGAGAGCAGGCCACCTACCATCGCGCCCAGCACGATGCGCGGCAGCCTGATCTGGAACAGCACGGCCCGGTCCAGCGAGCTGAGGCGGGACGGCAGGTGCACGAACGGGATGCGGTCAGCGAGCGCGGTCACCGTCGCCAGCGGGTTCAGGTCCGCGGCGCCGAGCAAGGCGCTGACCAGCATCGCGGCGACCAGGAAGGCCGCCGCGACGAGGTAAGCGGCTGTCTTGCTCAGCGGTTCGTGCTTTCTACTGCCTGGGCGATCTGGGCGATCAGCTGCGGTAGCCGGGGACCCCAGCGCGAAGCGACGTCGTCGTTCAGCCCGACAATCTCGTTGTTCTTGACCGCCGTGATGGCTGCCCAGCCGGGGCGCTTCGCGACGACCGACGGGCTCTGCCCGCCGTCCGCGGCCTGGTTGTCCGCCAGAAAGATGATCTGCGGGCGGGCACCGACGATGTACTCGTCCGAGAGCTGGGGATAGCCGCCATCGGATGCCTTGGCCGCGGCGTCGGCGATGTTCGTCAGGCCGAACAGGCCGACGATCTGGCCGATGAACGTCTGGGACGTCACCGAGTAGTACGGCTTGGCGGTCAGCTCCCAGTAATACGTCAGGTTCTTGTGCTCCGAGCCAGCCTGCGTGATGTCGTCTTGGATCTGGGTCCGCATGGTCTGGACGGTCTGGTTCGCCTGCGCTTGGTGGCCGGTGGCTTGGCCGAGCTGGGCTATCTGGGCGTAGGCGTCGGTGAGTTTGGCGGCGGCGGGCTCGATCAGCACCGGGATGTTGAGCTTGGCGAGGCCGGCCACCAGGCCGCCGGTGTTCTGCGCGGCGACCACCAGGTCCGGGTTGTACTTGGCGATCGCTTCCACGTTGGGGGACTGGCTGTTCAGGCCGGTCTTCGGCGCTGTGCTCGGATAGTCGGAGTCGGAGTCCACGGCGATGACCTGGGCGCCAGCGCCGACCGCGTACAGGTCTTCGGTCGCCGTGGCGGACAGGGAGACGATCCTTTGCGGTCTGGCTTTGATCGTGACCTGGCCGTTCCCGGCGGTCAGCGTGACAGGGTACGCGGGTTGTGCCACCGCCGCCGCTGGTGAGGTGGATGAGACGGCCGACTGGGCTGGGTGCGTTGAGCCCGCTGAACTGCACGCCGTGAGGAACGCGGCAGCTGCCGCGGCTAGGGCTAGTGCTGGTACGCCGGTGGCTAGGCGGACGTTCATGCTTGAGTCACTTCCTCCCGAAAGGCGGGAAGGAAGGCGAGACCGCCGGAGCGCGCCGGTCGTCGTGCTGTCGTGCCGCCGCGCGTGCCGGGACGGATCACCCTTCCCACGAGGGTCGATAGCGTCCAGCGCGGCAGAAGGCGACCTGGCTGGGGCCCTGCGCGGGCCGTCACAGTTGCGGGACAGCGCCGGAATGGTCCGCCGCCTGTCGGAGACGGGCTTCACCGGCTTCGCTGCCTGACGCGCTGCCAGACCGGACCGGCCTGGCGGCTGCCACAGTAGCACGCGGCCGCGCGTCGTCCGCGCACCGCTCCCGCCAGGGGGTGCGTGGCCCCCGAGCCCCCCTCTAGGGAGCTTCGGGAGCCACGCACCCCAAGCGGCGCACTCGCCCGGATAATCGGTCGCGGTCTGCGAGGGCGCGCCGTAGGGTAGGCGCTCGTGGCGGACGCGATGTTCGAAAACCAGCGGCTGGCTGATGTGTACGACCCGCTCGACCCGGATCGGTCAGATCTCGACCTCTACCTCGGGCTGGCCGAGCGGTTCGGCGCCAGATCCGTGCTCGACATCGGCTGTGGCACCGGTACGTTCGCCATCCTGCTGGCCGAACGCGGCGTCGAGGTGACCGGCGTGGACCCGGCGAACGCCTCGCTGAACGTGGCCCGCCGCAAGCCAGGCGCGGAGAAGGTCCGCTGGATACACGGCGACGCGACCACGGTGCCTGCGATGGAAGTCGACATGGCGACAATGACCGCGAACGTCGCCCAGGTCTTCGTCACGGACGAGGAGTGGGCGGCCACGCTCAGTGCGGCGTATCGGTTGCTCAAGCCCGGCGGCCACCTGGTGTTCGAGACCCGCGACCCACGGCGCGAAGCGTGGCGGAAGTGGACGCCTGAGCACACGCACGGGCGGGTGGAAATCCCCGGCGTCGGCTGGATCGAGACCTGGAACGAGCTGACCGACGTCCGCGGCGACCTGGTCAGCTTCCGCGGCACGATCGTGTTCGAATCGGACGGTGCGGTGCTGCACTCCGAATCCACCCTGCGGTTCCGCGGTCAGGGCGAGGTGACCGCCTCGCTGGAGACCGCGGGTTTCACGGTCTCCGAGATCCTCGACGCCCCCGACCGGCCCGGCCGCGAATTCGTCTTCGTCGCGGTGCGGTAGGGCCGCGCCGCGCCGGCCCGCGCCGGGCTCTGCCGCGTGGCGCGCCTCGCCGCGCCCCGCCGCGACCGGGGAGTTGTCCGAATTTATGTAATATGTGCCCTGACGCTGGATGCTGAGCTAGCCGAGGGGGAGCCATGGCTGCCACCGCCCCCACAGCGCAGCCGCCCAGACGTATCCCGGTCATGAGCGGCAAGCCGATCATGTTCCGCTGGCTCCAGCAGCTCATCTGGCTGTTCCTGGCCGCCAACGTCGGCACGCTGATCATCTCGGCGCTGTACTACCTGATCATCGAGTTGCGATGGCACGTCGGCAGTCACACGTACCTGTACCTGAAGCCCGACTGGGATCAGCTGTTCAGCTTCCGCGGCTGGGTGACCGACCGGCACGACATCCGGAACGTCTACGAGGCGCTGCTGGCGACGCTGTTCGTCAGGTCCCTGCTGGCCAACTGGCGCAAGCGGGACCGGCGCGCGCCCGCCTGGTACGTGGCGATCTCGCCGGTGCTGATCGTGGTCGTGGCGTTCCCGATCGTGATCGCCGGCGTCTGGCTGATCAACCACGGCCTGCCATACGTCTGGCACGCCCTGTTCGCGCACCGCATGCTGCACAACCCGATCCACATGCCGAACTCGCTGGCGTGGCTCGGCACCTATCTGTCGGGCTTTGCCTGGCAGCCGACCGTGATAGGTATCGCGGCCGGGCTGGTGGTGCACCGGGTCTACGCCCCGGCCGGGAACACCGTCCAGATGTACTTCATCGGCCGTTCGGTGGACCGGACCAGGGACGCGATCGCCGCGGGCGAGGAGAACCCGCACCGCTACCTGCCGCACTGGCCATGGCCGCCGCTGATCAGGGAACGAGCCGCCTGGATCATGCAAAATGACCTGCCGGTGCCCGACCGGACCCACAGCATCAGGCTGGCGGTCCGCGTCTTCATGGCTATCCTGGGCGCCCTCGCCATCTACGGGGTTTACGTGCGGTACTGGGTCGCGAAGGGCCATTCGTTCTGAGCCCCACCCTGATCGTCGTCAGCGGACCGCCGGGCTCAGGTAAGACGACGCTCGCGCACGAGATCGCACGCCTGGTGGGATGCCCGGCGATCTGCCGTGACGAGATCAAGGAAGGCATGGTGCATGCCGCACCCGGGCCGTTCGTGCCCGGGCCGGCCGATGACCTGACGATCCGGACGCTGCCGGTGTTCTTCGGCGCGCTCGAACTGCTGCTGAACGCCGGGGTGACAACCGTGGCGGAGGCCGCGTTTCAGGACAAGGTCTGGCGTCCGCGTCTGACACCGCTTCTTTCGCTTGCCCGGGTCCGCATCGTGCACTGCGTCGTGGCCCCCGACCTCGCGTTCGAGCGGATTCTGCGGCGGCGTGCGAGGAACAGCGCCCGTCTCGCGCACGCTGAGCCCGTCCCCGAAGACGCGGCCGGCTGGTTCCGGCGGCATCACGAGTTCGACAGGGTCGCGCTGGACGTTCCGTCGATCGAGGTCGACACCACGTCCGGTTACCGTCCTGCCCTCGACCGGATCGTCGCCTTCACCAACGACTCCTAGCCAGCACCCCCGGATCGGTTCCGGAATTTAGCTATGTAGATTGCTAGCATCTATAAACATTAGTTTGCTAGCATAGGTCACGTGGGTGATGAAGTGGTAAGGCAGTTCAACGTGCACCTGCCGCTGGAGCTGATCAAGCGGGTCAAGCACCACGCCATCGAGCGGGAGATGCCACTGTCGGCGCTGGTCGCCGACGCGTTGCGCGCCTACCTGGACGATGTACAGCGACTCGATGAGCAGAAAGGAGACACGGTATGACAACCGAAGGCTTCGAGGCGGTTTACCTCGAGACGCACAACTGGGGCAAGTCGGCGAAGTTCTTCCAGGCACTGGGCTTCGAGCTGGAGTTCTCGACCGATCACAACTCGGGCATGCTTCGCAACGGCGACGGTCCCTGGCTTTTCATCGCCGAAGTCCCCGACGACAAGGAGCCGGGCATGCAGCTCGTGCTGAAGGTGCCCGACCCCGACGGCTTCCAGCCCGATCCGGTCGTCGACGTGGTCGCCCCGTTCGCCGATACCCACTTCGGGACCAGGGAGATGACGATCCGGGACCCCGACGGGCGGCTGTGGACCCTCCAGGCAGCGGCCGGCAAGTGAGTCGCGATGAAGTGGCGCGGGAATCCGTGGGCCGTGCTGGTCGTCGTGTCGCTTGGCTTCTTCATGACCTTGCTCGACGTGACGATCGTGAACATCGCGATCCCGGACATGATGCGGCGGCTGAACGCCTCCCTCGACGATGCCCTCTGGGTGCTGAACGCTTACTCGCTGGTGCTGGCGGTGCTGGTGATCACGGCGGGCCGCCTGGGTGACTTGTTGGGGCAGCGTCGGCTGTTCGCGGCGGGGACCGCGGTGTTCACGCTGGCGTCCGCAGCCTGCGGCTTCGCGTCCGGGCCGGGCTGGCTTATCGCGTTCCGGGCGGTGCAGGGGCTCGGGGCCGCGATGCTGATGCCGCAGACGCTCGCGCTCATCACGATGATCTTCCCTGCGGACCGGCGAGGAGCGGCGTTCGGCGTCTGGGGAGCGGTGGCCGGCGTGGCGACCGTCGCCGGGCCCACGCTGGGCGGATTGCTGGTCACCGCGCTGGACTGGCGGTGGATCTTCTTCGTGAACCTGCCGATCGGCGCGATCGTCCTCGTGCTCAGCTTCGTCATCGTCCCGAACCTCCGGTCCGGCCGGCGGCACCGGCTGGACGTGCCAGGCGTGCTGATCGCCAGCGCCGCCCTGCTGGCTATCTGCTATGGGCTGGTCGAAGGCCAGCGATACGACTGGGGGAGGATCAGCGGATTCATCGGCATCCCCGCGATCCTCGCCGGCGGCGTGATATTGCTTGCCGCGTTCCTGCTCTACCAGCGGATACGGCAGGCTCGCGAGCCGCTTGTGCCGTTCAGCCTGTTCCGAAGCCGCGACTACACGCTGATGAGCTGCGTGTCCGGCACGCTGTCGGTCGGCATGCTCGGGATCTTCCTGCCGTTCACCATCTACCTGCAGAGCGCGCTCGGCTTCTCCGCGCTGAAGGCCGGGCTGACGATGGCGCCGTGCTCGCTGATGACGATGTTCGTCGCGCCGGTGGCCGGCCGGCTGACCGACCGGATCGGCGGCAAATACATCCTGATGACCGGGCTCACGCTGTACGCGGCGGGGATGGGCTGCGCGGTACTCATCGCGACCCCCGCTTCGGCGTGGTATGACTTCCTGGCCCCGATGATCGTGGCCGGCGTCGGTATGGGCTCGGTCTTCCCGCCGCTGACCACCGTGGCCATGCGGGACGTGGATCCGCGGCTGGCGGGCGCGGCCTCGGGAGTGCTGAACACCACGCGCCAGGTCGGCTCCGTGATCGGCATCGCCACCGTGGGCGCCCTGCTGCAGAACCGGCTGGCATCCTCGCTGGTGCACGAGGCCACCGTCCGTTCGGCGGCCTTGCCAGCGGGGGACCGGGGGCCGTTCATCTCGGCGTTCCGCGCGGCGGCGGCCGCCGGGCTCCAGCCGGGCGCTCGCGCCGGCGTTGCCGCGCCGCGCGGGACACCGGCTGCCGTGGCAGCGGAGCTGGAGCGCCTCGCCATGGGAACCTTCGCGCATGGCTACGTGCTGGCGATGCGCTGGACCATGGTGCTGCCAATCGCGATGGTGGCGCTGACCGCGCTCAGCTGCCTCGCGATCCGCGGGCGCCGCTACGCGGCGGCCGTCGCCGGCCCTGAGCCTCGCGCCGCGGAACTCGTACCACGACGGAGTCCGGAAGACTTACCGGTCCCCGCGGGCTGAGCGCCGGCCCTCGTCCAGTGCAGCGAGGACCGCGTCCAGCCGGCGGTCGAGCGGCCCGCTCAGTTCCAGCACCGGGAGATGTCCCCAGGCGTTCAGCGGGTCGTCGTAGACCAGTTCCATCAGCGCGTCATTCATCCGCGAGCGGAGCCCGGGCATCTCCGCGGTCGGCAGGACCTGTTCTGTCTCCGGCGTGATCGGCGTGATGACCAGTAGATCCAGGCTGCCGAAGGCCAGCCGGAGCGCCGCGGCACTGGCCTGGCCAGAGAAATCAGCGCCGGTCGCGGCCAGGTAGGCGAGGTAGTCCAGCGGCGTACGGTCGAAGATGATCTCTGGCAGCATCGGCTGGGAAGTCAGGCACCGCACCGAGCACGCCAACAGCGCACGGTAATCCTGGAGCGACGGTGGGAAGGCGAACTCGTACCCCTCTTCCTCGAGCAGGTAGTACGGCTCGTCCGCGGCTACGTGACCGGGCAGATGCGCGCACAGAGTCCCGGTCAGCGTCGTCTTCCCGGTGCCGTGCGTCCCGGAGATTCCGACCCTCATCCCGGCTCCCGTTTCGAGTGGAGGTTGCCCCAGCGATTCTACGGCTCGACTAATCGACAAGTCGACATGTGGCTTTCGAAAAAAATAATTAAATACGGCGCGGCGGAACGGCGGAGGCTCCGCGTCTCGTGTTACTGTTCGAGTAATGAGCAGGAACCGTGCAAGACCTCGAAACAGCACGGGCGGGGAGCCCGGGGGGCAGCCCCGGCGCGGCCGCCCGGGCCTCGCGCTGGCCGGGCAGCTGGCGGGTCCGGCTGCACCAGATCCCCGACGGCGGCCAGGACTGCGACCACCGCTACCAATCCCAGGGATACCAGCCCGGCCCGGTCCTGCGGCGGCTGATCCAGATCAGGGACGGCGAATGCGCGATGCCCTGCTGCGCCCGCACCCCCCGGACCAGCGAATGGGAACACGCCATCCCCTGGCCCGCCGGCCGGACCTGCAGCTGCAACGGCGGACTGCACTGCAAACGCGACCACCTGATCAAGCAAGACCCC
>Ga0070741_10006954_pt1 | contig 23852 bp, 19 predicted proteins | sample Coa_R1_4_FD_66440 | JGI IMG/M metagenome (GOLD analysis project Ga0070741, IMG submission 66440) | Surface soil microbial communities from Centralia Pennsylvania, which are recovering from an underground coalmine fire - Coalmine... | ecosystem: Environmental > Terrestrial > Soil > Unclassified ...
CGCTCGCCGACGCCGCGCGCCGCCGCCGCTGAGCCGGCGTGCGTCCGCTAAACTTGACGTTGACGTGAAGAACAGTTTGCGCATCCGCTGGTTCGGCCAGTCGTCCTATCTCCTGAGCGGCGAGCACACGGTCTTCATCGACCCGTTCGGCGACGTCTCCCGCCTGGCCTCGCAGGGCCTCCGCTTCGACTATCCGCCGATCGAGGGCGTCGAGGCCGAGCTCGTGCTCGTCACGCACGAGCACGGCGACCACAACGCCGTCGAGGTGATCGGCGGCGAGCCCGTCGTAATCCGCTCGCGCGCAGGGACGCACGAGTCGCCGGTCGGCGAGGTCGTCGCGGTCGCCTCCGAGCACGACGACGTCGCCGGGACGAGGCGGGGGCCGAACGCGATCGTCGTCTTCACGCTCGGCGGCCTGCGCATCTGCCACCTCGGCGACCTCGGCCAGCCGGCGCTCCGCCCGGAGCAGGTCGCAGCGATCGGGAAGATCGACGTCCTGTTCCTGCCCGCGGGGGGCGGCCCAACGGTCGGCGGCGAGTCGGCCGCCGCCGTCGTGCGCGCGCTCGCGCCGCGTCTCGTCGTGCCGATGCACTACCGCACCGACGCGGTCGACTTCCTCGATCCGCCGGACGCATTCCTCGAGGCGCTGGGCGCGCCGGTCGAGCGGCCGGGCACGAGCGAGATCGCCGCCGAGGACTACCTCGACGGATCGCCCACGGTCGTCCTGCTCGAGCCGCCGAGGTGAGGCACCTCGACTACAAGTGGGTCGCGCTCTCGAACACGACGCTCGGGATGCTGATGGCGACGATCAACGCGTCGATCCTGCTGATCGCGCTGCCCGACATCTTCCGCGGCATCCACATCGATCCGCTCGCGCCGGGCAACACGAGCTACCTGCTCTGGCTGATCCTCGGCTTCATGGTCGTGATGGCGGTGCTGCTCGTCAGCCTCGGCCGACTCGGCGACATCTACGGCCGCGTGCGCATGTTCAACCTCGGGTTCGCCGTCTTCACCGTCTTCTCGATCCTGCTCTCGATCACGTGGATGCACGGCAGCGCCGCCGCGATCTGGCTGATCGCGATGCGCGTCGGCCAGGGCGTCGGCGGCGCGCTGATCTTCGCGAACTCGAGCGCGATCCTGACCGACGCGTTCCCCGCCAACCAGCGCGGGCTCGCGCTCGGCGTCAACTCGATCGCGGCGATCGCGGGCTCGTTCATCGGGCTCGTGCTCGGCGGCGTGCTCGCGCCCGTCTCGTGGCGGCTGATCTTCCTCGTCTCGGTGCCGGTCGGCGTCCTCGCGACCGTGTGGGGCTACCGCTCGCTCCGCGAGCTCGGCGCGCGCCGGCCCGCGCGCATCGACTGGTGGGGGAACGCGACGTTCGCGCTCGGGCTCGTCGGCGTGATGATCGGCATCACCTACGGCATCCAGCCCTACGGCGGCCACACGATGGGGTGGACCTCGCCGTTCGTGCTCTCGATGCTGATCGGGGGCACCGCGCTGCTCGTCGTCTTCTGCGCGATCGAGCTGCACGTCGATGAGCCGATGTTCCATCTCGACCTGTTCCGCGTCCGCGCGTTCGCGGCGGGCAATCTCGCGATGCTGCTCGCTGCGATCGGCCGCGGCGGATTGCAGTTCATCCTCATCATCTGGCTGCAGGGCATCTGGCTCCCGCAGCACGGCTACGACTTCTCGCAGACGCCGCTCTGGGCGGGCATCTACATGACCCCGATCATCGCCGGCTTCCTCGTCGCCGGGCCTGCGTCCGGCTGGCTCTCCGACCACTTCGGCGCGCGTCCGTTCGCGACGGGCGGAATGCTGCTCGCGGGCGCGAGCTTCCTGCTCCTGATCGTGCTGCCGGTGGACTTCTCGTACGTCTGGTTCGCGCTGATCCTGCTCCTGAACGGGATCGGCATGGGACTCTTCGCCGCGCCGAACAACGCCGCCGTCATGAACTCGCTGCCGCCGACCCAGCGCGGCGCGGGTGCCGGCATGCTCGCGACGTTCCAGAACTCCGCGAGCGTGCTCTCGATCGGCGTGTTCTTCTCGCTGATGATCGTCGGGCTCGCGTCGGGGCTGCCGCACGCGATGCAGACGGGCCTTGTCGCGCACGGCGTGCCGGCGGCGGACGCAGCGCGCGTCTCGCACCTGCCGCCGGTGGCGACGCTCTTCGCGTCGTTCCTCGGCTACAACCCGATGAAGACGCTGCTCGGCCCGCACGTGCTGCACGGGCTGCCCGCCGGACAGGCGCAGACGATCACCGGGCGCAGCTTCTTCCCGCACCTGATCACGGGACCGTTCCACACGGCGCTCGTCTACGCGTTCGTCTTCGCGATCGTCGCGTGCATCGTCGCCGCGGTCGCCTCGCTGCTGCGCGGGGGCAAGTACCACCACCAGGAGATCGAGGTCAGCGACCTCGTCGCGGTGGAGGAAGCCGCATGAGCGCGACGGAGGCTCGGCCGCTGCGAATCGGCGAGGTCGCGGAGCTCGTCGGCGTCACGCCGCGGACGATCCGCTATTACGAGGAGCTCGGCCTGCTCGGCGGTGCCGGCGGTCGCGCGAAGGGCGCGCACCGCCTCTACGCGGAGAGCGACGTCGCGCGTTTGCGGGAGCTGATCCGCCTGCGCGACCTGCTCGGCCTCTCGCTCGACGAGCTCGTCCAGCTCGCCGAGGCGGAGGAGGCGCGTGCGGCGCTGCGCGACCAGTGGTACGACGACCCGACAGACCGGGAGCGCGTCGCGATCCTCGAGCAGGCGATCGAGATCGCGCAGCGGCAGCTCGGCCTCGTGCGAGCGCGCCAGCAGACGCTCGCCGACTTCGCCGGCGAGCTCGAGGCGAAGCTCGACTCGCTCCGCGCCCGGTTGCGCGAGCTCTAGTCAGTCCGGCAGCAGCGAATCGGCCTCGCACGCCGCGAGGAACGCGGTGATCGTGTGCTGGTCGAAGTCGCACCGGATCGTGAAGTCGTCGAGACTCGACGTCGTCGCCCCGAGCGCGAGCTCCGGAGCGCGGAAGAGCGGCGTCATCTCCTCGACGATCTGCAGGCGCATGAGAAAGGACAGGCCGCGCAGCGCAGCCTTCCGGTAGCGCTCCGACCGCGGCTCGTCGCCGTGCCGCCGGGCGAGCTCGAAGGCGCGGATCGCCGCCTCGGCGTAGAGCGAGGTGGAGAAGCCCGGCGGCCGCCCGTTCACGGCGAAGCCGCCCGCGAAGTCGGAGGGCGCGCCCTGCTGGAACGGCAGGATCCAGTCGACGAGCTCGAAGACGAAGCGACGGAGCTCTCCGGCGTCGAGGTCGACCGCGCCGGCGCCGGCGAGCGCCTCGGCCCGCCGCCAGGCGTCGACCTGCCAGAGGACGAACGCGGGGGAGGGCGCTCGGCGGAAGTGGCGGCGGTACCAGGGGAGCGCCCGCGCGATCGCCTCCGCGCACGCGGCGTCACCGCGTTCGGCCTCGTAGGTGAGCGCGAGGAGCGCCTCGCCGGGGTAGAAGTTCTGTCCGGGTGAGCCCGGCTGAGCGCCCGGCCGCTGCAGGTCGCAGCGGAAGCAGCCGTCGGCGGCCTGCGCGCCGAGGATCGTTCGCACGAGCTCGCCCGCCAGCGGGCCGAGCTCGCCGCGCAGGCCGGCGAACTGCAGGGCGAGGAGGACGAGCGCAACTGCGCCGAGCGGCGCGGGCTCGGGCCCGTCCCGCTCGAAGCAGAGGGTTCCCGCATGCGTGCGCGACTCGAACGCCCGCAGCGCCGCGACCGCGTCGCGCGCGCTCGCTCTCAGCTCCTCGTGCCAGACCGGGTCGGTCTCCGCTTCGGCGGCGGCCGCGACGGCGTAGGCGCAGCCCGCCTGGCGCACGAGTCGCGCGTTGTCCCGCGCGACGCGGCCGGTGAACGGGTGGTAGCGGTAGAGGAAGAGCCCGCTCGCACGCTGGCTCGTCACCAGTCGATCGGTTGCGAGATCGAGCCGGTCGAGAAGCTCGTCGCGCGTCGCCGGCGCGTCGCCGAGGGGCCGCAGGCGGTGCAGCCGCACGACGCCTTCCGGGAGCCCGGAATGCTCGAGATACATGTCCCAGGTCGTGCGGTGCAGACGGGCGCCGGGACGAGCCCACGCGTCGGGAGCGAGGCGCGCCTTCCGCGAGAGCCGGCGCAGGAGGAGCTCGCGACTCGTGACGCCGAGCGTGAGCGGGACGGACGGCTTGTAATACGCGCGCGCACCGTCGCACTCGAGATCGACGCCGTCGGCGCCGAGATCGAGGCTCTCGAGAGCAGCGCGCGGGGAGAGCGGCAGACGCGACCGCTGCACCCACAGCTCGACGGTCGCGTCGTCGAGCTCCGCGATCGAGAGCATCGGTCCGAAGCGCGCGTCGTGCGCGGCGCGGCGCGCACCGTCGGCGGTCGCCTCCCGCAACGTGGGCGCGCGGCCGCTCGTCGAGGCGCGGAGTGCGCCGCGCAGCAGGATCGTCACGTTGACGTGGACTGGACCTCGAGAGCGCTCGCGCGGCGGTGGGCTGCGGAGGCCGGTCGCGATCTCGCGTCGCGCGAGCGAGAGCAGCTCCAGGGGGTCGTCCGCCGGCGACTTACGTGGCTGCGTGAGCACGTGCCCGCTCTCGTTGCGCTGCGAGGAGGACCGGCGCCGTCGCGCCGAACGGCGGTGCACCCTGCTGGCGCTCGAAGGCCGCGAGGAACTCGCACATCGACGGCAGTCCGAGGGCCGTGAGTCGCCTGACGACGGATGCCGTCTGCTCCGGCCGCCAGCGTGCGACGCTCAGCCTGGCCGCGGCGGCGTTCGCGGGAACCGAGCGCCACGCGACGAGGCAGGCTCGGATCACGTCGGCGAGCTCGGCGTCCTCGAGATGGTCGAACGCACCGTGGTCGGCTGCCTCCGAGAGCACCGCCCACGGACGCGCGTATGCGCGTCCGGACACGGCGCGGGCCTCGAGGCACGAGGCCGCCGCGCGCAGGAGCGGGATCTCGTCGTCGACCTTCGCCACCGCCGACTGCACCGCCGCCGCGCGGTCGGGGCCGACGAGGGCGAAGACCGACCGGAACTCGGCGGCGGCGAGCGACGCGAGCTCGCTCTCCGGCGTGTGCCGCGCGCCGTCGCGCGCCCAGCCCTCCCTGATCGAGTCGGCGCCGTTGCGCGCAGCAGTCGCCCGTCGCCGGCGACGCGGGAGATCGGGGTGCGCGACGTCGACCAGGAGGACCGACCGCGGGACGTCGGCGTCGTTCCAGACCTCGTGCTCGAACGAGTCGTCGAAGACGAGGCACCGTCCCTCCTGCCACGACCGCGTCTCGCGGCCGACACGGATCCGGCCGCCCTCCGGCGTCCGGATGCCCAGGTGGATGCGAATGCGCGCGTTCGTCGGGCCGCAGTGCGGCTCGACGTGCGAGTGCGGCGCGACGACCGAGAAGTACGCGAGCGTCGACTCGCCCGTGACCACGTCGTCGTCGGCGGCGAGCAGCGCGGCGGTGACGGGCGCCCGAATCGCGTTGCGCGGATTGAGCGAGCCGTTCGACCACAGGTCGACGATGTTCCAGTCGCCTGTCGTCAGCTGCTTGCGCGGCCCGCCCGCGCTCTGCGGGTGGAGCATCAAGCTGCCGGCGAACACGAAGTCGTGGAACTCCTCGAGGATGTCCGGGAAGCGCCGCTCGAGCTCGTCGACGATCGGGAGCTCGTCCGGATCCCACCAGGGAGCGGCGCGCAGGCCCGGCACGAAGTGCTGCGGACGCTGCAAGGGATCGCGCGTCATACGACCTCGCCTCCGAGCGGCTCCGCCGCCTTCACCCTGCGCAGCGACGCGAGGCAGCGGTGTCCGAGGTTCGCCGCCCACAGCGCGGACCGGCCCCGGCGCCACGCAAAGCGAAACACCGTGTACACGGCAATCACGTCGTAGCCCTCCTTTCGAAGCGCGTTCGCGGCGTCGAGCGCGGAGCGGCCCGTCGAGAGCAGGTCGTCCACCACGACCACGGGACGGTCGCGTCGCAGGCCGCCTTCGACGAGCTCGGTGAAGGCGTATGGCTTGCGGGCGTCGCGCACGAGACCGCCGGACAGGTTGGAGCCCACGGCGACGATGCCGCCGACGAGCTGGTACGAGCCGAAGCCGCGCCCTGCGATCTGCGAGATGCCCGCGCGCTGGAGCGTCGCGGCCATCTCGGCCGCGATCGGCTGCAAGAGCTCGGATCGCGCGAGCGGGACGCGGAGGTCGAGCGCCCAGTTGCTCGTCCGCACGCCGGCCGCCTCGCCGCCGCGCTTCACGTACGCACGCTCGCGGCGCGTGAACCGACCGGTGTCGTAGACCTCGCGCAGGATCCCCTCGAGCGCGGGGACGTGGACGTCGAGCGCGAGACGGTCGCTCATACGTTGAGCGACCCCCACCCGGACATGTGCGCGAGCAGCCGAGCTCTCGCCTCGCGCCCGCGCCGGTCGTCGGGCAGAAGGCGGGCGAAAGCGGCGAGCCCTGCCGTGACCGACCGCGCAGCCTCCGTGCACGTCCCGTCCGAGAGCACGTCTGCGAGCGTCCGTCGGGCGAGCAGCGAGTTGGGAGCGCCCGTCCGTGCGTCGCTCGCGAGGTCGGCGAGGTCGTCGAGGATCGCCGCGGCACGTCCGAGCCGCCGTGCCTGCTCCTCGCAGCGATGCGCATCGCCGCATTCGTGCCGTCCGACGGCGCAGATGATCGCCGAGGTCGTCGCGAAGGTCAGGGTGCGGACGGACACGGCGGCGGAGACGGCTTCGTCCGGCTCGAACGTCCGACGCTCCGCAGCGTACGCGTCGTGGAGCAGCGCCAGTGCCCGTGCGCGGGCCGGCCCTTCGGGCACCCAGCGCGAGAAGCGCGCGAAGAACGCGTGCACGTACCCGAGCACGTAGCGGACGTCCGGGTCGCGGGCCTCGAGGTCGCCTCCCGTCCCGCGGGCGAGTGCGGCGAGCGCGTCGCCGTTCACGAGCGCGAGGAGCTCGCGCCGCCTGCTCGTGCTGCGGTCGCAGACGTGGTCGAACGCCGACGTTCCCATGAAGAGCACCGCGCCGAGCTCGCTCGCCTCGTTGCTCGGCGGGACGTCCTGCGCGGTCGCGAGGACCCGCGTCATCGCCGCGCCGAACCCGAGGGAGCCGACCGTCCGCCGCCGCCAGTCGTCGGGAAAGACGCTGCCGGCCGCGCGCGGAGCGCGGGGAAGCTGTCTTGCGATCGACGCGCCGAGCGTGCGGTCGCGCGTCACGATGCGCTGCCGGACGTCTGGCGGCATCGCGAGCCCACGTTCGGCGAGCGCCGTCGCGAATGCCGCCCTGGCGACGTCGCGCGCCTGCCGGCGAACGGTTCGCGACGCGTGCGCGAGCTCGCTGCCGAGACAGTGCATCGCAGCGGCGGCGGCGAGGACGCCCGACTCGTCCGTCCCGAGACCGCCGCGGCGAACCGGCGACACGCCGGCTCCGAGGCGCTCGACCGCGTCGTCGGGATGCGGCACGCGCAGGACGGGCGAGCTCGTCCAGCGCCCGGAACGATCCTGCTCCCGGCACAGCCAGCGGAGCGCGGCGGCCCGCGCGGCCCCGTCGTCTGCGTGCCGCAGCGCCGCGGCGGCGAACGCGGTCTCGAAGGCGCACCCTCGCGCGCGCGGCCGGCCGTCCCAGCCCCACGAGCCGTCGCGCCGTTGCCGGCGCGCGAGCGCCCGTGCCGCGGCCTCGCGGCGGGCGCGCTCGAGTCGACCGGCGTGACGGAGCGCTTCGAGGGCGACGCAGGTTGCGTACGCGACCCCGCTCCACCAGTACGAGGGCCAGAGCCCGGAGCGATCCTGGCGGGCGAGCAGGAAGCGCGTCGCGGCCGCGATGCTCGGCGAGTCGGCCGGCTCGTCGAGCGCGCGGAGCGCGCCGACGACGGCGGCCGTCACGCACGTGTGCGCAGACGTCCAGCCGGCGAACGTCGTCGCCGGCGGCGCCCACGGCTCGAGGGCCGGCAGGTCGGACGGGTCGTACGTGCGGAAGCCGCCGTTCGGAACCTGCTGGCGGAGGAGATACGACCGCGCCGAGGCGCGGGCCGCCGCCGGTAGCGCGCTGCGCAGGGCGATCACCGCCCACGCGGTGCTGTCGGCGTCGCCCGGGACGACACGGTTGAATCCCCACGAGCCGTCGGGCCGCTGCGCGGCGAGCAGCGCGGCGCGTGCGCGGACGGCCGTCCGTGCGGCCTGACCCGGCCCGAGCCCCCAGAGGGCGAACGCGCTCGCCCACTCGGTGCTCGGGCCGGCGGTGCTCGTGAAGTCGTGCCAGAGCGGGTCGGCGCCCGAACGCGCGCCGAGCAGGAAATCGACCGCGCGCGCGTGCGTCTCCCGGACGGCGGGCCTCACCAGTAGAGCGTCCAGACGTCGTCGATCCGGGCCGCGTGACCCTGCATCGTGATCCTGCGCCCCCGTGGTCTCGGATCGCCGCTCGCACCGATCGCGTGGAGCACCTGACCGTCGTGCACGGTGACGCCTCCGATCGCGTACACGACGCGCCGCGAAGGAGTCGCGCGTGCGTAGTCCTGCACAGAGCCGGCGATCGTATTGACCTCGCTGTAGCGGAGCGGCCAGACCTCGAGCGCGGCGCCGCCCGAGGGCTCTTCGACCGTCACGGTGAACGACATCGTTCCGGTCAACGGGACGTCGACGGGCAGCGCGCTCATGAACTGGAGGTCGAAATGCGCACGGCCCGCGACCTCCTCGGCGCCGCCCCGCGGGCTGCCGTCGTACTCGAAGACGTGGAATCCCGGCAGCGCGAGCTCGCCGGTGAGCTCGACGGGATCCCCGAGCAGATCCTCGAAGAACTCGCACAGGATCTCGTACGTGTCGTCGAAGCCCGCGCGCAAGGTCTCGTTCGTCCGGCGCGCGGCCTCGAGGTACGCCGTGCGGTCCGCCGTCGCGTCGAGATACGCCGCCGTGCCGAGCGAGTAGAAGTCCTGCCCGCGTCGCGTCCACGCGGAGCGGAGAGACAGCACGCGCTCGCTCAGGTCGTCGCACTCCTCGAGAGAGAAGAGGTCGTGCTGTGTGAGCGGGAGCGGCTCTGTCAGCGCGAGGTTCATGACTCACCTCCGAGGTAGTCGAGGAGCAACGCCGAGATCGCGCCGTCGCAGCGGCTGTCGTACGGGCCGTAGCCGGGCATCGGGTTGACCTCGAGACACCAGTACTCGCCGCTCGGGTCGAGGCGGAGGTCCCACCCCGCGAACGGCAGCTCGAGCTCGCGCGACGCGGCCGCCAGCTGCTGCGTGAGCTGCTCCGGGAGCTCGACCACCTCGAGCTCGTCGAAGCGTCCGTCGCGCCGGTAGTCGACGCCGTCGCCGCTCGCGATCGCCTGCGCGAGGACGCGATCGCCGACGACGTGCGCCCGGATGTCCGTGCCGAGCACCCGCCGCTGCAGGTGCAACGGACCCGACGACGGGTCGAAGGAGCCGAGCAGATCCGGCGTCGCGATCTCCGTGTCCGCGCGGACGCCGCTCACCGCCTTCGAGATCGTCGGCCCCTCGCGCGCGAAGGCGAGGAGCTCCTCCGGGTCGCTGCTCGTGATGCTCGCCGGCACCTTGAAGCCGAGGCGCCCGAGGATCGCCTCGTGGAACGGCTTTGCGGAGTTGTGCGCTCCGACGTGCGGCCGGTTCGCGACGATCTGCGGAGCCTGGTTGAGCCAGGCGCCGAGCGCGCGCGTCAGCGCGAACCAGCGGCGGGCCAGCTCCGGATCCTGCTGCTGCGACGACATGTCGATCAGGCGGCAGAAGTACGTGTCCTCCGGCCGCAGCTCGATCTCGATGCCGCCGAACGAGAACTGCGCCGGCTCCGACGGGGGGAGCGGGACGCGCCACTCGCCCTCGACGGCCGCACGCAGGTTGAGAACCGTCACCGGCGTCTCGTGGGCGAGGGCCGCTGCGACGAACACCGGGAAGGTCGGGTCGACGTCGAGCCCGATCGCGGCGATCATCGGAGGAGCTCCTCGCACAACGCGTCTGCGATCTCCGGCCAGGCGAAGCGCAGATCCTTGTCCTTCGCGTTCGCGTCGATCCGGACGGGCTCCGCCTCACCGCCGTGCACCGCCCAGGCGACCGTCGCGAACAGCAGCTCTGCGCGCTGCGCGAGCTCGATGCTGCGGGCGCACAGGTCGAGCGAGGCCGAGAGGGCGTCGTTCGTCGCGGTGAATGCACGCGTGCCGACGACCGTGACGATCTCGTATGCCTCGTTCGGGTCGACTGCACGGGCGCGCAGCGGGACGCCCGCGGGCAGGCGCTCCACCGCGCCGGTGCCGCGCTGCACGTTCTTTCCCCACGGCACACGTGCCGAGCCGTTCCCGTTCGAGATCGTCGCCCGTTCGGGCCCGCTCGCGTGGACCTCGACGACGCCGTGCGTCCCGTCGCCGGCGACGTGCTCGATCGTCGCGGCCGTGAGACGGCCCGGCCAGCCGCGGACTCCCGGCCGGTTGACGACCGGGGCGTCCGTCAGCGCTGCAGCTGCCCAGACCGTGGAGTAGCACTCCATCGTCAGGAACCGCTCGTCGTCCGATGCGGGCTCGGCGTCGCGCCACCAGGCGCTCCGCCGCATGAACATCGGGCACGACGGCGTCACGCTCGCCGACGCTCCGTCGACGCGGATCGTGAACATGCGGGCCGCCTCGGCCCCGTCGATCAGCAGCGCGTCGCGACCGCGTGCCCGCAGCTCACGTGCGAGCCGCGCGGCGACACGGTCGCGGTCGGACGCGACGACGAGCACCGTCGTCGCGTCCGTCGCGGGTGTCGACCCTCGGGAGACACCGCTCGCCGTCATCAGACGATCGGGTCCTGGACGAGGAGGGCGGAGGGCTTCGTCGAGGCGCGCGCACGCGAGCCTCCGCGCTTCGTGGACGTGGTGCGGGCACGCGGCGTCGCCGCCCTGCGCGGGGCCTCGAGCTCGCCGCCGTCGTCTCCGCCGCCGTCGTCGGAGTCGTCGGAATCGTCGGAGTCGTCGTCGTCCCCGATCCAACCGCCGTCGCCGTCGTCGTCGGAGCTGTCCTTGCCGTCTTTCCCGTCCTTCCCGTCTTTCCCGTCCTTCTGGCCGTCCTTCGACTGCTCCTTGTGCTCCTTGGACTCCTTGTTTTCCTTGCTCTCCTTGGACTCCTTGCCTTCCTTGCCCTCCTTGGACTCCTTGTGCTCCTTCGACTCCTTGCTCTCCTTGTGCTCCTTCGTCTCCTTCGTGTCCTTGCTCTCCTTGACGACCTCTTTCAGGAGCTCCTTGTGGACGTCCTTCGCGTCCTTCGGCACCTCCTTGTGCTCCTTGTGGATCTCCTTCTTCTCGAGCTGCGGCAGCTTCTCGGGCGTGATCGGCTTCATCATCGGCGCGTAGTGCTGTTGCGCCTCGCCGATGAGCGCAGCGACCTCTTCCGGCGTGATCGCGGGCGAGATCTGCTCGGCCGCCGCCGAGAGCTTCGAGAGGATTTCCGAGCGGCGCTCCTTCGAGATGAACGGCTCCGGCTCGGGAACGTTTTCCGACATCGATCTCCTCCGATCGTCGATGGTGATCGCCTCGAGGTCGCGCCGCAGTCGAGCGACGTCGAGGCCACGCGGATTCCGCTCGCCGGCCAGCCAACTGGACGAGAGAAGCCCGTACGCTTCGTCGCAGTAGTCCCGGTGGAACGTCCACGACACCGGGTTCGTCCGACCCCAGGTCACCGCCGTCGCCCCGTCTTCGTCGTAGTCGACGTAGACGACGCAGTGGCCGTTCGAATGCCGCGGCAGGCTCGCGGGATTCGACTCGTCGATCGTGCTCGTGAACGGCACGATGCGCCCGCCGTTCTTGTCGGGCACTGCAGCATCCGGCAGCCGCAGCCCGACATATGCGACGCCGAACAGGTCGATCGCCAGCTTGACCGCCTCGACGTCTCCCGGAGCGATCTCGGCGAATGCGCCGATCGTTCCTGCGCCGATCGGCGCCGTCCGCCAGTACACGAGGACGGACAGCAGGTCGGCCCCTCGGTCGGTGCGCGGCCGCGCCGGGTCGTAGCCGGTGATCGCCGAGTACGCCTCGAGCACGGAGCGTGCCGTCACGCGCAGCTGCCGGTCCCTGTCGAGAGCGCTCCACAGCATCTCCGCGTGGGCGGCCGCGGCGCAGGTGCAGTCGAGAACGGTCTCGTTCCCGAGCATTCCCCACGGACGCGTGACCGCACTGCTGTTCTGCACGCGGCGCGGCGGCCTGGGGGCCCCGGTCGTATACGCCGCGAGCTGGAGCGTGCGTCCGTCGACCCGCTTCGGAAGCTTGCCCAGCTTCATCTGCGCGCACCGCTGCTCGGGACGATCGCCGCCCGCGCCGGCTCCGGCAGCGTCAGCGCGACTCGAGCCAGCGTCTCGAGCGCAAAGCGACCGCGCGACCAGCGGAGGCCCGCGAGCGCAGCGAGGGCCCGGGCGAGATGCGCGTCCGGTGCCACGTCGGGCGGGACCCGGGCGCCGTCGCGGAGATCGTCCTGCACCTGGAACGCGACGCCGAGCGCATCTGCGTATGCGGTGAGGAGAGCCGCGTCGTTCTCCGTCGCACCGCCGAGGATCCCTCCGAGCACGGCGGCCGCGACGAACTGCGACGCCGTCTTGCCGCGGGCGACGGCGACGTAGTCGCCGGACGACGCGTCCTCGAGCTCGTGGAGCTGGCCGTCGCAGCAGCGGATCGTGTGCTCTCCGAGCAACGACACGCATCGGCTCGCGACGGCTGTTCCGACCGTCTCCGCGACGGAGCTCATCCGAACGAACGCCTGCGCGAGCAGGCGGTCCCCGAGCACCAGTGCGACCTCGGCCCCGAGCTCGCGATGCAAGGCCGGCCGCCCGCGACGGACCGCAGCTTCGTCGATCAGGTCGTCGTGGACGAGCGATGCCGCGTGGATGAGCTGGATCGCCTCGGCGGCGTGCATCGCCGACGAGGGCTGCGATCCGACCGCGTCGCAGGCGACGAACGCGAGCAGCGGCCGGAGCATCTTGCCGCCGGCGACGTACGACGCGAGCAAGCCGCCGTACGGGCCTTCGCCGACGACGGCACGCAACGACTCGCGGCACATGTCGACGAGCGGCTCGTACGGCGTAAGCGGGGCGTCCCGCATCACGTAGGGCGACGCGCGCTTAGGTGCTGGGCCTGCTGTCCCGGTGAAGCAGGGTACGACGACGTGCTATAGGCCGCAGACCGCGCATGATGCACCCGGTCCTCCTAACGACCCCGTCGCCGCCGATTCTCGACCGTCGCACAGGACAAGTCAATAGGCTGCACGCGGCTTGACATCGTGCATGCACGAGAGGAGACTCGTGCGCGAGAGGGCACGTCGCCGCACCGACCGAAAGAGGTGTTGCGATGAGGTCGAACGTTCGGGCTCGGTTCTGGCTCGAGAGCTCCATCGCGTCGCTCAGCGGTGTCCTCGGTCTCGTCACGCTGTTCTGGCGTGACTGGATCGAAGCGATCACCGGATTCGATCCGGACCATCACAACGGTTCGGTCGAGTGGCTGATCGTCGCCGTTCTCCTTGCGATCGCAGCGTCGCTCGGCGCATTCGCACGGGTCGAATGGCATCGCTCGGCGCCCGTCTTGCATTCAGCACGCTGACCGCGGGCGTCAGGTCGCGACAACCGAGAGGAGTTGGAGATGGCGCAGCCAAGGAAGGCTCCTGCGCGCAGGGCGACGACGCCGCGGCCCGCCGGGAACAAGCGTGTGACCTGGAAGCGCAAGCCCGCCGGCCTCTTCAGCAAGGCGCTGATGCAGGCGGTGGACACGATGCCGGCGGGCACGCCGGACCGAGCGCTCGTGCTCGAGGCGCTCCGCACCATCCCGCCGGAGAAGGTGAAGGACGCGCTGCGCGAGGCGGGTCCGAGAGAGCACGCGCTGCTCTTCACCGTGCTGCCTGCCGACCAGATCGCACCGGTCCTGCACTCGCTGCCGCCCGAGCTGCTCGCACCGCCGGAGCTGCCGCCGCCCGAGCTTCCCGCGCCGACGGGAGGCCCGCCGGCCGAGATCCTCACGACGACGTACGTGAACGAGCCGTTCGTTTCGGCCGCAGGCGATCCCGCGTGGAACAAGCACCTCACGGACGGAGTCACCGTGCGGGACTACAGCCCGTTCGGGCCGAACTTCTACGAGTGGTCGACGGTCTACGACCGGGGCCTCGAGTTCGAGCGGGAGGGAGGGCTCGAGAACCCGCTCGTCGGCCTGACCGGCTGGGTGATCGCGTCCGCGAACAAGGGCGGCCTCTCGGGGGGCGACGTCTGGTTCACACATCCCTTCGGCTTCGACTGGGAGTACTACATCGCTCCGGATCCGCAGTACGAGAGCCTGCTCGCGCCCGACTCGGCCAACACCGGGGTCGACCCGACGAAGAGCCGCGACGACCCGAGCTACGTCACCGACTGGGACTACTACAACGCGAACGGCGCCGCGCGGGACATCGGTCTCGACCCGCAGCTCGGTCTGCTCGGCGTCGAGATGGACCAGGGGCTCGTGCCGCCGCAGTTCAGGAACGGCGTGACGACAGGGACGAGGATCGCCACGTTCGGCCGGTGGATCGTCGACAGCGGCCATCCGGACTTCCACACCGAGATCCATCCGCCGTTGGTGATGGCGACGGCGGCAGTCGTGCCGCCGCCGCGGGGAAGCCGCGGCGTGTCGGAGGCCACGCACGTCGAGCTCATGTCGCGTCCGTTCTCGGTCAGCCAGAAGTTCGAGGAAGGGAACTTCGTGCAGCACCTCATCGCCGAGGTCGGGAAGGTCGAGACGACGATCTTCGGCTTCCCGGAGTCCTGGCGCGTCGAGGCGCATCCGCACGTCTACCAGGTGCCCTACGTCGGCCGCCCCTACATCAAGCTGCTCGTCAAGCCGCCGGTGCCGCGCTCGACGCGTGTCACCGCTCAGCAGCAGCTGATGGTCAACTTCCACTTCACCGCGCGGACCGGCGTGGCAGTGCGTGTGTTCGACGCCGGCGACGACACGGTCGGGATCATCATCGTGCTCGGCGACGTCGGCCCGGCCCAGCTCCCGACGAAGAACGACTGGAACATCGACTGGGGCCAGACCGACTTCTCCTGGATCGTCGACATCCTCTCTGCGCTCGACCTGCTGTTCGATCCGTTCGGCATCTGGGTTCTGAACCGGGGCATCCTCACTGACCTCTACGACGCGCCGGTCGCGGCCAGCAGCAACGACACGCAGAACATCGCCGGCCCCGTGGCGCTCGGCGCGCTGCCGCCCCTCGCCGGCTACTCGACGGGTGACGACCAACCGTTCCCGATCTACGGGTGGCTCGACGTCTACTGGGCGACCTCGAGCGTCGTCGTCGAAGGGCCGGTGGCGGCCGAGGAGGCTTCCTAGTCGGGTAGGAGCGGCATCGTGAGCCCCTGCGGGCGGTCGAGCAGGACGGCGCGCACGATCGCCCGCGTGCCGAAGCGGTCGCGCACCTCGTCGACGACCGCGTCGAGTGCGTCGCCCGTCTCGAAGCCGAGCTGCACGGGCGGCGCATTCTCGAGGTTCGCGACGGCGACGCCGACGAGCGTCAGCCCGCGGTCGCGGATCATCGGCTCGGCCGTCGCGAGCAGGCTGCGCGCCGTGCCGAGGATCGCCTGCGTGCTGGCGGTCGCGTGCGGCAGCGTCTGCGAGCGGGTCGCGCGCCTGTAGTCGGCGAAGCGGAGGCGCAAGACGACCGTCCGGCCGATCCGGTCGGCGGCGCGCAGCCGCCGTGTCACGCGGTCGACGAGCATGACGAGATCGAGCTCTGCCTCCTCGAACGAGCAGCGAGAGAGGCCCCGCGCACGCTGCGAGCCGATCGAGCCGCGGCGGCGCCCGACGTGCACCGGCCGCGGGTCGAGGTTGTGCGCGAGCGCATGCAGGTGGCGGCCGGCCGCCTTGCCGAGCATCGAGACGAGGAGCGGCTCCGGCAGCACGGCGACGTCGCGGACCGTCGTGAGCCCGCGGTCGCGCAGCTTGCCGGCCGTGACGGGGCCGACGCCCCAGAGCCGCTCGACCGGCAGCGGGTGCAGGAACGCGAGCTCGCGCTCCGGCGGCACGACGAGCAGACCGTCCGGCTTCGCGACGGCGCTCGCGACCTTCGCGAGGAACTTCGTGCGTGCGACGCCGACCGTGATCGGCAGCCCGACGCGCTCGCGCACGGTGCGGCGAAGCCTCGCGCCGATCTCGAGCGGCGTGCCGAAGGCGCGCTCCATGCCGCGCGTGTCCAGGAACGCCTCGTCGATCGAGAGCCCTTCGACGACCGGCGTCGTGTCGTCGAAGATCTCGAACACGGCCTTGCTCGCCTCCGAGTAGGCGGAGAAGCGGGGCGGGACGAAGACGGCGTCCGGGCAGAGCGCGCGCGCCTTCGTCACGCCCATCGCCGTGCGGACGCCGCACGCCTTCGCCTCGTAGCTCGCGGCCAGCACGACGCCGGCGCCGACGACCACCGGCCGTCCGCGCAGCCGCGGATCGTCCCGTTGCTCGACGGAGGCGAAGAACGAGTCGAGGTCCGCGTGCAGGATCGACGCGATGCCGGAGGCGAACATCTGTTCGTGCTAGCGTACTAGCGGCAGAAGAAACTCGGCGTCGTCACCGGCGCAGTCGCCGAGGGCGGGCTCGTCCAGCCCGCGACGGTCGACTGCACCACGTACCAGTAGGGCTTCGAGAATGAAAGCGCCCCGGTCGCGTCCGTCCAGGTCGTGGTGCCGATCCCCGGCACCGTCGCCACCTGCGTGTACGGCCCGGCGTCGGACGACGACGACCTGAGGATCACGTAGCCCGTCGCCTCCGGCGAGGTCGTCGCGACCCAGGTCACTGTGACGGTCAGCTTGCGTGCCTTGAAGGCCGTGCAGGCTCCTGTCGCCGCGGCGACGCCGGTCGGCGCGGCGAGCGATGCCGATGAGACCGCGAGCGACCCTGCATCGACGCTCGAACCGAAATCCGCGAGCGCGAACGGCGCTGCGCACGCGAACGCGACGCCCGCACACGCGGCCGCGGCGAGGCTACGGCGCGGTCCGGACATCGCGACGCGGGACGGGAAGCCAGACACGGGCGAGGCCGAAGCCCAGCAGGACGAGCGTGGGGACGAGCACGAGTAGTCGACGCACGAGCGGCTGCCGGAGCTCGAGCAGCGCGTAGCCGAGGGCCGGCACGCGGAATCGATACCGCCAGACCGTGCCGCCGTGCAAGCGCGCCGTCCATGGATCGCGCGTCCGGTTTGCGTCGCCCTTCGTCCGCACGATCGGCTCCCGACCGTGTTCGAGGATCTGCATGACACGGTGCGTCTCGACCGGCTCGTTCTCGACAGGGATCTGATACGTGATCACCTCGCCGACGCGCAGCGTGCTCGCCGGTTGCGGCGTCACGACGATCACGTCGCCGGGCGAGAACGTGGGAGTCATTGAGCCCGACAGCACGGTGACCGTCCGATACAGGCCGAGCGCCGGTCCGATGACGAGCAGCGCGACGCTCGCGACCGCTGCGAGCACGAGCAACGTGCCGGCGGTCTGCGCGAGCGTGCGCACCCCTGCGCGGGCGACGAGCCGCGCGTGAGCGACGAGCCCGAGCGCCGACGGCGGCAGCACGAGGAGCCACCAGCCGCCGCGGCCGCACGCGGCGCCGACGAGCACGAGCCCGAGCGGGAGAAGCGCGAGGAGCTGAACGCGGACGGCGGTCTCTGCCGTCCGCGTCCACACCGTCTGCCGTCGTGCCTGCCCGGTCACGCTACTGCGCGGCCGCCGTCCGCTGGTTTGCGGTGAACGTGAACCCGATCGCCGAGCTCTGGCCCTGCAGCGCGTTGCCCGCCGACGACGGGAGTGTCAGGGTCGCGCGCAGGTGGTCGGTGCTGCCGGCCGAGACGGATGCCATGTTCGAGAGGGCGATACCCGCTCCGATCACCGGCCGCGAGGCGAGGACGGTCGAGGTCGTGCCGCCGCACGTGTACGTGTACGGAGGGCCGCCGGCCTCCGTCCACGCGGTCGAGCAGCGGTCGATCTCGAGCTGGAGACCGTCCGCGGTGTCCTCATCGAGCTGCGACGAGGTCGTTGCGTTCGTCGTCAGCGTGATCGAGCCGACGCTGCTGGAGCCGGCGGAGCCGTCGTTCGTGACGTCGATCGCGCGCTGGATGGTGTCGCCGGGTACGAGGTTCGACGCGCCGACGGTGAGGCGGTCGGTCGCGCCGAGTGCGATCGAGACGGTGCCGGAGCTCAGATTCTGCATCTGCGCCGGAGTCGAGCTCGTGAAGCTCGCGTACGTTCCGAGGCCGGCGACGCCGGCAGCCGCCGCCAGGAGAGCGAGGCTGATCGAGAACTTCGCAGTCAGGGGAAGTCGCATGGGGAGGGATCCTTTCGTCTGCCGCAGTGCCTGCCGATGACGCGCGCACAAACGCGTCCGGGTACTGACTCGACAGGAAACGCGTACCCGGTCCTCCCCCGGACGAGGGAAATATCGTAATACGATATGAGGATCAGGCGGTGCGGCTGACCCAGCGGCCCGTGAGCGAGCAGCGCGCGTGGGTGGCGCTGCGCGGGGCGATGGGAACGCCCGGCCGCCGCGCCTCGAAGCCGGCGGCGACGAGCGCCGCGTTCCACGTGCCGAACAGGCGCCGGACGGTTGCGGCCGACGGGTTGCGCTCGCTCGCGCGGCGCCATTCCTCGAGCGTCGGCGGCCGGCCGTGCTCCTCCGCCCAGGCGCGCAGGCGGGCGATCACCGCGTGCGTGGGCCAGCGCACGGCCGACTGCCCGTCGCGGGAGCCGGCGCCGGCGCGCACGCCGCGCGCCTCGCCGGGACGGCGCGGGCGCAGTCCGGCGGCGGCGATCGCCTTGTTCCACGAGCCGAAGACCGCACGCACGGTGGTCACCGACGGGTGCGACTCGCCGGCGAGCCGCCACTCGGCGACCGTCGGGGAGCAGAGGTTGCGGCGGTGCCAGAGCTCGAGGGCATAGAGGATGGTCTCGCGCGACCAGCGGAAGCCGTCGCGCGGGCCGGGCTTCATGCCTGCGCTCCCGCGGCCGCCCGGCTCACGGGCACGTCGGCGAGCCACGCGTCGACGGCGGCGGCGCAGCGGCGGCCCTCCTCGATCGCCCACACGACGAGCGACTGGCCGCGCCGCGCGTCGCCCGCGGCGAAGACGCCGGGCACGCTCGACGCGTAGTTCGACGTCGCGACGTTCGAGCGCGCGTCGCGCTCGAGCCCGAGCTCGTCGAGGAGCGCGGGCTCCGGGCCGAGGAAGCCCATCGCGAGCAGCACGAGGTCGGCCGGCCGCGCTGCGTCGGTGCCGGGGATCGGCTCGAACGGCGGCACGCCGCTGTTGCGGCACCAGTGGATGCGCTCGACGCGCCCGTCGCCCTCGAGCCGCGCGGTCGAGATCGCGAACTCGCGCTCGCCGCCCTCGTCGAGCGCGTACGACGTGCGGAGCTTCGCGGGCCAGAGCGGCCACGGCGTCACGTCGTCGGGGCGGCTCGCCGGCGGCTCGCCGAGCAGCTCGATCTGCGTCACCGAGGCGGCGCCCTCGCGGTGCGCGCTCGCGACGCAGTCGGCGCCGGTGTCGCCGCCGCCGACGACGATCACGTGCTTGCCGGCCGCCGTGATCCCGGGCTCGGCGGTCCCGGCGACGCTGCGGTTCCGGCCGTAGAGGTACTCCATCGCGTAGTGGACGCCCTCGAGCTCGCGCCCGGGAACGGGGAGGTCGCGCGGGACGCGCGCGCCGATGCAGAGGACGCTTGCGTCGAAGCCGTCGAGGTCGTCGGCGTGCACGTCGAGGCCGAAGCGGAGCTCGACGCCCTCGTCGGCGAGCTGCGCGATCCGGCGCTCGACGACGTGCTTCTCGATCTTGAAGTCCGGCACGCCGAAGCGGAGCAGGCCGCCGCCGGCCTCGTCGCGCTCGTAGAGCGTCACCGAGTGCCCGGCACGGTTGAGCTGCTGCGCGCAGGCGAGCCCCGACGGTCCCGAGCCGACGACGGCGACCGTCCGGCCGGTGCGCTCGCGCGGCGGCTCGGCGACGATCCAGCCCTCCTCCCACGCGCGCGTGACGATCGAAAGCTCGATCTGCTTGATCGTGACCGCGTTGCCCTCCTCGATCTCGAGCACGCACGCGGCCTCGCACGGAGCGGGGCAGAGGCGGCCCGTGAACTCGGGGAAGTTGTTCGTGCGGTGCAGCTCGGCGATCGCCTCGCGCCAGCGGTCGCGATAGACGAGGTCGTTCCAGTCGGGGATCAGGTTCCCGAGCGGGCAGCCGTGATGGCAGAACGGAACGCCGCACTCCATGCAGCGGGCGCCCTGCTCGCGCAGCTCGACGAGCGGCAGCGCGCGCACGAACTCGAGATGGTCGCCGATGCGCTCACCGGGTGCGCGCTCGGGCGCCTTCACGCGCGAGAACTTCTTGAAGCCGCCGACCTCGCCCACTTACGCCGCTTCCTCGGACTCGCGCGTGAACAGGCCGTGGCCGCCGGCCGAGACCGGATGGTCGCGATGCTTCTCGAGCGCGGCACGGTAGTCGTGCGGCATCACCTTCACGAACCTGCGCTGCGCGGTCAGCCACGTGTCGAGCACGCGGTCCGCGACGGTCGAGCCCGTGCGGCGCTCGTGCTCCTCGACGAGCTCGCGCACGACACGCAGGTCGTCGGCGTCGAGGCGCTCGAGCCCGACGAGCTGCCGGTTGCAGCGCTCCGCGAACGTTCCGTCCTCGTCGAGCACGTACGCGATGCCGCCGCTCATGCCGGCCGCGAAGTTCCGTCCCGTCCGGCCGAGCACGACGACGACGCCGCCCGTCATGTACTCGCAGCCGTGGTCGCCGACGCCCTCGACGACGGCGCTCGCGCCCGAGTTGCGGACGGCGAAGCGCTCGCCGACGAGCCCGCGGAAGAACGCCCTGCCCGCGGTCGCGCCGTAGAGGATCGTGTTGCCGGCGACGACGTTCTCCTCCGCGCGGAACGCCGCGTCCTCGGGCGGGCGGACCGCGAGCACCCCGCCGGAGAGGCCCTTGCCGACGTAGTCGTTCGCCTCGCCGACGAGCGTCAGCTCGATCCCGGGCGCGAGCCACGCGCCGAACGACTGGCCCGCCGCGCCGCGCAGCGTGAAGCGGATCGTCCCGGCCGGCAGCCCCGCCGCGCCGTGCGCGCGCGTGACCGCGTGCGAGAGAAGGCCTCCGACCGTGCGGTTGCGGTTCGCGACCGCGACCTCGGCCTCGACGCGCTCTCCGCGCTCGATCGCCGGACGGGCCACGGCGATCAACCGCCGGTCGAGCGCGTCCTCGAGCGCGGGCGGCTGCGGCTCGGTGCGCCGCCGCGGGCCGTCGACCTCGGGCGCGGCGAGGATCGCGGACAGGTCGATCCCGCGCCGCTGCCACTGCTCGAGCGCGTCGTCGACCTCGAGCAGGTCGACGCGCCCGACGAGGTCCTCGAAGCGGGCGACGCCGAGCTGCGCCATCAGGCGGCGTGCCTCCTCGGCGACGAAGAAGAAGAAGTTGACGACGTGCTCGGGCTTGCCTGCGAACTTCGCGCGCAGCTCGGGATCCTGAGTCGCGATCCCGACCGGGCACGTGTTCAGGTGGCAGGCGCGCATCATCACGCAGCCGGATGCGACGAGCGGCGCCGTCGCGAAGCCCAGCTCGTCCGCCCCGAGCAGCGCGGCGATCACGACGTCGCGCCCGGTCTTCAGCTGGCCGTCGGTCTGCACCCAGATGCGCGAGCGAAGGCCGTTGCGCATCAGCGTCTGCTGCGTCTCGGCGAGCCCGATCTCCCACGGGATGCCCGCGTGGAGGATCGAGGAGAGCGGCGCCGCCCCGGTGCCGCCGTCGTGCCCCGAGATGAGCACGTGGTCGGCGCCCGCCTTCGCGACGCCCGCCGCCACGGTGCCGACGCCGACCTCCGCGACGAGCTTCACCGAGATGCGCGCAGCCGGGTTCGCGCAGCGAAGGTCGTAGATCAGCTGCTTCAGGTCCTCGATCGAGTAGATGTCGTGGTGCGGCGGCGGCGAGATCAGGCCGACGCCCGGCGTCGTCAGGCGGACGCTCGCGATGTAGCGGTCGACCTTGTGGCCCGGCAGCTGGCCGCCCTCGCCGGGCTTTGCGCCCTGCGCCATCTTGATCTGCAGCTCGTCGGCGTTCGCGAGGTAATGCGCGTTCACGCCGAAGCGACCGGACGCGACCTGCTTGATCGCGGACCGGCGGTCGTCGCCGAAGCGCACGGGGTCCTCGCCGCCCTCGCCCGTGTTCGAGCGGCCGCCGAGGCGGTTCATCGCGACGGCGAGCGTCTCGTGCGCCTCGCGCGAGATCGAGCCGAGTGACATCGCGCCGGTCGAGAAGCGCTTGACGATCTCCGCGGCCGGCTCGACGCTCTCAAGCGGGATCGGCTCCGCCTGCCGGAAGCGGAATGCGCCGCGCAGCGTGCCGGCGCGCGCGTTCTCCGCGTTCACCGCGGCCGAGTACGCCTCGTAGGTCTCGTGCGAGCCCGAGCGCACGGCGTGCTGCAGCCGCGAGATCGTCTCCGGGTTCCAGTGATGGTGCTCCCCGTCGCGCCGCCATGCGTAGAGGCCGATCACGGGCAGCAGGTCGCCCCCGTGCGCGCGCGCGTGCCGCGCGAGCGACTCCTCGGCGATCTCGCGCAGCCCGATGCCGCCGATGCGCGACGCCGTGCCGGTGAAGTGACGCTCGACGAGCGCGGGGGAGAGCCCGACGGCCTCGAAGATCTGCGCCCCGCAGTACGACGGGATCGTCGAGATCCCCATCTTCGACATCGTCTTCAGCAGCCCCTTCGCAATCCCCTTCGTCGCGCGCTTCTGCGCTTCGTGCGCGGTCATGCCGGGCGGCAGCCGGCCGAGCTCGACGAGCTCGCCGAGCGTCTCGAGCATCAGGTACGGGTTGACGGCCGCGGCGCCGTACCCGACGAGCACGGCGATCGAGTGGACGCTCCGCGGCTCCCCGGACTCGACGACGATTCCGGTCTGCAGCCGCGTCCCCTCGCGGACGAGGTGATGGTGCACGGCCCCGGTCGCGAGGAGAGAGGGAATGGGCACACGACCGGGGCCTGCACGTCTGTCGGAGAGGATCAGGATGTTCGCGCCGGCCGCGAGTGCGACGTTCGCCTCGTCGCAGACGCGGTCGAGCGCGCGCTCCAGTCCCTCCGGGCCTTCGTCCGCCGGCCACGTCGTGTCGATCGTCCACGACGAGAAGACCGGCGAGTCGACGAGCCGAAGCTGCTCGAGCTCGCTGTCGAGCAGGATCGGGTTGTCGATCACGAGCTGGCGCGCGTGCTCGGGCGTCTCGTCGAGCAGGTTGCGCTCGGAGCCGACGCTCGCCCGCACGCTCATCACGATCGCCTCCCGGATCGAGTCGATCGGCGGGTTCGTGACCTGCGCGAAGAGCTGCTTGAAATAGCTGTAGAGCAGGGGCTTCCGGCCCGTGAGCGCCGCGAGCGGCGTGTCGTTCCCCATCGAGCCGACCGGCTCCTCCGCGTTCCGGGCGAGCGGCGCGAGGATCGCCTTCATGTCCTCCTGCGCGTACCCGAAGAGGAGCTGGCGCGTTCGCAACGACTCCGTGGGCGGTTCCGGGTCGGGCGCGGGCGGCAGCTCCGCGAGTCGCAGCTGCTCCCGCGCGGCCCACTCGGCGTACGGCCCGCGCGTCGCGACGTCGTGCTTGACCTCCTCGTCGGGGACGACGCGCCGCTGCTCGAGGTCGACGAGGAAGAGCTTTCCCGGCTGCAGCCGCCCGTTGCGCACGACGTTCCCCGGCTCGTCGGCGAGCGCGCCCGCCTCGGACGCGAGCACGACCCAGCCGTCCGCCGTCTCGTGCCAGCGACCGGGGCGAAGGCCGTTGCGGTCGAGCGTCGCGCCCGCGACGCGGCCGTCCGTGAACGCGATCGCCGCCGGACCGTCCCACGCCTCCATCAGGCACTGGTGGAAGGCGTAGAAGCCGCGCAGCTCCTCGCTCATGTCG
>Ga0070741_10006955_pt1 | contig 23848 bp, 20 predicted proteins | sample Coa_R1_4_FD_66440 | JGI IMG/M metagenome (GOLD analysis project Ga0070741, IMG submission 66440) | Surface soil microbial communities from Centralia Pennsylvania, which are recovering from an underground coalmine fire - Coalmine... | ecosystem: Environmental > Terrestrial > Soil > Unclassified ...
AATCGCCGTGCCTGCATTGATACCGGACGATACGACAGGCGGACGCTCGCGATGTCGGCATAGTCCCAAAGGCCGCTGCGACGGCCGATGCGCCACGACAACCCCCGCTCTGTCAGTTCGAACTGATGGGCGGAGCCTATCAGCGAGGCCTTGTAGGCGTAGCCTTGACCGGGTTGTTCAGGCAAATCCGTCGGCATGGGCGATAGGCTGCGACTCTCTGGTTGACGCCAATACTTAATACGAGACGCATGCCCAGAAAAATGCCGCTGTTGCAAGCGCGCCCATCGCCGTTCGTGCCGCATGGATGGCGCCCCATCTGACAATGAGGGCGCGGGACTGGGGACCGGCCTTGTCGAGGTCGGTCGCCAAAAGGGCGTCGTTGACCGGCTTGATGATAACAAGCGTCCACGGCCATGGCGCAATGATTGCGAGCGCGCCGATCAGAAAGCCGGCAAGCCCGGTCTGCCACCACGCCAGCATGCCGAGCACGAAACCGATCACCGCGAGCGGCGCCTGCATCGTCGCGCCGCGCTGATAGGCCGGCTTCCATTCGGCGAGCAGCGCGCGATCGTCGAGCGTCAGCCGCGCGTGCTGCTCGGCGAAGTTCACGTAAAACGCCGCCCCGGTGAAGACCGCCGCTGAAATCATCGCGAGAAGTCCGAACGCCATGACGGGTTCCTTCGAAAGAGTTTCCGGCCGCCGCTTGCGCCGATCGCTCACCCTATCCTACAACTCGTGGAGTGGATTTGACATTCGCGACTCGCCTGGCCGCAAATGTGAGAACCGGACCATCAGGACATGCCCGAGACGACTCCCTTTCCCAGCCGCCTGATCCTCGCAGCCGCCGCGATTTCCGGCGTGCTGCTCGCGCTCGCCGTGCACATGCTTGGCGCGCGGTTCGGGCTCGACCTCGGCGGATTGTGGCGATCCGACGCCAGTAATTTCATGTCGGCGGGTGCGGCGCTTGCATGGTGGCTGATTGCAACCGTCGGGTTTTCCGGCGGCTATTTCACGGCTTCGCTGATGCATAGCGCGGCATCAGGACAATTGCCGCAGCGTATGCAGCATTTCCTGATTGCCGTTGGCGTGCTCGTGCTGGTGGGCGCCGGCCAGGCTGCGTCGGCGCCCAAGTCCACGGCGGCCGGTGTTCTCGGCGGTCTCGCCGCACTCGGCCTTGGCGCCGTGATGGCGTTCTGCGGCGCGCACTTCGCGCTGCGCAAGGCGTGAAGACGGCTTGACGTCAGTCACGCCTTGACGCGCCGAGCCAGATCACCGCGCCCGCGATCACGAGCAGCACCACGGAGATGGCCAGCGCCTGATGCGCACCGCGCATGAAGGCATCCACCTGGCCGATCAGCGCGCCGAACAGCGCGACTCCGAGCACGCTTCCGGTCTGCCGCGTCGCGTTGAGAACGCCGGCCGCGATCCCCGAGCGTGATTTCTCGACGCTACCGAGCAGTGTCGCGGTGAGCGGCGGCACCAGCAGGCCGAGCCCGCCGCCAATGGCGAGAAGCTGCGCCAGCATCTTGACGTAGGCCGTACCAGGTTCGATTCCGAGCAGCATCCCACATCCGAGCGCGGCGAGGACCGCGCCGCTGGCGATCGCCGCAGGCTCGCCGATGCGCTCGGAGATGCGCGCGGCGACGAGATTGGCCGGCAGCACTACGCCCATCATCGGCACGAAGGCGAGACCCGTTTGCAGCGGCGACAGGCCGTTGATGCGCTGGAAGTACAGGCTGAGCACGAAGATCAGTCCGTAGAAGGCAATGTTGACCAACAGACCGAAGAAGGACGTCAGCGCGAACAGGCGGTGCGCAAACAGCTGTAACGGCAGCATCGGATGCGACGAGCGGCTTTCCTGCGCGATGAAGGCTGCGGCCAGCAGCACGGAGCTTGCAAAGCCTGCAATCACCCAGGCGTTGCGCACGCCGACCGCGCCGCCCTCGATAATGGTGCCGGCGAGACAGCCGAGCGCCGCGATCGCGAGAATCTGTCCCGGCAAGTCGACCTCGCGATTCCGGTTGCGCGTGGTCTCCGTGGCGTAACGCCAAGTCAGCCAAAGCCCGGCGAGCCCGATCGGCAGATTGACCAGAAAGATCGACCGCCAGCCGACCAACGCGATCAGAGCGCCGCCTGCAAGGGGACCTGCGGTGAGCGCAACGCTGGCGCCGGCTGCCCAGATTCCGACCGCGCGTCCGCGCGCCCGCTGGTCCTGGTAGGCATGATTGAGCAGCGCCAGCGAGTTGGGAACGAGCACGGCTGCGCCCAATCCTTGCACCGCGCGTGCCACGACCAGCGCGACGGAATTCGGCGCGAGCGCACAGGCAAGCGAGGCCGTGGTGAAGATGGCAAAGCCCGCTATGAAGACACGCTTGGCGCCGATGCGATCGCCGAGCGCGCCGGCGGTCAGAATGAAGGCCGCGAAGGCTATGGTGTAGGCGTTGACGACCCACTGCAGTTCCGACACCCCGCCGCCGAGCGACGTTCCGATGCGATCGAGCGCCGTGTTGACGATGGTGATGTCGAGTTGAACGACGCCGTAGCCGAGACTCATCGCAAACAGCGTCAGCGACGCCGACCAGCCGCGTTCAGGTTGTTGTTCCGGAACGCGCGCGGCTGCGGAATTTTTGCCATCCGGCTTTTCGGGGCTCACCGGAAACGGCTGTCGTTTGATCGCTGTTGCTCGCATGAACTATCTCCGTCGGTGCTGTCTGCCCCAACGCCATAGATAGCCGCTCGTTTCGCCTCTAAATTTCGATCAATGCCGAAGTGTGATCGTCCGCAGGCGACAGGTCCCCGCTGGGAACTGTTCGCATCACATCTCGGGACGGCGCGTCGGCATCTGCACGTCCCAGGCCAGCCCCACCACTACGAACAGGCGCAGCAACAGGTAGGTCAGATCGATCTCCCACCAATGCCGCTGATTGCAGGCACAACCCGGCTCCGAATGATGGTTGTTGTGCCACCCCTCACCGCTCGCCAGGATCGCCACCAGCAAGCAGTTCCGGCTGTGGTCGCCGGTATCGTAGTTCTGGTAGCCGGACACATGGGCCAGCGAATTCACGCTCCATGTGATGTGCCAGACGATGACGGTGCGCACCACGACGCCCCATACCAGGACGCTGGCCGCGAACTGCATGGCCTCCATCGGAGCATCGCCAAGCGCGAGTGCGACCAGAAAGCCGGCGGTGAAGAACAGCACCGGCTGCGCAATGGTGACCCACACCACGTAGCGCTCGATGAAACGATAGAAGGGATCGCGCAGGATGTCACGCGCGTAGCGCTCATAGGCGACCTGGCGGCAAAGATCGGTGTTCTCCAGAAACAGCCACCCCATGTGTGACCAGAAAAAATTGACCAGTGGGCTGTGCGGATCGGACTGCTCGTCGGAGCGATGGTGATGCATGCGATGGGTCGCGACCCAACGCGCCGGCGTGTCCTCCACGCACCAGACTGCGAGCAGCGCGAAGGCGTGCTCGAGCCAGAGCGGGCATTTGAAGCTGCGATGCGTGAGCAGACGGTGGTAGCAAAGGTTCATGCCGCAGGCGCCGTAGACATAAACGCAAACAACCGCGAGCACGACGCCGGCCTTGCTGTAGAACCATGGCACGAATGCAAGAAGCGCAAGCAGGTGATAGGTGACGATGGCCGCGACATATCGCCAATTGATCCGGCGTCCGCTGGCCCCGATCGGAAGCGGCAGTGCCGCCGCCTGTTCCACCATCAGGCCCACGGCGACGCTATCAATTTCCTTGTTCAAATTCGAACCGCCCCCGATGTTTGTTATCATATCTACACGATCCGCGGTCGATCGCGAGATGGAGTTTGCTGAAAATCCGCAGCAATGAACGGCTCTTTAGGCTGATTTTGCCGGTTCCCTTTTATTCGCACTGCGAAACGACAAACGCCGCGACGACCGGCGCGGCGCCTGTTCCGTTTCGTCGTTCTAGCGTGGCGAGTGGTTCGATCAGCTTGCTGCGCGCAAGTTGATCTTGCTCTCGGCAAGCGAAGTCAGCTTCTTGTCGGTGGCCTTTTCTTCATCCAGGGTTTTCTGGAGGATGCTCGCACAATCGTTGCGACCGAGCTGTCTCGCCCAGGCGATCAGGCTGCCATAGCGCGCAATCTCATAGTGCTCGGCCGCCTGACCTGCGTTGATCAGGGCCGCATCAAGAACCGATTTGTCGGCGACCTCACCTGCGGTCTCCTCGGCTTCCTCGATGATGCCGTCGATCGCCGGGCAATCGACCGCTTCGACCTCGGCGCCATGCATCCGGAACACTTCCTCGAGGCGCTGCACATGGGTCTTGGTTTCATCGAGGTGGGTCAAAAAACCTTCCTTGAGCTGCTTGTCCGTCGCTTTGTCCGCCATTTTCGGCAGCGCCTTCACGAGTTGTTTCTCGGCATAATAGATGTCCTGCAATTGATGCACGAACAGATCGTTCATGGTCTTGATGTCACGGGTGAAGAGTCCCATCGCTACATTCCCTTGTTTTTGTGGTGGAACACCATCGCGCGTCGCGCCCGCTGGCTCCGCCGATATGTTCGATTGACGATATCGCGCTAACCGGAGCATCCAGCCGATGTTCCTCCCGGCGAAATGCGGACATCGGGGGAACAACGGCACATTGCGGACATTGAAAAAGCCGACTGCGGCTCGATTCCGGGAATACCGCAGCCTACCTAAGGGTCTGGCGGGGCGGCCGGATGCGCGACAGTCGGTCGCTTGTCAAGTACTGCACAAACGACGGTTTTTGCCTTATGGGACTCCTATCCAGGGCGGTCGGGCCTAAATGTCTGCGATTGCTTGAACAGGCTGGCAACGCCGTTGCGGCCCTGCCGGGAGGACGAATGGTTCGGTTGTTGGCCGTGCTGCGGCATGGCTTTAAGGAGCGGATTGGCTGGAAACGGGTCGGGATTGCCGCCAGCCTCGTCATCATCGCCTTTGCGATCACGACGCTGATCCGCACTCTGAAGGGCATCGACACCGGCGTCATGCTGGTGGCGTTGACCGACATCCCGCCGCACCACATCGCCCTGGCCGCGCTGTGCGTGATGTGCGCCTTCTGCACCCTGACTTTCTATGATTTCTTCGCCTTGCGCACGATCGGCAAGAAGCATGTGCCTTACCGCATTGCAGCGCTGTCGAGCTTCACCAGCTATTCGATCGGCCACAATATCGGCGCCACGGTTTTCACCGGTGGTGCGATCCGTTTCCGCATCTATTCGGATTATGGCCTTTCCGCCATCGACGTCGCAAAAATCTGCTTTCTGTCCGGCCTGACCTTCTGGCTCGGTAACACCTTCGTGCTCGGCATCGGCATGGCCTGGCATCCGTCGGCGGCCTCCGCCATGGATCAGTTGCCGGCGGTGATCAACCGCCTGATCGCCTTCGGCGTGATCGGGGCGATCGTATCCTACCTTGTCTGGCTCATCCTCGGCGAGGAACGCCGCGAGCTCGGGCAGAACGGCTGGATGGTGCGGCTGCCTTCGGCGCCGCTGACACTGGTGCAAATCCTGATCGGCGTGGTCGACCTCGGTTTCTGCGCGATGGCGATGTATCTGTTGATGCCGGCGCAGCCGCACATCGATTTCATGTCGTTGGCCGTCGTGTTCATCCTGGCCACGCTGCTCGGCTTTGCCAGCCACGCGCCCGGCTCGATCGGCGTGTTCGATGCCGCCATGCTGGTGGCGCTGCCGCAGTTCGGCAAGGAGCAGCTGCTGGCGACGCTGGTGGTGTTCCGCATCCTCTACTTCATGATCCCCTTCGGGATTGCGATCTCGATCATGGGAACGCGCGAGCTTTGGCTCAACGTGGTGCAGCCGTGGCAACTTCGCCGCAAGCAGACCGAGGCCTGTAACGCGATCGACACCGACACGGCCGAGGTCGTCGAGGTCAAGGCGACGACTCTGCCCTTCCCGCAGCGCTCCCGCGCCGGCTCCCGCCGGTAGGAGCTCCTCAATCTACTGTTTCGGTGAAGCGGCTTTCTTGCCCGTCGGCTTCTTGGCCGCGGCTGTCTGACCAGGCAGATATTTGGCGATCACCGAAGGGTCCAGCGAAGCCATCTCGGAATCCGGCAAACGCTCCCAGTACTCGTCCTTGCCGAGTAGCGGCGTGAGCACGTAGCCGCGCAGCGTGAGCTGCTGTCCGTCCGCGCTCAGCGTCATCTTGGCGTGCCAGACCTGCCCGTCGCGGGGATCCAGGATGTTGCCGCCTTCATATTCAAGGCCGTTGCGCTTCATGTCGCGGATGAAGGAAATGCCAAGCACCGGCGCGTCCTTGCGATCGTCCGTGCATTGCGAGCAGGTCAAATGCGCAGGCGTGCCGGGTTTTGGAAACGTCTTGGCGATCGCGCCTTCGAAGGTGCCGTCATGGTGATCGACCATCAGAACCCAGACCACCGGCTTGCCGTCCTCGACCTTTTGCCAGAGGCCGGCCGCGGTCGGCTCAGCGGCATATCCCGGAACAGAGGCCGCGAACGCGATCGCAAGCCCGCCCGCGATCATCGCAAGCCGCCGCTGCATTTTTGCTTTCCTGTTCCACATCGTCATCACCGCTTTCGCTTCAATTCGAATGATGGGGCAAGATTACGACCAATTGCCGGTGGCAACCAGTGAGGCAACAAATACTGAACGCTACGTCTGCGACAATAAAGCGCTGCAATGTGTCCGCAATTTTTCGAACCGGCGTCCCGCTTCAGCTGACGCCGAGTTTCTTTTGCAGGCTCGAGGACGAAGTCGTGTACTGGAACACGAGGCGCTTGTCCGGATAGACGTAACGGTGGGCCTTCTGGGCCATCAGCGCCCCCTCGTGGAAGCCGCAGAGGATGAGCTTGAGCTTGCCGGGATAGGTATTGATGTCGCCGATGGCAAAGATTCCGGGAACACTGGTCTCGAACGCCGATGTCTCGACCGGAACAAGATTGTTTTCGAGCTCAATGCCCCAGTTCGCCACCGGTCCGAGCTTCATCGTGAGGCCGAAGAACGGCAGCATGGTATTGCACGCGACCTTCGACATCGCGTTATCGTTGCCCTTGACGTGCGCACCGGTGAGCTTGCCGCCCTCTCCCTCCAGCGCAGTCACCTGACCGATCTTCAGGGCGAGCTTGCCGGCCGAAACCAGCGCACGCATCTGCTCGACACTGTGGGGCGCGGCGCGGAAGTCGTCGCGACGATGCAAAAGCGTGACGCTCTTCGCAATGGGGTGCAGGTTGAGCGTCCAGTCGAGCGCGGAATCGCCGCCGCCGACGATCAGGATGTCCTTGTCGCGGAACTGCTCCATCTTGCGCACGGCGTAGTGGACCGAGGTGCCCTCATAGGCCTCGATGCCGGGCACCGGCGGGCGCTTCGGCTGGAACGAGCCGCCGCCGGCCGAAATCGCCACCACCTTGCATTCGAACACCTTGCCGGCGTCGGTCGTGACACGAAACGCGGGATCGCCGATCTTCTCGATCTTCTCGACCATCTCGCCCAGATGAAACGTCGGGTTGAACGGCTTGATCTGTTCCATCAGCGCGTCGGTGAGGCCCTGACCGGTAACGAAGGGAATACCGGGAATGTCGTAGATCGGCTTCTCAGGATAGAGCTCGGCGCATTGGCCGCCGACCTTGTCGAGGATGTCGACGAGATGGGCCTTCATGTCCAAGAGGCCGAGCTCGAAAACGGAAAACAGCCCGCAAGGGCCTGCGCCAATGATCAGCACGTCGGTCTTGATCGCTTCGCTCATGTCGCTTCTTTTCCGTTGAACGGGTGTGCAGGCTAACGCCTGTCTAGCCAACACCGTGAGGAGAGGAAAGCCATAATACGGGTTGCGGAAGGCGCGACAACCCCTTGCCGACGTTCGATAACTACGCTGTAAGGGGCGCCGATTTCGGAGACTTTTGCCCGTGAACGCCCCTGCCCGATCCGATACGACGCCGCAACTGGAAGATTTTCCCTACCGCCTGACGGACAACGTCCGCTTTGCCGATCTCGATCCCAATGGCCACGTCAACAACGCGGTCTATGCGACCTATTTCGAGACCGGCCGCGTCACGCTGATGAAGGATCAGAGCTACTGGCGGCTGCCGGAGGGGCTGACCTGGATCATGGTGCGGCTCGACACCCATTTCCGCGCCGAGCTGCACTGGCCGAACACGATCGAGATGGGACTTGGGGTTGCGAAATTCGGTCGCACCTCCGTTACTTTCGATCAGGTGGTGTTTTCGAATGGCCGCTGCATCGCATCGGCGCAAGCGGTGACGGTGTTGATCGATCAGACCACGCGCAAGCCGACGCCGCTGACCCAAGAGATCATCGCGAAATTTCAGCCGTGGCTGCGCCGCGGCGTTTTGCCTTCACACTGAGCGATCTGGCCGCCTTATCGCTAGTTCGGGTAGTGCACGCAGGTTGCGATACAAATGTCGTTGGAAAGCTCGTAGCCGGGCCGGTATGCGCGCCTGCATAATGCTTCGCACTTCGCTTTATCGCCGACAAACAAGCCCTCGACCCTACCGGAATCCGAATATTTCGGCCGGTCAGACTTGACGTCAGACTTGGGTTGAGTGTCGTCGGCCCGGGCAAGACCAGCTTCGCCGAGGAGCACAGCTGCGATGAGGGCTGATAACAGCAACCGCAACGGAAGCTTCTGAAACAGGGCAACGGCCATATTAGGACACGGCCAATTTCGGGAGACCTCAGGCCTGCCGCTCGGGCGTCGACACGACGAGGCCATCGAGTTCATCGGAGACCTTGATCTGGCAGGACAGGCGCGAGTTCGGCCGCACGTCGAAGCCGAAGTCGAGCATGTCCTCTTCCATCGGCGAAGGAGGTCCCACTTTCTCGCGCCAGGCTTCGTCGACATAGACGTGGCAGGTTGCGCAGGCGCAGGCGCCGCCGCATTCCGCCTCGATGCCCGGGATCGCATTGCGGATCGCCGCTTCCATGACGGTGGCGCCGTTTTCGACCTCGATGGTGCGGGTTTCGCCGGAATGGTCGACAAAGTGGATCTTGGCCATGTTCGCTCGTACTGCCGGAAAAATGTGTCCGGCAGACCTATAACGGGTCGATCCGGTGAGCGCTAGTGGAGCGAATTCAGCATTTTGCGGCAATAAACTGCCGTTTCGTCGCGCCTAACTCAAAAAGGCGTCGATCGCGTCGCAGGCGTCTGCGATGGCCTCATCAAGCTCGTTCAAGGCATCGGCCGTAGGGCTGCCCCGCCCGATCAGTGTCTCGAGATGGCTAGCCGCATCGGCAACCGCGAAGGCACCGATCGCCCGCGCCGATCCCTTGAGCGTATGCGCCAGTTGTGGCGCATCGGGCGGCATCGCCGCCAAGGCTTCGGCAAGCTTTGAGGCCTGCGCCGAAAACATGCTCAGCACTTCCCGCTCGAGCTTGGCGTCGCCAAGCGTCATCCGTCTGAGGTGAGCGATATCGATCGGACCGTCATCGGGAACGAGCGGTGGCGATGGCATCCATTCAATCCGATCCAGATGAAGCGACATGAGCAAGTCCGACTTTCGCGCGCTCCTGCATTCGGAGAAGTGCGACTCACGGCGAGCCAATCATGGAACTGGTTAACGGAAGGTTCGGAGGCTGTGGACAGCGGTTGAGCCTCCCCATTTGCGCCGCACCTTCGCCTTGTTTTCAGCGAAGTCCCGCCGCAATTAACCTTCGGCCAGGGAATTTCGAAGGTTTGTAAGGCCTTACGGCGCAACGCTATTAACGATGATTAAGATTGTATTAATCGCACCATTTCTTTCGTGACGGCCAGCCAATAGGATGGTCGCTCGGACATGGGCGAGCGGACTGGCCTCATTCTAGGCCGGCTTTGGCGTGGCATTCGAACATGACACCCGGTGGGGCTTGCGGGGGCTTTCGCAGCACTCTCCCGGATTGCGTAAAAAGTAAGATGAGGGCTCGGACTCAACATGGCGAACACCCCCAAAAAGGTCAAAGACCCGACAGAAGTCGCGCTTTCTGCCATTCAGGAAGCCCTCAACATCGACGGTTCGGCCAGTGACATCCGGGGCTCGGCGCGCAGCGATGCGGCGCCGGAGATGAGCGCCACGCCGCCTTCGTTTGACGAGCCTTCGTTCGACGCGCGCCCGATCAATGACCGGACTACCACTTTCAACGCCGTTGAAGAAACGCGCGTGACGCGGCGCGCCGCCAATGACGATCGCGAGACCATTGGCCAGCTTTTGCAGGCGATCCAGAAAGGCCGTCCTGCACGCAGCGCCTTCACGCTTGCGATCCTTGCCAGTGCCGTCTGGTTCATTGGCGCCGCCATTCTGACCATCGGATTCTGGCCGTCGATACAGGGCTCGGGCGCGACGCTGACGCTTGCCGGGTTGCTGGCGCTTTTTGTCGCGCCAATTCTGATGTTTTTCTACATGGCGCTGTTGTCTTCGCGCGGCAAGGAACTGCAGATGATCGCGCAATCGATGGCGCAGGTCGCAGTCCGCTTCTCCGATCCCGAAACCGCGGCCAGCGATTCCATGGTGACGGTTGGACAGGCAATCCGCCGCGAAGTCGCGGCGATGGGCGATGGCGTTGAGCGCGCAATCGCGCGTGCAGGCGAACTCGAAACGCTGGTCGCCAACGAAGTCGCAGCTCTCGAGCGCGCCTATAGCGACAACGAGGTGCGAATTCGCGCTTTGCTCCAGGACATCGCCCATCAGCGCGACAACCTGGTCGGCCAGGCCGAGCAGGTGCGCAGCGCCATTTCCGGCGTGCAGATCGATCTCCGTCACGACATCGCGCTGATTTCCGACGCGATCGCCTCCCGCGTTGACGAGGTTGCCAAGAGCATCACCGGCGCCCTTGAAGAGCGCGGCGCGCACATCACGAGCGCGCTGGCCAATGCCGGCGACAACATGATCCTGGCGCTCGGCGAGCGCGGCGGCGACCTGCTCGACCGGCTCGAGGAAGCGAGCGCGGAGACCACGCGCGCAGTGCTCGACGCCTCGGAGCGCCTGACCACCAGTCTCAATTTCAAGACCGGTCACGTCCATGACGAGTTCGTCGAACTCGCCGACCGCGTCCACGACATGCTCAACGAGCGGCTCGACCGCATCACGGGCGAGTTCGAGCAGCGCTCCGCCACCATCGTCGACGGCATTTCCGACCGCACCGAGCAGGTGCACGACTCCCTGAAGAACTCATCCGACTCGCTGCTGCTCGAACTCGAGCTGCGCTCGGGCGACCTCGTCAACAAGATCGACGAATCCGGCAATCGCCTCGCCTCGAAGATTCTCACCTCCGGCGAAAAGGCCAGCGACGCGCTCGACGTCACCGCAAATGCACTGGTCGCCAAGGTGATCGGACAGACCGAAAGCGCGCACGACGCGCTCGCTCTGCAGATGAGCGCCTTCGACGAACTGGTGAAGAACCAGGGCGGCGAGCTGGCGGAGAAATTCGCCCGCGACTCTGGGACGCTCGGCGCGCTGATCACCCGCCACATCTCCGAATTCGACCGCACCGTGAAGACCTTCGGCGGCGAGATCGTCGAGAAGATGGGCCAGCGCACCCAGGACATTTCGGACACGCTCAAGGGCTATGTCGAAAACTTCGACACCCGCCTGACCTCGAACGGCGGCGAAATCACCGCTTCCCTCGATCAGCGCCTGCAGCAGTTCGAGACGACGTTCAAGGATCGCGTCTCCCATCTCGATACCTCGCTCGACACCCGCCTGCAATCGCTCGAGCAGACCTTCGACAGCCGCGCCCAGTCGGTCACCTCGACCATCGACGCACGGCTTGGCACCCTCACCGCACAGCTCTCCGACGGCACCGCGCAGGCGGTGGCTGCGGTCGACCAGCGCATTGCCAGCGCAACGGATGCCATCGACGGACGGGCGACGCAGCTGACCGAAACCATCGCGGCGCGCTTCCAGGATATTCACCAGGGAATCGAGACCAGGATCGGCGCGGTCGCGACCGACATCGACACGCGCGTGTCGCAGTTCGAGGAGCTGCTCGACTCCCGTATCGAGGCGGTCGCCGGCCGCATCGAAAGCAGCGGACGCCAGGCCTCTGAAGCGCTGATGACGCGCGCCGAAGAGTTGTCGAGCGGCATCAAGTCCCATGTCGAGGATGCGGAACGCTCGCTCACCAACCTCGTCGTCAACACCAGCGAGACCATCCAGACCGGCGCCCGCGCCGCGCAGCAGTCGCTGCTCGGCGTCTCCTCGGAGGTCGGCGCGCAACTGAAGCTGACTTCCTCGGAAGTCGAACGCGCGCTGACCGCGGTCGGCGGCAGCGCCGCCAATTCGATCGTGACCAGCGCCCGCGACGCGCAGACCACGCTGGTGTCGGCCTCCTCCGACGCCGCCAATCAGGTCAAGTCGCTGGCATCCGATATCGAGCGCTCGCTGTCGGCCGCAAGCTCGTCGACCGCGAACGCGATCGTCACCGGCGCCCGCGAGGCCCAGACCACGCTGGTGGCCGCATCGGCTGACGCAGCCAACCAGGTCAAGTCGCTGTCCGTCGACGTCGAGCGCACGCTGGCGGCCGCCGGCAGCGCCACGGCCGCCTCCATTCTCGCCGGCGCGCGCGAAGTCCAGACCTCGCTGGTCAGCGCCTCCTCCGAGGCCGCCGACCACGTCAAGTCGCTCGCCGCCGACATCGAACGTTCACTCTCGGCCGCCGGCAACGCGACCGCCGCCTCCATTCTCGCCGGCGCACGCGAAGCGCAGACGACCCTCGTCGGCGCTTCGACCGAAGCCGCCGATCACGTCAAGACGCTCGCCACCGACGTCCAGCGCTCGCTGACCGCGGTCGGCGCCGACACGGCCGCCTCCATCCTGGGCAGCGCGCGCGAGGCGCAAAGCTCTCTCACCGCGACCTCTGCGGATGCCGCAAGCCAGATTCGCGCGATCTCGAACGATCTCGAACGCGCGCTCTCGACGGTCACGACCAACACCACCGACCGGATCACGGCGACGGCGCAAACCTCGCAGCAAGCCCTGATGGCGGCCGCCAACGAGGCCAGCGCAAAGGTCAAGTCGACCTCGGCAGACGTCGAGCGTTCAGTGCTTGCCGCCAGCGGCTCGTTCGGCTCGGCCATGACCGGCAAGACCGACGAAATCGTCACCTATGTGCAGCAGCAGACCGAGCGCCTGTCGCAGGCCATCGACGCCAAGCGCGGCTCGCTGGTCGAAGCCATCGGCGCCAAGACCAGCCAGCTCACCGCGGAAGTCGACCGCGTCACGGGCGAAGCCTTGCGATCGATCGAGACCCGCGCGCAAGGCTTCTCGCAAGCCATGCTCAGCAACAGCAGCGAGGTATCGCGCAACATCACCTCGGCCGGCGAACTCGCCACCTCTTCGGTCAACAAGTCGCTCAAGGACCTGGAAATGTCCTCGCGCAACGCGATCGACCAGTCGCGCCAGGTGTCGATTGCCGCCGTCACCGAAATGCAGGAGACCAGCAAGATCCTGCGCACCGACACCGTCGCCTTGTTCGAGCGGCTGCGCGAAGGCAACATCCTGCTCCAGGAAGTCTTGACCGGCGCCCACGACAACCTCAACTCGCTGGAGCGCGCGCTCGTCACCCGCGTGGCCGATTTCGTCTCGGCCATGAACGACGTCACGACGCGCAACGGCGCGGCCACGCAGACGCTGGAAGACCAGCTCAGCGTGTTCAATTCCAAGACCGCGAAGGCGCTCGAGGATCTGAACTCGCTCTCCGGCCAGTTCGAGAGCCACGGCAAGTCGCTACTCGAGGCGGCGGCCGTCGTCGAACAGAGCAACCGCTCGACCTCGGCCTCGCTCTCCGAGCGCAAATCCGCGCTCGAGTCGCTCGTCACCACCGTCGACCTGCGCACCACCGATCTCGATCAGCGGCTGTCGCGTTTCACAGGCCTGCTCGACGAATCGCTGGCCGCGGCCGAAGAGCGCGCCCGCGACATTGCGCGCGTGGTGGCGGAAACCGCAGGCCAGGGCTCTGCCGCGATCAGCCGGCAGTTCGAAGCCGTCCGCGTCGCGGCCGAGGAAGAACGCCGCCAGACCGCGAATGCAATGGCCGAGATCTATCACCAGAGCACTGAAGAAGCGGATGCGATGTTCAAGCAGTCCGCCGAGAAGTTCGCCAACATGGTCGCCAGCATGAAGCAGATGGCCGGCGAAATGCAGCGCGAGCTGGAAGCGACCCGCAACGAGCTTCGCCGCGGCGTGCTGGAAATGCCGCAGGAGGCCGCCGACTCCACCGCGCAGATGCGCAAGGTGATCGTCGACCAGATCGAGGCGCTGGCGGAACTCAACCGCATCGTGGCCCATCACGGCCGCGGTCTCGACGTCGTGTCGAACAACCGCGCCAGCACCTACCGCGAAGAAGAGCCGGCGCTGGCCGCCGCCGTAGGCGGTCGTGCCGAACCGCCGCCGCCACCGCGCCAGGCCCCGCGCGGCAGCGCATCGAACCTGCCGCCGCCCGATCTCGGCGGGCCTCCCGCGCGCCGCACCGAGGCGCCGCCGGTCGCGCCTGCGGGCTCGGATCAGGGACGCGACGGATGGCTTTCCGATCTGCTCAGCCGTACCGACGGCAGCGCCGGCGCACCGCCGCCCGCTCCTCCGCGCGGCCGTGGCGCGAACCAAAGCGGGACTGGCGGCAATCCGCTGGAATCGCTGTCGCTCGACATCGGCCGACTGATGGACCGCAACCTCGCCGCCGAAATGTGGGATCGCTATCAGCGCGGCGAGAGCAAGGCGTTTTCGAAGCGGCTTTATACGCCCGCCGGCCAGAAAGCCTTTGATGAAGTCGCGCGCAAATATCGCAGCGACCGCAACTTCAAGCAGACGGTCGATCGCTATATCGCCGAGTTCGAACGGCTGCTCGACGAGGTCGCACGCGAGGATCGCGGGCCGCAGGCCCTGCGCAACCACCTCACCTCGGAGACGGGCCTCGTCTACACCCTGCTCGCGCATGCCGCGGGACGGCTGGGGTGAGCGGCGAGTAGCGAATAGCGAATGAAAAAACGGAGGCCTATCGGCCTCCGTTTTCGCTTTGGCACATCGCTATGTCATGCCTTTTTTGAAATCGTTTGAACCGCGCGTGAGGCTGCCTTTCGAACGTGACCGTCAACGTCCTCAGCAAGGTCGGATAACACCGGTAGGATTTCGGCGCCTGAAAAGGCCTCGGCCAGCTCACAGGCCCGCGACCGATGTCGAGCAAGTTCATCTAAACGAAAAGTATCAAAAAGCAGCTGCCAGTTCGCTGCAGTGGCTCGGTATCGCAAGACGCTAGCCGCCTCTCGTCGAACAACGATTTCGGGGTCGTCATTGTAGATGCCAAATACGAGCGGGAAATCTTGGTTGACCCAAATAGAGCTCAACGCGCGAAGCGCACTCTCTCGAGTGGTTGCAGAAGGATCTCCCAAAAGGGCCTGAACGCGGTCATGTGCCTCGACCAACTTCCATCGCGCGACAACATCGCAAGCCGTACGCACCACATACCCTGATGTATCAGCCAAAGCAACGAGGATGATGGCTTGCAATTCGCGCCCTCGCGGGTGGTGCCCAATAACTTCCACCGCCGTGCGCCGCAAGAATTGATCGCTGGATTTGGCGGCGATGGCGAGAGCCTTCAGCGCCTCGGCACCATCGCGCGACTTAAGTTCGTGGACGGCTTCATGGGACATAGGCGGTCGAGTATCGGGGCTCGACATGCCAACTGGATCGCTATTGGGCTCTGCGCGGCGGTGGCGGCGTGGGCGTCGAGGCCGAGGCGGCGGCGGGCGAGGTCGAACTGCTCGCGCCGAACAACAGCCGCGTCGGATTGCGGTCGAGATTGTTCACGGCGCGACTGATATCGGCGAGCGTGCGGCGGCCATCCGCCATCAGGGCGCCGGATCGTTTGTCGAAATCCTCAGCCAGTTCACGGATCGATTGCACAGTCAGGAACAGTTCGCCGCCATCCTTGCCGCCGGCCAGGTGATTGAGCCCAAGCATCAGACTGTCGGCCTTGCCCATGACGCCGTCGACCTTGGCCATGACGTCGTCGATCTTTTGGGCGTTGCGCGACAGCGACGCGGTGAAGGTCTCGAGGTTATGCAGCGAATTCTTCACCGCCAGCTGATTGTCAGCGACCACCCGGTTGATGTTCTGAAGCGTGCCGCGGATCGCTTCCGTCACATCCTGGAGCGCGTTGGGGTCGGCGGTCAGGACGGGTATGCCGTCATCGCCAAGCGGAACGGGCGGGGCATTCTCGTCGCCGCCCTTCAGCGAAATGGCGGCGACGCCGGTCAGTCCCTGAAACTCAAGCCCGACGATGGTGTCCTTGCGGATCGGCGCGTTGTTTTCGATCATGACGCGCGCAACCACCCGGCGCGGATTGTCGAGCTTCACCGAGATGACCTCGCCTACCCTGATACCGTTGAAATTGACGCTGCCGCCGTTGCGCAAGCCCGCGGCGGGCCCCTCGAAAATCACGTTCATCGGGCTGCGCAGCTTGGTGGTGTGCAGGCTCTGGAACCACAGCACGAATCCGAATGCGGCGGCGATCACGGCAAGCGTGAACGATCCGATCAGCACGTAATTCGCCCGCGTCTCCATTACCTAAACTCCGAAACCGACCAAACGAGCTTGAAAACCACAAGAAGAGGCAAAAATGCGTTCGCGAACTATCCCGAAGAACTAACCCATGACCGCGCGGGCGCGTTTGCCGTGGAAGTAGGCCCGGAGCCAGGGGTGCTGCGAGGCCTGCATGTCGGCCATCGATCCTGCGGCAATGATCTTACCGTTCCCTAAAACGGCAATCCGGTCGCACGCCGTATAAAGGCTGTCGAGATCGTGAGTTACCATGAAAACGGTCAGGCCCAAAGTCCGCTGGAGGGTTCTGACCAGCTCGTCGAAGTCGCCGGCGCCGATCGGATCGAGGCCCGAGGTCGGCTCGTCCAGAAAGACCAGCTCCGGATCGAGCGCCAGCGCGCGGGCCAGCGCCACACGCTTGATCATGCCGCCGGACAGCTCCGACGGGAAACGATCGGCAACCTCGGGGCGCAATCCGACCATGCCGAGCTTGGCGATGGTGATCTCGTCGAGCAGGCGCTGGGTGACGTCGAGATATTCGCGCACCGGGAACTGGATATTCTGACGCACGGTCAGCGAGGAAAACAGCGCGCCCTGCTGAAACAGGATGCCCCAGCGCCGCTCGACCGCGCGGCGCTCCGAATTGCTGGCGGCATCGAGATCGACCCCGAACACCTCGATGCGTCCGGAGACTTTCGGCACGAGGCCAATGATGGTGCGCGTCAGCACGGATTTGCCGGCGCCGGAAGGCCCGACAAAGCCCAGGATCTCGCCGCGCTTGACGTCGAGGTCGAGCCCGTCGAGCACCTTGGTCTTGCCGAACTGCACGGAGATATCGCGCACGCGGATGATCGCGTCCTGTTTCGCGATCGTCACCTGGCTCGAACCCTGCGCGGGACCCTGGCTCTGAACCTTGCTCTGCACCTCGATCGTCATCGTCACATCCCGATCGAGGCAAAGAAGATCGCGAACACGCCGTCCATCACGATCACAAAGAAGATGCCTTTCACGACCGACGACGTCGTGTGCTGTCCAAGAGACTCTGCGCTGCCCTGCACGGCCAATCCCTCGACACAGGCGACGATGCCGATCACCGCCGCCATGACCGGCGCCTTGATCAGGCCGACCGTGAAGTGATCGATCGAGATCGCGTCGCGCAGCCTGAGCAAAAACGCTTCCGGATCAACCCCGCCATAAAGCCAGGCGACGAGTCCGCCGCCGTAAAGGGCGGCGATCGCGCCAAGAAACGCCAGGATCGGCAGCGCCAGCACCAGCGCCAGCATCCGCGGCAGGATCAGAACCTCGATCGGGTCGAAACCCATGGTGCGCAGCGCGTCGATTTCCTCACGCATCTTCATCGAGCCGAGTTCGGCGGTGTAGGCGCTGCCCGAGCGTCCCGCGACCATGATCGCGACCAAGAGCACGCCGATCTCGCGCAATACCAAGACGCCCAGCATGTCGACCACGAAGATGTCGGCGCCGAACCTGCGGAAGTGGAAGATACCTTGCTGGGAGATGATGCAGCCGATCAGGAAGGTGATGAGAACGACGATCGGCACCGCGCGCCAGCACACCTGCTCCATGTGATGGATGGTCGAGGTCAGGCGGAAGGATCTAGGATGGGTGAAGACGTGCCAGCTTGCGGCCAGCACCGCGCCCAGCATGTCAATGAGGCTGAGAAGCGTGCCGCCGGCGCCGGCCATGGTGCGACCGACCTGATCCAGCATCCCGGTGATGGTCACGTTGGTGACGTCGGCCGCCGGAAAGGCTTTTACGCGGCGGACCTCCTCGACGAGCGTGGAATAGTCCGCGGACAGGCCCGCGATCTTGGCCTCGATGCCGCCCTGGGTCAGACTGCGGCGCAGCCGCTCGATCAACCAGGCGCCGAAGGTGTCGAGCTTGGAGATCTGCGAGACATCGATGAAGACGTTCGCCGCCTTTCCCTTCAGCCGTTCGGCATCGGCAACCATCTGCTCGAGCTCGGAGGCAAAGCGCGCGGTCCAGGGACCGGCCGCGCACAGCGCGAGCCCGCCTCCCTTTGCGATACGCTCCAATGTCGGGTCGCCGTTCACGGTTCCAGCTCCTCCTAGTGCCCACTTTCCGAAGTTCGTGCCCCGTCTCAGCATCCACCTTTCACGAACTTCGGAAAGGCATGGGCACTAGCAAACTTGTTGATGCCAGTGCCGCTTATCTATTTGAAGTTCCTGAACCGATTTAGCCGCTTGTCTGCAGGAACTTCAAATAGGCGGCGCTGGTGTTCAGATATCACTTGAAGAGGGAAATTCGGGCGCGATTTGGTAAACTTGTGTAACACAATGCGGCCCGGCGGTTCAGAAAAACGGCTAGATATTAAAATGACTTCCGAGAAAGTGCCAACGCTTGAGGCGAGAATCGAGCGTTGGCCGATCGAAGGCAACTTCACGATCAGCCGCGGCGCCAAGACCGAAGCGGTGGTGGTGGTCGCAGAAATCCGCCACGGCGAAGTCACTGGCCGCGGCGAATGCGTACCCTATCCTCGCTACGGCGAGACGCCGGAAGCGACGCTTGCGGCCATTCTTGGCATGACGAATGCCATCGCCCGCGGCCTTGATCGGCAGGCCTTGCAATCCGCGATGCCGGCATCGGCCGCCCGCAATGCGCTCGATTGCGCCCTGCTCGACTTCGAGGCCAAACAACATGGCCAGCGTATCTGGGACCTGATGGGTCGTGCTGTTCCCCTTCCTCGCGTCACCGCCTTTACGATTTCACTGGGAACGCCGGAGGCGATGGCCGCGGCGACCGCGAAAGCCGCGCACCGACCGCTGCTCAAGATCAAGCTCGGCGGCGACGGCGATGATATGAGGATTGCAGCCGTTCGCAAGGCCGCGCCCGACTCCGAACTGATCGTCGACGCCAACGAGGCCTGGACCGAAGCCAATCTCGAGCAAAATCTCGCGGCTTGCGCGGCAGCCGGCGTCACGCTGGTCGAACAACCCTTGCCGGCGGGCAAGGATGCGGCGTTGTCGCGGATCAAGCGGCCGATTGCGGTCTGCGCCGACGAAAGCGTGCACGATCGTGCTTCCTTGTCCGGCCTTCGCGGACGCTACGACGCCGTCAATATCAAGCTCGACAAGACCGGCGGACTGACGGAGGCGCTCGCGATGGCGGATGCGGCAACCGTGCAAGGGTTTGACATCATGATCGGCTGCATGGTGGCGACGTCACTTGCGATGGCGCCCGCGATGCTGATTGCGCAGCAGGCCCGCTTTGTCGATCTCGACGGCCCGCTTTTGCTGGCGCGAGACCGCGACGGCGGCCTGCGCTACGACGGCAGTCTGATTTATCCACCCGAGCCTGCGCTCTGGGGGTGAGCCTGAAGCGAGCGACGCGCGGCCCACATGATGAGCGCGCCTGCGAGCGCCATCGCGGCCATCGCATAATAGGCGCCGAGGCCGTAACGGGTGTAGATCAGACCCGAGACGATCGAGGCGCCTGAAGAAACAATGCCGCTCGACGCCGCCAGATAACCTTGCGCGCGCGTGACGACCGGCAGCGGCACGTGCCGCACCATCAGCCCCATGGTGCCGACCTGCGTCAGCCCGAAACTCAGACCATGCGCAAGCTGGACAACGGCAAGGATTGCGACCGGTGGCTCCTGCGCCGTGATCAGCCAGCGCGCCACCGCCCCCAACCCACCGAGCATCACCAGCGTCGATGGTTGCAGCGCAAATCGCGGCGACAACGCAAAGACCACGATCTCGGCCACAACCCCGATCGCCCAGAGGACCGCAATCGTCAGGCTATCGAGCCCTGCGAGCTGCCACGTGATGGAGCCAAACACGTAGTAGACGGAGTGACTGCCTTGAATCAGCGCAGCAGTGACGATGATCGCCAGAAAAGCGGGACCACGCAGTGACGCGGCTGTACCGTGTTCCGTCGGCGTTTTCGTCTTGCGCGCGTCCAATGGCTGCAAGCCGAGACCGATCAAGGCGCCGAGCGCGGCGGCCGCCACGATGATCCAGATCAGATGCTCCGCCGCGATCAGGCCGGCAAGCCATCCGCAGCCAAGCGCGCCGATGATGAAGGCGGCCGAGCCCCATAATCGCACCGGTCCATAGTCGAGACCCAATTGCACCACGCCGCGCAAGGCATAGGCGTCCGTCAGTGGAATGGTCGGCGTCCAGACCGCGGAAGTCAGCACATAGGCGACGAATACCGCGACCGGCAAGTGCTGGGTGCCGATCACGGCAAAGCCGAGCGTTGTGGCGAAGGCGGTCGCGATCATGGCGCCCCGCACGGCGGCATGGCGCTCCGCAAGACCCGTCACGACAGGCAGGACGGTAAACCGCGTCAGCGCGGGGACCGCCGAGATGATGCCGATCCAGGCCGCGTCGATCCCGACGGCCTTAAGCCAGACCGGAAAGAACGGCAGCTGGCAGCCGGTCAGTCCGAAGATCGCGGCATAGAACAGCGCCAGGCGGACCGCGAAGCGCCGCGACAGGCTCTGCGATGCGATGGGGATTTGTGATTCGGCCGGCATCAATTCAATTGCGATTCGCGCGATATCGTGGTGATCGTTAGAGTTAAAGCGATGGTTTAAGTCGAATCACTATCGTGCCCGGGACTATTGTCTGAACATGATTTTTTCGGAAAGCCGGTTCCCATTTTCCGGGGTCATACGCGCGCAAACGTTGGCGCGGATGAATTAGCCATGGCCGACGAAATATTCGCCCTGTCCCCGATCGCCGCGCGCCCGGTCCAGCCGAGCGAGCAGGACTATGACGCCATCAAAGAGGCGTTCATGGAGACCTCGCGCGGGCGCTGGTTCCTCGGCGAATATGCCAAGCGCAACCGCAACGCCGACACCAAAATGGTGCTGGATGCCGTGGCGCGGATCGAGGACACGCTGGCAGCGGCGCAAAAAAAGCCGGTGCGCGATCCCCTGCTCGATGAAGCCTTGACGTCGTTTCGCACGGCGTTGGCTGAGGCGCGAGGCGCCGCACAGGCAGCCGTCGGCGATCTGGCGCTCGAGCAAAACCTGGCGCCGGTGCGCAAGGGCGCGCGCGTCATCCGGGAGATTGCCTGGCGCTTGCGCGAAATCGGCGCTGACGGCCGGATTTGCGACCTGATCGACCAGCAAGTCGCCGCCATCGAGGGAGCTGCCGGAAAGCTGAGCCCGTCCGATCTCGCCAGCACCTTGAGCGGTGCTTTCGATCGGATCGAAGGGAAAATCGCAGCTTTTGATGCGGATGACACGGTGGCAGCGCCGCCGCCGGAAGCGAAGCCGCCGGAAGCGATGAACGGAGCACCGGCGGCGGAAGCGCGACCGGCTGAGGCTGAAGTCGAGATCAGGGTTGATGAGCCCGCCGCGAACGTGCCGGCGATGCAGGCGTCGCCGGTCGCCTCGGATGCCGAGACCGAAGCCAAGGTAGAGAGCAAAGCTGCCGTCGATCCAGCTGTCGCCGTTGAGACTGCGATGGCGGTGGCCGAGGCGGTGAGCACATCGCACGATGGCTTCGACGCCAATGACGACGCCGTGCTCGACATGGTGGCGATGGAAATGGCTGCGTTCGACACGGACGAGGCCTACGAACCGAAGCTCGAAGATGCCGAAGTCTACGAGCGGCAGATCCAGGAGAGCCAGACTCGAGAGAACCAAATCAGCGCGGGCCATGTTCAAGCGAGCCAAGTCCGCGGCGATCAAGTCCGCGAGCACCAGGCCGACACGCCACAAGCCGACAAGATGCCGGTGAGTGTGCCGTCCTGGGAGATCGACGTCACCTTTGCTTCGGACACGGGCCATGCGGCTGAAGCGCCAGTCGTCGCTACGGCATTGCCGGCCGTCACGCCGCTTCAGCCCGAACCCGAGCCTCTTCAAAGTGAACCGGAGCCGCCACCTGCGCCCGCGCCATCGCTCGGTTCGAGCCTGCTTGCAAACGGAATCGTGCCGCGGCCGCGCAGCACAGCGCCCGATCCGCTGGCCCCGATCCGCCGCATGAGCCAGAACGAGAAGATCGCGTTCTTTTCGTAAGGCCCTTTATTTTTGACGCGTTTTCTTCACGCGAAACGGTACCCACTTCGCTTGAAAACGCTATGCTCGCTCACTTCACCGGGAAATGCACCATGGTGACGCCGCCGGAGGCGTAGTTCGGCACGTCGCCCGCGACCGCCTTGCCTTCGTTCGAGCCCAGCGCGCTCATCAACGCAGCTTCGCTGTCGAAGTCGGCCTCGAAGATGCAGAAATACCCCTTGCCGGGCCCGAGCGGTTTGACGTCGAACGAATAACGGGGGTTCTTGGCGCCGGGCAGCTTGTGCGCGAGCGGCACATGCGTCTCGACATAGTACTTCTTGAAATGCGCGGGGTCCTTGGGTTCGTTGTAGAGCACGAGCAGCCGATGCATGAAATTCCTCCCGGTTTTTGTTTCTGATCCATCCTCTTTTGAGGACGATTAAGGAAAACGTTAGGCGATCAGCCGCGCGTACAAATCCGCATCCACATTGCCGCCGGACAACACGATCACGACAGTCTTGCCGCGCGCCTCGATATGGCCGGCGAGAAGTGCAGCAAGGCCAACCGCGCCGCCGGGCTCGACCACGAGCTTGAGTTCGCGGTAGGCAAAGGCGACCGCTGCGCCGACTTCCGCTTCCGACGCGGTGACGCCTTTGGCGAGCAATTTGCCGTTGATGGCAAAGGTGAGTTCGCCGGGAATCGCCGCCATCAGCGAATCGCAAATGCTGCGGCCTGCGGCCTTGTGCCGCTCGCGTTTTCCCGCGCGAAGCGAGCGGGCGTGATCGTCGAAATTCTCGGGCTCGGCCGATATCACCATCGCTTGCGGGAAGCGCGCCTTCACGGCGGTCGCAACACCCGCAATCAGGCCGCCGCCGGAAACCGGCGCCACCACAATGTCGGGCGCAATGCCGAGGTTCGCGAGGTCCTCGCAGATTTCCCGTCCCACGGTGCCTTGCCCCGCGATCACCTTGGGATCGTCGTACGGAGGCACCAGCGTCGCGCCGCGCTTGCCTGCGATCTCGCGCGCGATCGCTTCGCGGTCCTCGCGGTCGCGATCGTAAAGCACCACCTCGGCGCCGTAGGATTTGGTCCGCTCGCGCTTGGACAGAGGGGAATCCACCGGCATCACGATGGTGGCGGGCATGTTGAGGATCTTTGCCGCCGCGGCCACGCCCTGCGCGTGATTGCCGGAGGAAAACGCCACCACACCGCCCTGGCGCGCGTCTTGCGGAATCGACGACAACTTGTTGAAAGCGCCGCGGAACTTGAACGAGCCGGTCCGTTGCAGGACCTCGGGCTTGAGAAAAACCTTGGCGCCGACAATTTCGCAGAGCACAGCCGGCGACAACAGCGGCGT
>Ga0070741_10006956_pt1 | contig 23845 bp, 25 predicted proteins | sample Coa_R1_4_FD_66440 | JGI IMG/M metagenome (GOLD analysis project Ga0070741, IMG submission 66440) | Surface soil microbial communities from Centralia Pennsylvania, which are recovering from an underground coalmine fire - Coalmine... | ecosystem: Environmental > Terrestrial > Soil > Unclassified ...
GCCCACAGGCGCTCGGGCTCGAGGCCGAGCACGCCGGTCACCCAGTCCCAGGCGAAGTCGACCGCCTCGTCCTTGTAGTAGTCGCCGAACGAGAAGTTGCCCATCATCTCGAAGAACGAGCAGTGGCGATCCGTGCGACCGACCTCGTCGAGGTCGGTGTCCTTGCCGCCGGCGCGCAGGCACGGCTGCACGCTGACGACGCGATCGCGCGGCGGCTCCTTCGTGCGCAGGAAATACGGCTTGAACTGCTGCATGCCGGCGATGATGAACAGCGTCGAGAGATCGTCCGCCGGCGGAATGAGCGAGTGCGCAGGCACACGGAGATGCCCGCGCTCTTCATAGAAGCGCTGAAAGGCCTCGCGCAGCTCGTTCGTCGTCATGGTCACGACGAACAGTGTACGGAGGCGCTACTGAAGCCAGTCTGCGATCTCGGCGCCGAGCTCGGTCGCCTCGACGTCGTCGAAGATCCCGTGCCCGGCGCCTTCGAGCCAGCGCACGTCGGCGTGCGGCACGGCTGCTTCGAAGCGGCCGATGTGCTCGCGGTTCTGGTCGCCGTGCGGCGGAGCGGTCGCGAGAAAGACCAGTGTCGGGACAGCGTGCTCCGCGAGCACGGGCCAGTAGCGGCTGACCGACGCCGCGAGTCCCCACATCGCCATACCGCGCGCCTCGGCGTTGCGCGGATCGGGTCGGGTGCGTACCTCGTCCGCCCACTCCGCCGCGGTGCGGTCGGGATCGACGTCGGCGAGGGCTGCGTAGTCGATGTGGCCGCTGTCGAAGAGCACGAGCGCGCGCACGTTCTCCGGATGCAGCCCCGCGTACGTGACCGCGACCGCGCCGCCCCACGAATGGCCCGAGACGACCGGCCGCTCGAGGCCGAGGCCGTGCACGAGCTCGGCGAGCGCTTCGAGCCGGTACGCGTCGGGCTCGAGCGCAGGTGAGTCGCCGAACCCCGGCGCGTCGACGGCGTACACGTCGTACCCCCGACCGCCGAGCACCGTGCCGACGTCCTCGAAGTACGCGCCCGAGGTGTCGGGCCCGAGCGCGTGCCAGAAGAAGAACGGCCGTCCGCCGCGCTCGCCGAAGCGGCGGACGTTCAACCCGCGCGGTCCGGATCGAGCTCGTCCGCGGCGATCTCGTCGCGGATCTTCTCGAGCGCCCGGCGGATCAGGCGAGAGACGTGCATCTGCGAGATGCCGACCTGCTGTGCGATCTGCGACTGCGTGAGCCCTTCGAAGAACCGAAGGTGCAGGATCTGGCGCTCGCGCTCGTCGAGGACCTTGAAGCCCGGCGCGAGCACCGCGCGATCCTCGGAGACCTCGTACTGGTGCTCGACCTCTCCGAGCGACTCGAGCGGATCGAGCTCCTCGCCGTCCTCCGTGCCGCCGCCGGACGAGAGCGACAGCGACGAGTAGGCGCGGCCGGACTCGAGCGCTTCGAGCACCTCTTCCTCTTCGACGCCTGCGGCCTTCGCGAGCTCGGGGATGGTCGGCGAGCGGCTGAGCTGCACCGTCAGCTGCTCGATCAGCTTGGAGAGCTGGACGTTCAGCTCCTGCAGGCCGCGGGGCACACGCACGGCCCAGCCGCGATCGCGGAAGTGGCGCTTGATCTCGCCGATGATGTTCGGCGTTGCGTACGTCGTCAGCTCGACGCCGCGGTCGACGTCGAAGCGGTCGATCGCCTTGATCAGGCCGATCGAGCCGATCTGGATCAGGTCGTCGAGCTGCTCACCGCGGTAGCTGTAGCGCCGCGCGAGCGAGCGCACGAGCGACATGTACTGCTCGATCAGCTGCTCGCGCGCCTGCAGGTCGCCCTGCTCGTGGTAGCGGCGCAGCAGGATCTTGTCGTTCTCAGCCATGCGCGGCCACCTTCTTCGTCAGGCGCACCCAGTCGCCGTCGATGTGCACGTCCTCGACCGTCGACTCGAGCACGCGCCGCAGGCCGAGCTCGTCGTCCGGCTCCTGCTCGATGCGGTCGAGCACCTTCGCGGTGAGCGGACCGATCGACGTCTCGAGCTCGCCCTCGTGCAGGCGCATGCGCACGGTGATCTCGCCCGCGTTCGGATCGGTGTTGTCGAGGATTGCGTCGAGCGCGATCTGCATGTCCTCGAGGTTCTCGATCGTCAGGTCGAGCCGGACGGCGAGCCCGCCGAGAACGAGGTGCGCGACCCGGTGGAAGTCCGGCTCGCGCGGAATGGTGAGCGTGATCTCGTCAGTTCCGTCCATGTGCAGCCTTCAGCTCTTCGTCGAGATCGCGCTCGCGCCGGGCCGCTGCGGCTTTCCCCTCGGCGACCGCGTCGCCGAAGCTTCGCCGCGTCCTGAAGGACGCCCAGCCGTGCGACACTCCGGCGCCGAGCCCGGCGAGCTTCCGCACGGGCGTCTTCACGGCAAAGCTGACGGAACGGACTGCCTCGTCCACCGCCTCGACGGCGTCGACAGCGCTGTCCGTTGCCGTGTCCAGCTTGTCGAGTTGCGCGTTGACCCGATCCACGGAACCCCCGACTTTGTTGATAACGGGCAGAACCTCACGCTCTGCTCCCCGAATCAACGAAGAAAGCCGGTCGAAAGTTACGGCCAACCGCAAAAACGCCCAACCGAGGCCGATTCCCACCGCGACGAGGAAGATCGCGAGCGCGAGGTCGGCGAGATCCCCGAAGGAGAAGGCGACGATCACGTAGTCAGCCTAGCCCGCCGCTGCGGACGAGACCACGCCTGCCCCCACGACCACGTCGCCGTCGTAGAGCACGGCCGCCTGCCCGCGGGCGACACCGTAGGCAGGCTCTGCCAGGTTCAGGCGGAAACCGGACGAAGTCTCCGCCACGGTCGCGGCGATCGCAGGCGAGCGGTAGCGGAGCTTCGCCTCCACCTCGCCGACCGGCGCGTAGAGGCGCCCCCGGGCGGAGACGACCGTGCGCGCAAGCGCTGCGCGCGGTCCGGCGACGACCGTGTTCGTGCGCGCGTCCGTCTCGACGGCGTACAGCGGCTCGGAGGCGGCGATGCCCAGCCCGCGGCGCTGGCCGGGCGTGAACCGCCAGAAGCCGTCGTGCGTTCCGAGCTCCCGCCCGTCCGGAGCGACGATCGGGCCCGGCGACTCCGCGAGCCCGTGCCGTGCGAGGAACGGCCGGTAGTCGTCGCCGGCGAGGAAGCAGGCCTCCTGGCTCTCGGCGCGCTCGGCGACGGCGAGCCCTGCGGCAGCCGCCTGCGCGCGGGTGGCGGTCTTCGTCTGCCCGCCGAGCGGAAACCGGATCCGCTCGAGCCGCCGCGGTGCGAGCGTGGCGAGCATGTAGCTCTGATCCTTCTGCGGATCCGCGGCGCGCGCGAGCAGGCGCTGTCCGTCCCGCTCGACGATGCGCGCGTAGTGGCCCGTGGCGAGCGTTGGCGCACCGATGCGCCGCGCGAATGCGAGCAGCTCGGCGAAGCGGAAGCCGCCGTTGCAGCGGATGCACGGGTTCGGCGTCTCACCGCGGGCGTAGCCACGCACGAACGGTCCCACGACCGCGCGGCGAAACTCCTCGCGGAGATCGAGCGTCACGTGCGGGAGTCCGCGCGCGTGACAGAGATCCCGCGCGGCGATCACCGCGCTCGGCGAGCAGCATGCGCGCTCGGCGCTCGGCCCGTTCGGGTCGAGCCACAGGCGAAGCGTGACGCCGACCGCCTGCGGTCCGGACGCGAGCAGCGCGACGGCGCTGTCGACGCCGCCGCTCATCGCAACCGCGACGCGCTCGTCGTCGCGGGCGGCCGTCACCGCCGGCCCGATCGCGTTCGCGAGCGCATCGACCGGCAGCGTCTCGCCGCCGACCGCGGCTGCCTCCAGCAGTGTCAGCCCGCGCAGGTCCTCGGCGAGCCCGGCTGCATCGGCATCGACGATCCGCCCGCCGTCGACGCGCAGGCGGACGGCCGCCCAGTCCTCGCCGCGTGACGAATCGCCGAAGAGCTCTTCCATCGTCTCAGAGTAGTTGTGGGGGAGCCCGAGGGCTCCCCCACCGCACTCCACGTCGCCGACAGTGCCGCGTCCGTGTGAACCTGGACAAGCCAGGTGGGTGCCGTGCGGGACGTCAGCGCGAGGCGCCTATTCCCGACCCGGGCTCCCTTTCACATGGTGTTGGTTCTACATGGATACGCAGCGCGCGAACGACGTCGAGCACTCGCCTCGTACCGTAGCCGACGTCAGGAAAGCCGTGCGTACGACCACCGGACCGGCTGCACGCCGCTCAGGCCGACCTGGCGCGCGAGCGCCTCGGTGAGCTCGAACTGACGACCACGCTGAAGCCCGTGCGCGATCACCTGCACCAGCACGGTCTTGTGGTGGAACGTGACGAAGATGCGCGTCCCGCACGGCAGCGTCGGGTTCGCAACGCCGATCGTGTCCGCGTTCAGGACGACGCCGCACAACGTTCGGTGCCCGACCGCTTCCGGACCGCTCGCGCCCGCGAGCGCGGTGAACGAGCCGAACGGCTTCGGCACGTGCGTGTTCCTGTGGCGGGTCTGCGCGATCACCGCGAGCGCGATCGCTGCTGCGAGGACTGCGAACCCCGCGAGCGCGATCTCGCGCACGGCGAGCGGCTGTCTCAAGATACGGCCGCGGCGAGCAGGTCGCCGAACGACTCGCGGACGAGACCGTCGAAGTCGATCGGCAGCGTTCCGGCGGAGTCGGCGTAGTCGCGCAGGTAGAGCAGGATGAACTCGCGTTCCTCGTTACCGTCGTCGCGCTCGCGCACGACGCGCTCGAGATCCCAGAGGTTCCAGCGCCGCGGCTCGGACGGAACGAACGCGACAGGCTCGGGCTCGGGCTCGGGCTCGGGCTCTGGCTCTGGCTCGGGTTCTGGTTCCGGCTCCGGCTCGGGCTCCGGTTCCGGCGCCGGTGCGAGGGCGACAGGCTCGGGTTCCGGCTCCGGTTCGGGTTCGGGCTCCGGCTGGGGCTCGGGCTCGGGTTCGGGTTCGGGTTCGACGGCGACGGGCGCGGGTTCCGGCTCCGGCGCAGCCTCGGGCGTGCGCGGCAGAACGCGCACCGACTCGCTGCGGACGGGCTCCGGCTGTGGCTCGGGCTCGGCGGCCGGCTCTTCGGCGCGCGCCTCGCGCACCCGCGCGGCGGCAGTGCGCCGCTCGGCGCGGCCACGTGAGAGCGAGTGCTCGACGATCGCCGAGAGCACCCAGACGATGAAGACCACGATGCCGATCACGATCCAGCTCGAATGGAGGACGCCGGTGATGACCGCCGCGAGGATGATCGCGACGGCCTCGACGACGAGCCGGATGCCCGGGTGGTGACGGATGACGGACATTGCGCTAATCCTGACGGCTCGAGCGGCCGGGGAGAACCCGCACGCCTTCCGGACGCGCGGGCACCTGAACGGCAGGCGTCGCGTCGCCGCCGCCACCGCGGCCGAAACGGCGCTTCGGCGCAGGCTCGGCGAGGGGGTCGAAGGTGTAGCGGGCGACGCGCTGGGCCGACTGCGTCAGCACGACGTCGATCGTCGGCGTGGGCACCGGCTCCGGCTCCGGTTCCGCGGCCGGCGCCGGAATCGGGACGATCTCGGTCACGGGCGGCAGCGGCACCGGCTCGTACGCGACCTCCGGCTCTGGCTCGGGCTCTGGTTCTAGCTCGAGCTCGGGAACGACATCCGGCTCTGCCGGACCCGGCTCCGGCGTCTCCGGCTCCGGCTCGGGTGCGACCCGGCCGCTGACCGGCCATTCGCCGAGCATCTGCTCACGCAGCGCAGCCGGTGCGATCCAGGTGGGCGCCTCGTCCCGGCTCGCGTCGGGATAGCCGCCGACCGCGACCTGCTCGAGCGGCTGCGCCGGCGGGAGGTTGACGCTCGGAACGTAGTAGCGCGGCGGCAGGCCGCTGCCGTAGTGCGGCTCGCCCCGCCACGCAGCCCACTCGAGCACGGCGACGATCACCCAGCCGAGGAGCATGACGCCCGCGATCTGCAGCGCGCTCAGCTGCGCAAAGGTCAGCGCGCCCGCGAGCAGGAGCAGGAAGAGCACTTCGATCAGGAAGCGTGACCCGCGCCGCTCGGTCATGCCGTCCCCTTTCGACTAGGAGGCGTCGTCGCCTTCGCCGTGCTCGGACGGCGGCGGGCCCGAAACGGGCGGCGCGCTGATCGGCGGCGGGATCGGCACATCCTGGTGCGCGCCGGGGTCGACCGTCTGCTCGGCGTCCGGCGCGGCCTCGTCTTCGGGCTCGGGCTCCGGGGCCGGCGCGAGCTGCGGCGCGGGCGGCGCTGCAGGTGCCGGTGCCGGCGGGGCGCCGCGGCTGCGGCTCGACTCGGCCGCCGCGCGGGCCGCGGCGACGATCGCCTCGGAGACCTCCGAGAGCGCGTCCGGCCCGAGGCCGGCGGCGGTCAGGAGCTGCTCGGCGCCCTGCTGGGCGCGGGCGAGGATCGCTCCGGCCTGCGCGCGCGCCCACTCGAGCGTCTGCTCGACCTCGGCGCGGGCGGAATTGGTGAGCTCGGTCGCCTGATGGCGCGACTGCTCGAGCAGCCGGGCGCCGCGCGCCTCGGCCTCGCGCAGCTCGGCGGTGGCGTCGCGGTTCGCGTTGGCGAGCAGCTCGCGCGACTCGGCCTTCGCGGCGTTCAGGATCTCGTTGCGCTGGCGCTCGCTCTCCTCGCGGTAGCGCTCGACCTCGCGCTCGCGCTGCTGCAGCTCGTGCTGCCGGCGCGTGACTTCCGCCTCGGTGCGCTGCAGCTGCGACGCCGACGCGTTCTGGGCGTCTCGCTCGAGCGCGTCTGCGAACTCGGCGGCGGCGCGGATCAGGTGCAGCGCGTCCATGCGCACCGCGTGCCCGGTCGGGTCGACGCTCGCCGTCTTGCCGGCCGCCTGGAGCACGCGCACCTGCGCCTGGAGCTGCAGCGCGTGACGGCGGAATGCGTCGAACGCGGAGCGAACTCCGTCGGCCTCGTAGGCGCCCTCGCCGGTCTGCGGCAGGTCCTCGAGCCGCGGCAGCGAGGTGAGCGGAGACGGATTCGGAGAGGGCGTTGTCATGGCAGCAGGCAATGGTCCGGCGTGGCCGGGAACCGAAGTATGCCTTGTCTATCGGTCGGAGTTCGCTGGCGGCTTTAACCGTCCTGCGGGAGCGCCTTGATGCCGCTCTCGGCGAGGACCGCGTCGGGCATCGGCGTCGGCGCGCCGGTGAGCGGGTCCGAGCCGCTCGAGATCTTCGGGAAGGCAACGATCTGGCGGATGTCCGGCTCGCCTGCGAGCTGCGCGACGAACCGCTCGATACCCATCGCGAAGCCGCCGTGCGGGGGCGCGCCCATCGCGAGCGCGTCGAGCAGGAAGCCGAATTTCGACTGCGCCTCCTCGTCCGAGAGGCCCATCGAGCGGAAGACGCGCTGCTGCACGTCGACGTCGTGGATCCGGAGCGAGCCGGACCCGAGCTCCCAGCCGTTCCAGACGAGGTCGTAGTGCTGCCCGCGGACCCCGGTCGGGTTCGACTCGTCCCACTCCTCCTCACCTGCGACCGGCGCCGTGAACGGGTGGTGCATGAACGTCCACTCCCCTGTTTCCTCGTCGTGCTTGAAGAGCGGGAAGTCGATGACCCAGTGGAAGACATCGACGTCGTCGGGGATGAGGTCGAGCTCGCGCGCGAGCTCGAGCCGCAGCAGGCCGAGCACGTGCGCGACGGTCTCCTCGTCATCGGCGACGAAGAGCGCCGTCGACCCCTCCGCGACGCCGAACGACTCGAGCTCGCGCTCGGAGAGGAACTTCGAGATCTGCGCCAGGTTCGCGAGACCCTTCGCGCCCCACTCCTTGGCGAAGCCCTCGAGGCGGGCATGCTCGCTCCGCGACACGCTTCGGGGAACGACGACGAAGCGCACGCACGGCGCGTTCTTGAAGACGCCGAACTCCGAGTCGCGCGTGACCTCGGTCGCATCCTGGATCTCCATCCCGAACCGCAGGTCCGGCTTGTCGCTGCCGTACTTCGCCATCGCCTCGGCGTAGGTGATCTGCGGGAACGGCCGCTGCGGCGGCGTCCGTCCCACCGCCTCGAACGCGCCGACGACCGCCGCCTCCATCACGTCGAGTACGTCCTCGCGTTCGACGAACGCCATCTCGAGGTCGAGCTGGCGGAACTCGAACTGACGGTCGGCGCGGAGATCCTCGTCGCGCCAGCACGTGGCGATCTGGTAGTAGCGGTCGTAGCCGCCGATCATGCAGAGCTGCTTGAAGAGCTGCGGCGACTGGGCGAGCGCGAAGAACTTCCCGGGCTGCAGGCGGACCGGCACGAGGAAGTCGCGCGCGCCTTCGGGTGTGCCGCGCGTCATGCTCGGCGTCCAGATGTCGACGAAGTCGCGCTCGTCCATGACCCGGCGGATGCCGGCGATCGCCCGGTGCGCGAGGCGCAGGTTGTGCTGCATGCGCCGACCGCGCATGTCGAGCCAGCGGTAGCGCAGGCGAACGGTCTCGTCGACGTTCTCCTCGTCGATCTGGAACGGCAGCGGCGTCGAGCGCGAGAGGATGCGCAGCTCGTCGACCTGCAGCTCGACCTCGCCGGTCGGCAGGTTCGGGTTGACCGCCTCCGGCGCGCGCGCGACGACCTCGCCGACGGCCTGGACGACGAACTCGTTGCGGAGCTCCTTCGCGACCTCGGTTTCCTTGAGGACGAGCTGCACCTTGCCGGTGTGATCGCGGAGATCGACGAAGACGAGTCCGCCGTGATCGCGGCGCGTGTCGACCCAGCCGGCGAGGGTCAGGCGCTGCCCGACGTGCTCCGTACGCACAAGACCGCACTGAAGGTCGCGCCAGCTCATGGAGCGCTGAGGGTAGCGACGAGGTCGTCGAGCGCGACCGCCTGGTCTGTCTTGCCCTCGCGCCGGACCGTCGCACCCCCGGCGCCGACGACCACGATCGTCCTCGCGCCGGACCGGCCCGCCTGCGTCAGCTGGCCCTTCAGCGAGCGGCCCGCGTAGTCGGTGTCGGCGGCGATTCCTACCTGCCGCAGCGCGGTGAGCGCGCGCAGGACGTCGTCGCGCGAGCCGTCGGGATCGCAGACGAGGAAGACGTCGACCGTCGGCGGCGTGAACGTGATGTTCTCGTTCTCGAGCGCGAGCAGCAGGCGCTCGAGGCCCGCGCCGAAGCCGATCGCCGGCGTCGCCGGGCCGCCGATCTGCTCGACGAGGCCGTCGTAGCGACCGCCGCCGCAGATCGTCGAGTTCGCATTGTCGTCGGGGCCGATGAACTCGAAGGTCGTGCGCGTGTAGTAGTCGAGGCCGCGCACAAGCGTGGGATCGAGCGTGAACGGCACGTCGTAGAGCTCGAGCAGGCGTTGCACCTCGGCAAAGTGCGCGCGGCACTCGTCGCAGAGCGACTCGCCGATCTTCGGTGCGTCCTCGAGTGCGGCGCGCACCTGCGGGCTCTTCACGTCGAAGACCTGCAGCGGGCTCGTGGCGCGCTTGTGCCGCGCGTCCTCGTCGAGGACGTCCTCGTGCGCGTCGAGCCACTCGTTGAGGCGGGCAACGTACGCCGGCCGGCAGTTCGCGTCGCCGATCGAGTTCAGGCGAAGCTCCCACTGCGTGACGCCGAGACGGCGAAGCAGCTCGTAGTAGAAGTGGATGATCTCGGCGTCGATCGCCGGGTCGGCCGAGCCGATCGCCTCGAGCGAGAGCTGCCAGTGCTCCCGATAGCGACCGCGGCCCGGCGCTCCGTACCGATACATAGGGGCGATCGTGTAGGCCTTCACCGGCTGGGGCTCGCGATGGAGTCCGTGCTCGATGTACGCGCGGCAGATCGGCGCTGTTCCTTCGGGGCGCAGTGTCAGCGAACGGTCGCTGCGATCAGTGAACGTGTACATCTCCTTGTGCACGACGTCGGACGCCTCGCCGGACGTGCGCGCGAACAGCGCGGTGTCCTCGAACACCGGCGTCTGGATCCGCCGCCAACCGTAGAGGGCAGTGAGCTCCTCGAGCGTCCGGACGAGCCGCCACCACGCAGCGTCGTTCGGCAGCACGTCATGCGTGCCGCGCGGCGCCTGGAAGCGCTCAGCCATCCGCGCTTCGGAGATCGCGCAGGAAGGGGTTCGTCGCGAGCTCGCGTCCGAGGGTCGTCGCCGGACCGTGCCCCGGGTGCACGACGGTGTCCTCGGGGAGCCGGTCGAGCAGCATCTGCACCGACGCGAGCAGCGTCGCCCAGTCGCCGCCGGCGAGGTCGACGCGGCCGACCGAGCCCGCGAAGAGCAGGTCGCCGGAGAAGAGCTCGCCTTCGGCGAGGAACGCGACGTGGCCGGAGCTGTGGCCGGGGACGTCGAGCACCTCGAAGTCGATGCCGGCGACGCTGAGGGTGTCGCCGCCACTCACCGTGTGCGCAGGGTCGTGCGGGGAGACGCGCATGCCGCCGCGCGTCTTGCCCTCGCGAAGCGCCTCGACCTCTCCGGCGGGCGCCCACACGTCGGCTCCGGTCCCCTCGGCGAGCGCCGCCACCCCGCCGATGTGGTCGACGTCGCTGTGCGTGACGAGGATGCCGCCGGTCCGGCTCCCCATCCGCGCCAGCTCGAGCCGGAGCGGCGTCGGATCGTCCCCCGGATCGATGACCGCGGCCTCGGGCGCGCCACGCTCACTGCGCACGACGTAGCAGTTGGACTGAAAGGGCCCGAGCACGAAGCTGTCGACGACGAGCGGCATCGAGCGTTTGAGTGTAACCAGGTGTGGAAACGGCTCTGCCGTGCAGCACTGGGAGCTTCTCCAACTCGACGCGCCGGACGGAACGCGCGATCCGCTCGTCCTCCACTCCGGCAACGAGGCGCGCGCGGTGCTGATCGTGCTCCAGCCAGGACAGTCGCTCGACGACCACCAGGTCAAGGAGAACGCCTGGGTCACGGTGCTCGACGGCGAGATCGAGGTCGACGCCGGCGGTGAGACGACGACCGCGCCGCGCGGGACGCTCGTGCGCTTCGACCCGGACGAGCGGCACGCCGTGCGGAGCGCAGACGGCGCGCGGATCCTGCTTCTGCTCGCTCCGTGGCCCGGCGACGGCCACTATCGCGGCGACGCGGTGGCCTAGCTCTTCTTCGCGGCGGGGCGTGTCTTCGTCGCCGCCGGCTTGTTGATTCGGCGCTGGTACGCCCGGTACGCGGTGCGGTCGATCCAGTACGTCAACGGGATGAACGCGACGGCGTAGAAGATCGGGATGATCACACGCTGGACCGCGGGGCCGTTCTTGAAGAGCAGCAGGAAGACGACGAGCATCGCGGCGCCCATCAGACCGCCGCGCTTGAACGCACGCTCCCACGACGGTGGTTGCACCTCGCGGGGCGCGCGGCTCGAGCGGCTTCCCTGATTCGCCTTCGCAGGCGTCTTCGCCGGCTTCGCGTCCTGCGCGCGCAGCTCGGCGATCGGAACCTCGTTGCCCTCGTCGTCCACTTCGAAGACGCGGACGTCGTGGCGGAAGTCCTTCTCGCGGCGGCGGCGCTGCTTGCGATTCGGCACACCGCCAGGTTAGCGCCGGAACGCCACCGAACCGTCACGGATCACGGTCGCGACGACGTCACCGGCCAGGTGGTACGCGAGGTACCGCCAGTCCGGCGCGTCGAGGAGCACGAGGTCGGCGCGGCGGCCGGGCAACAGCCGGCCGAGCTCGTGCGCGCGGCCGAGCACGTGCGCGGCGTTCACCGTCATGGCGGCGAGCGCCTCTTCGGGCGCGAGGTGGAGCTGCGTGCACGCGAGCGACGCGATCAGCGGCAGGCTCGTCGTGAACGAGCTGCCCGGGTTGAAGTCGGTCGCGAGGGCGACCGCGGCACCGGCATCGACGAGGGCGCGCGCAGGCGGCATCGGCCGGTCGAGAAACAGCGCGCTCGCCGGAAGCAGCACGCCGACGACGTCGCTCGCGGCGAGCGCGCGCACGCCCGCGTCCCCCGTGGCCTCGAGGTGATCGACGCTCCGCACGCCGAGCTCGACGGCCAGCGGGATCGCACCGCTCTCCGTGAACTGGTCGCCGTGCAGCCGCAGCGCGAGCCCGGCGGCGCGGCAGGCCGTCAGGTACCGCCGCGCCTGGGAGGCGTCGAACGCTCCCCGTTCGAGGAACACGTCGGCTGCATCGGCGAGCTGCGCCGCATCCGGCAGCACCTCGTGCAGCGCGAACTCGAGATATGCGTCGGCGTCGGCTCGTTCCGGCGGAACCGCGTGTGCGCCGAGCCACGTCGGCGAGCCCCCTGCGACGCGGACTGCCCGAAGCGACGCGAGCTCCGTGTCGCGGTCGAGGCCGTAGCCGGACTTGCCCTCCCAGGCGGTCGTGCCCTGGGCGAGCATCCAGGCTGCGTGCCGCTCGACGCGCGTCTGGAGCTCACCGGCAGTGAGCGCACGCGTCGCCGCGACCGTCGAGACGATGCCGCCGCCGGCCGCGTGCAGCTCCTCGTAGGAAGCGCCGCCTGCCCGCAGCGCGAACTCCGCGACGCGGTCGCCGCCCCACGCCGGGTGCGTGTGGCAGTCGACGAGCCCCGGCAGCGCACAGCGGCCGGCGCCGTCGAGCTCCTCGACGTCCCCCTCGAGCGGTTCGAGGTCGCGCATGCGGCCGACCGCCTCGATCGCACCGTCGGCGCACAGCACGTACGCGTCCTCGACCACCTCCACCTCGCGCAGCTGGCGGCCGCGCAGCGGCGCCGCCGTGCCCGCGTGCGTGACGATCTGCGCGAGGTCGCGGACGAGCAGCCGCGGCGATCCCCGCTCCGGTGCCGGCCAAGCTGGCACCTCCGCTCCTGGGGCGCCTCCGTCGAGCCTACGGCTCACTACGCGTCGAACATCGGCGTCGACAGGCCGTGCTCGTGCGCAGCCGCCTCCGCCTCGGGGTAGCCCGCATCGAGGTGCCGCACCACGCCCATGCCTGGGTCGGTCGTGAGCACGCGCTCGAGCCGCTCGGCCGCGTCGGCCGTCCCGTCGGCGACGACAACCATGCCGGCGTGGATCGAGTTGCCGATGCCCACGCCGCCGCCGTGATGGACGCTGACCCAGCTCGCGCCCGCCGCGACGTTGACGAGCGCGTTCAGGATCGGCCAGTCGGCGATCGCGTCGGAGCCGTCGCGCATCGACTCGGTCTCGCGATAGGGCGAGGCGACGGAGCCGGCGTCGAGGTGATCACGCCCGATCACCACCGGTGCCTGCACCCGTCCGGTGCGGACGAGGTCGTTGATCGCGAGCCCTGCCTTCGCACGGTCGCCGTAGCCGAGCCAGCAGATGCGCGCGGGCAGCCCCTGAAACGCCACCCGCTCGGGCGCCAGCTCGAGCCAGCGCTGCAAGAGCTCGTCGCCTGGAAAGAGCTCCCGCAGCGTCTCGTCGATCACGGTGATGTCGGCCGGGTCCCCGGACAGCACGGCCCAGCGAAACGGCCCGATCCCGCGACAGAAGAGCGGTCGGATATAGGCCGGGACGAAGCCCGGGTATGAGAAGGCGTCCGCTACCCCAGCTGCTTCGGCCTCACCTCGCAGGTTGTTGCCATAATCGAAAACATAGCTTCCGGCCCGGACGTACTCGAGCAGGGCGCGAACGTGCTCGGCAATTGCCGCGTGCGCACGCCTGAGGTACGCGTCCGGATCGGACACGCGCAGGGCGTTCGCGTCGGCGAGCGTCATGCCGTTCGGCACGTAGCCGGTCAGCGGATCATGCGCCGCGGTCTGGTCGGTGACGAGATCGAAGTGCTCGCCGCGGCGCGCGAGCTCGGGCACGACGTCCGCCGCGTTGCCGAGCAGACCGACCGACAGCGCCCGGCCGTCGGCCGCCGCGGCTCGCACGCGCGCGAGCGCGTCGTCGAGCGAGTCGCTCGCCTCATCGAGGTAGCGCGTCTCTAGACGGCGCTCGATGCGGGCCGGGTCGACCTCGACGCAGAGAATCGCCGCGCCTGCGAGCGTCGCCGCGAGCGGCTGCGCACCCCCCATGCCGCCGAGCCCGGCGGTCAACACGGTGCGGCCGGCAAGCGACGGGGTACCGAAGTGCTTCTGCGACGCCGCGGCAAAGGTCTGGTAGGTGCCCTGCAAGATCCCCTGCGTGCCGATGTAGATCCACGAGCCCGCGGTCATCTGGCCGAACATCGTCAGTCCTTCGGCCTCGAGCCGCCGGAACTCGTCCCACGTCGCCCACTTCGGAACCAGGAGCGAGTTCGCGATCAGCACGCGCGGCGCCGCGCGCGTCGTGCGGAAGACCGCGACCGGCTTGCCCGACTGCACGAGCAGCGTCTCGTCGTCGCCGAGCTCGAGCAGCGCGCGGACGATCGCCTTCAGCGCCTCGTGTGAACGCGCCGCACGTCCGCTGCCGCCGTAGACGACGAGGTCCTCAGGGCGCTCGGCCACCTCGCGATCGAGGTTGTTGAGCAGCATGCGGAGCGGCGCCTCGGTCGCCCACGAGCGCGCGTTCAGCGTCGTGCCACGCGGCGCCCGGATCGCGGAGAGGTCGCCCGCGAGCGACTCGACGAGCGCGTCGATCGACGGAGCAACGGTCACGACTCGCGCCTCCCCGCCTCCGCGCGCTCGCGCGCTTCGCGCCGCAGCCGCCTGCGCCACAAGGCGACCCCCCACGTCGATGCGCCGACGAACGCGAGCAGGGCGACGGGGATCGCCTTGCGCACGTCACCGCCGGTGAGCCACGCGAAGACGACGATGAAGATCGCGAACCCCGCGTAGACGAGCAGCGTGTCGCGGTACGGCCGCTTCGGCGTCGAGCTCTCCGGCAGGCCGCTCCACGTCAGACGCCTGGATGGACGGCTCATGCGCCGCTCACTCGAGCTCACCAACCTCGCTCTCGACGGCAGCAAGCAGCGAACCGTCGCGAATCGCGGAAGCGACCGTCTCGATGTCGCCGCCGAGCGGACGGTCGTCGCGCAGCCGCGGCGACAGCGAGCGCACGAACTCGTGCACCGCCCGCCCGCCATGGCCGGGCTCGAGCGGGGCGAGGAACTCGACCGCCTGCGCACCCGCGAGCAGCTCGATCGCGAGCGCGCGCTCGGAGTTCGCGACGATCTGCCACGCCTTCAGCCCGGACGCATTGCCCATCGACACATGATCCTCCTGCCCGGCGCTCGTCGGGATCGAGTCGACCGATGCGGGATGGCACAGCGATTTGTTCTCGGAGACGAGCGAAGCGGCCACGTACTGCGGAATCATGAACCCGGAGTTGAGTCCGCCGTCGGTCGTGAGGAACGCCGGCAGCCCATCGCTCAGATTCGGGTTGACGAGCCGCTCGACGCGACGCTCGGAGATGCTTGCGAGCTCGGAGACCGCCATCGCCAGCGCATCGAGCGCGAAGGCGAGCGGCTGGCCGTGAAAGTTGCCGGCCGACACGAGCATCCCATCCTCGACGAGGACGAGCGGGTTGTCGGTCGCCGCGTTGAGCTCCGTCGTGACCGTGTACTCGACGTAGTCGAGCAGGTCGCGCGAAGCACCGTGCACCTGCGGCGCGCAGCGAAGCGAGTACGCGTCCTGCACCTTGTCGCACCAGCGGTGCGACTCGATGATCGCCGAGCCCTCGAGCAGCCGCAGCACGTTGCGCGCAGCAGCCGCCTGACCCCGTAGCGGCCGCAGCTCGTGCACCTGCGGGATGAACGAGTTGCGCGATCCCTGCAGCGCCTCGAGCGAGAGCGCGCACGCGCAGTCGGCGGCGCGCATCAGGCGGTGCGCGCGCATGAGCGCAAGGGCGGCCTGCGCAGCCATGAACTGGGTCCCGTTGATCAGCGACAGACCTTCCTTCGCGAGCAGTCGCACGGGCTCGAGGCCTGCCCGAGCGAGTGCTGCACCACCGTCGAGTAGCTCACCTTCGAAGAACGCCCGGCCCTCGCCGACGAGCGGCAGCGCGAGATGCGCGAGGGGTGCGAGATCGCCCGACGCGCCGACCGAGCCGCGCGACGGCACGTACGGCAGGACACCGCGGTTGAGGCAGTCCAGCAGCAGCTGCACCGTCTCGATCCGCGCGCCCGAGTTGCCCTTTGCCAGTGCGTTCGCACGCAGGAGCATTGCCGCGCGAACGACGGCGTCCGGATACGGGTCGCCGACACCGCATGCGTGCGACCGCAGCAGCCGCAGCTGCAGCTCTTCGGTCAGCTCCTCCGGGATCTGCTTCGAGACGAAGCGGCCGAAGCCGGTGTTGACGCCGTAGGTGTGCTCGTGCGCACCGTGGGCCGCGTCCTCGACGACCGCGCGGGCCGCGCGCATCCGCTCGCGGGCCGTATCCGAGAGCGGCGCTGCGTCGATCCCCTCGACCGCGACCGCCCACACCTCGCCGAGCGTGAGGTCTTCGCCTGACAGCGCCTGCGCGACAGTCACAAAGGGCATGGTAGTCCGGTGTCCGACCCCGTCTTCGACGAGCCCCGTGAGCTCGAGGCAGCGCTACCGCCTCACCGCGCCACCGACCTCCTGCGACTGCGCGACTTCCGGCGGACCTTCCTCGCCGTCGCGGCGAGCGAGCTCGGCGACTCGCTCCACTACATCGCCCTCATGTGGTTCGCGTTCGACGTCGGCGGCGCCGGCGGCGTGATCGCGGTGCGGGTGGCCGACAGCATCCCGGCGCTCATCTTCGGGCTGCACGGCGGCCTCGCCGCCGACCGCTTCAGCCGCAAGCGGCTGATGGTGAGCGCCGACCTCGCCCGGGGAGTCGTGCTGATCCCGGTCGCGGTCGCCGGGATCAGCGGCCACCTGCCGCTCTGGGGGCTCGTCGTGGCGTCGTTCCTGCTCGAGGCGGCGACGAGCTACTTCGAGCCGGCGTACGGCGCGATGATCCCGACACTGGTCGAGCGCGCGAACGTGCAGCGCGCGAACGCGTTCGTCCAGTCAACGGTGCAGTCGCTCTCGATCGGTGGCTGGGCGGTGTCCGCGGCGCTGCTGACCTTCATGCCGGTCAGCGTCTTCTTCGGTGTGAACGCCGCCTCGTTCTTCATCTCGGCGCTGCTCCTGTCAGGCCTGCGCCACGGACGCGAGCACGACGTGCACGCCGAGGCGCCGCAGCTCCGCGCCGGCATCGACGCGCTGCGACCCCGTCGTGTGCTCGCCGCGTCCGTGCTCGCGCTCGGCGTCGCAGTGACGATCACATCCGGGAGCTGGATCGGCGGCGTGCCGAAGCTCGTCAGCGACACGCTGCATCACGGCGCCGGCGGCTTCGCCATCGTCATGGTCGGCTACGCGGCGGGATCGATCGCGAGCGGCGTGCTGCTCGCGCGCGTGCACGTTCGCCGCAAGGCGCGGTGGAGCATGCTCGCCTGGCTGATGTACCTCCCCGGATACGGCCTGATGGCGCTCGCCCACTCGCTGCCGATCGCGGTCGCCGGCGCGTTCTTCGCCGCGACGGGACAGAGCAGCGCCGTCGTGCTCGTCAACTCCGCCGCACAGGAAGAGGTGCCGGACAACCTGCTCGGGCGCGTCTCGGGCCTGATCTCGCTGACGCACCGCGGAGCGCATGCGACAGGGCTGCTGTTCATCTCACCGCTGTTCCTCGTCGCGAGCGCGCCGGCGGTCTTCGGCGGCGCGGCGATCGCGGTGCCGCTCGTCGGACTGATCAGCCTAGGAGTCGCAGCTCGAGGACTCGGCTCGCGTCGAACCCGTCGATCCTGAGCATCGCGCCGGCCGCGGCTGCCGCGGCGCCGGCCGGCATCAGCCCGACGAGCTCCGAGCCGACGACCGCCGCACCGCGCGCCTCCGCCTCGGCGGCGATGCGGTCGACGATGTCGTGCAACGCGGCGGCCTCCCAGTCCTCGACGTTCATCGAGACCTGGACGAGGCCCGCGCTCGGCAGGTCGAGCCCGAGCGCGCGGACGCCCGGAAAGCCGCCGCCCTTCTCACGCACGACCGACGCGACCGCACGTGCGACCTCGAGTGAGCCGCGAAGGTTCACGTTGAAGGCGATCAGCGGCCGCCGCGCGCCGACGATCACGCCGCCGGCGCTCGCGTGCAGCTCGCGCGGACCGAAGTCGGCCACGAGCTCGCCGGCGTCGAGCCGCCGCTGCAGCTCGCCGGTCCCGCCTCGCCGGTAGTAGGCGGGGCCGCGCTCGGGCGGCGCGTAGAGGAACACCGGCAGGCCGAGGGCGCCGAGCCGCTCCCCCACCGCGACCGCGGCCGCTTGCGCCCGCTCGAAGTCCTCGGGCCGGAGCGGGACGAGCGGCACGACGTCGGCCGCACCGATGCGCGGATGGGCGCCCGCATGCGCACGCAGGTCGATCCGCTCGATCGCGACCGCGACCCCGGCTGCGAGAGCGGCGACGAGCTCCTCTTCGGAGCCGACGAGCGTGAAGACGGAGCGGTTGTGGTCGGCGTCCGCGTGGACGTCCAGCAGCCGCGCATGCGCCGAAAGCGCGTCGCCGATTGCATCGATCGTCGCCTGGTCGCGCCCCTCGCTGAAGTTCGGAACCGACTCGAGCGGGAGCACGGCCGTACTCTACGGTGGGGTGAAGGAGTACTACGACAAGCGGGCGCAGGAGTACGACGAGTGGTGGCTCGGCCAGGGCCTGTTCGCCGAACGCGACCGCCCCGGGTGGGAAGACGAGCTCGACGAGGTCGCCGACCTGCTCTCGAGCCTGCCGCCCACGCGCACGCTCGACGTCGCCTGCGGCACCGGCTTCATCACCCAGCACCTCCGCGGCGACATCGTCGGGCTCGATCAGAGCGCGAGCATGCTCACCGAGGCGGAGCGCAAGCTCCCCCACGCCACCTTCGTGCAGGGTGACGCACTCTCGCTGCCGTTCCCGAACGAGTCGTTCGGCCGGCTGTTCACGAGCTACTTCTACTGCCACCTCGAGGAAGAGGAAGCCGCGCGCTTCCGGGATGAGGCGAGGCGGGTCGCAAGCGAGCTGGTCGTGATGGGCAGCAACGCCCAGCCGGGCGAAGAGCTCGCGCGCTGGGAGGAGCGGGTGCTGAACGACGGTACGCGCTGGCAGGTCTACAAGCGCGTCTTCGTCCCCGAGGAGCTCGCCGCGGAGCTGCACGGCGAGGTGATCCACGCGGGACGCTGGTTCGTGCTCGTGCGCGCGACGCTGTGACGCGACGGCGAACGAACTACCGGACGCTCGCGGCGATGAAGCGCGACCAGCGTGTCTGCCGCGCATGCGCCGAGGCCGGCTACCCGCTCGAGTCCCTGCCGGTCGTCGCACCCGGTGAGGGCCAGCGCGCGTACCTCTTCGGCCAGGCGCCGGGCATCGTCGAGGGCGAAGAACGACGGCCGTGGCGCGGTCGCGCCGGAAAGACGCTGCGCCGCTGGCTCGAGCTCGACGAGGACGAGTTCTACGCGACCTTCCACTGCGCGTCGGTGACGCGCTGCTACCCCGGACGCGCGCCGTCCGGGCGCGGCGACCGCACGCCGGCGCCCGAGGAGCAGCGGCTCTGCGCGCTGTGGCGCGACAACGAGCTGCGCCTGCTGCGGCCGGGACTGATCGTCACCGTCGGCGGGCTCGCGGCGCGCACGCTGCTCGGCGTGAAGAGCGTGACCGAATGCGTCGGCGTTCGCTACGAGCTCGGAGGCGCCGTCGCGATCCCGCTGCCGCACCCGTCCGGCGCGTCGAGCTGGCTGAACGACCCGGCGAACCGCACGCGCGTGACCGAGGCGGTCGGCACGATCAAGGAGCTCCTGGCTACCCTCGGTTCGTGACCGCGACGCCGCGCTATCGCACGACCTTCGTTCGGCTGCTCGCGTTCCTTCGTCCCTACAAGGTCTCGATGGTGGTGTCGATCGTGCTCGCGATCGGCTCGCAGGCCGCGATCTTCGCCGCGACGTACCTCACCGGCTCGATCGCGAACGTGCTCAAGCACCGCCACGAGCACGCCCAGCTCAAATGGCTCGTGATCGCGATCGTCGCGCTCGGAGTCGTGCGCGCCGTGATGATGGCGGGGCGCCGCCTGATCGCCGGCCGGCAGGCGCTCGGCGTCGAGCTGGACATGCGCACCGCGATGTACTCGAAACTGCTGCGCCTGTCGTTCGGGTTCTACGACCGGCATCAGACCGGTCAGCTCATGAGCCGCGCGACCGTCGATCTGCAGGGCGTGCGGTTCTTCCTCGGCTACGGCCTCGTCTTCTTCTTCCAGAACCTCGTGACCGTGCTCGGGGTCGGCATCTTCGTGTTCGTCATCTCGTGGAAGCTCGCGCTGATCACGATCGCGATCGTTCCCGCGCTCATCGCGGTCGCCTACCGCTACAGCCACGTCGCGCACCCGCTCCTGCGCGACGTCCAGCAGAAGATGGCGGACGTCGCAACCGTGGCCGAGGAGAACATCGTCGGCGTCCATGTCGTCAAGTCGTTCGCGCAGGAAGCCTCCGAGCAGCAGAAGTTCGAGCACCGCTCCGAGCTCGTGTTCGAGCAGAGCGTGAAGGCGAACAGGCAGCGCGCCTTCTACATCCCGATGTTGAGCTTCCTGCCGCTGCTCGCGCAGGCCGCGATCCTGCTGATCGGCGGCCGGATGGTCGCGCATCACACGCTGGCACTCGCGAGCTTCGTCCGCTTCAACTTCTACCTCGCGATGCTCGTCGCGCCGTTGCGCTCGCTCGGCATGTGGATCGGCCAGGCACAGCGCGCGACCGCGTCGGGCGAGCGCATCTTCCAGGTGATCGACGAGCCGGAGGACATCGCCGACGCCCCTGACGCGACTCCGCTCCCGCCCGGTCCCGGCCGCCTCGTCTTCGAAGACGTGACGTTCGGCTACGAACCGTCGCGCCCGGTGCTGCACGACGTCGATCTGACGCTCGAAGCGGGCAGGGTCGTCGCGCTGATCGGCCACACCGGCTCGGGCAAGACGACGCTCGCGTCGCTGGTCTCGCGCTTCTACGACGTGCAGCGCGGACGCGTGACGCTGGACGGCGTCGACGTGCGCGGCGTGACGCTCGCCTCGCTGCGTCGCGAGATCGGAGTCATCTCACAGGATCCGTTCCTCTTCTCGGCTTCCGTGCGCGAGAACATCGCCTTCGGCCGGCCGGATGCGACCGACGAGCAGGTCGAGCACGCCGCCCGCCTCGCCCAGGCGCACGAGTTCATCGAGCAGCTGCCGCAGGGCTACGACACGATCATCGGCGAGCGCGGGATCACGCTGTCCGGCGGGCAGCGCCAGCGGGTCGCGATCGCTCGCGCGCTCGTCGTCGACCCGCGCATCCTGATCCTCGACGACGCGACCGCCTCCGTCGACGCGACCACCGAGTCGAAGATCCGCGAAGGCCTACGCGAGGCGATGCGCAACCGCACGACGATCATCATCGCGCATCGCCTATCGACGATCGCGCTCGCCGAGGAGATCGTCGTCGTTGCCGACGGCCGGATCGTCTTCCACGGCGCGCAGGCCGACGCGCGCGCGAACGGCGTCTACCGCGAGATCGCCGAGCACGGGATGCTCGAGCGGATCTTCACCGAAGAGGTCGCGTAATGCGGGTGCATCAGCCCGGATCGCACTTGATGAGCCGCGGGCAGCGGGTGGAGGTCGACGACTGGTCGTGGACGCGCACGAAGCGACGGCTCAAGGCGCTCTACCGCCTCGCGCGCCCGTACAAGGCGCGCACGCTGACGGCGATCGTGTCGCTGCTCGGTGCGACTGCCGTTGCGCTCGCACCGCCGTACCTCCTCAAGAAGACCATCGATCTCGTGGACCAGGGCTCGACGACGCGGCTCGCGCTGTACGCCGGTCTCTTCCTGGGCTCCGGCGCGCTCGGCATCGCGTTCGGCTATGCGCAGACGTACTTCACCGGCTGGACGGGCGAGCGGATGCTCGCCGACCTGCGCAACGTCCTCTTCCGTCACCTGCAGCGCCTCTCGCTCGGCTTCTACGAGCGCAACCGCGCGGGCGTGATCATCAGCCGGCTGACGAACGACGTCGAGGCGCTCGACCAGCTCGTCACGGACGGCGTCACCTCGCTCGTCCAGAACACGCTGACGCTCGTCGGCACGGCGATCATCCTCTTCTTCCTCGACTGGCGGCTCGCGCTCGCGTCGATGACGATCATCCCTCTGCTCGCGATCGCGACGGCGATCTTCCGCAGCCGGTCGGGCCGCGCGTACCGCGAGGTGCGCGAGACGCTCGGCGCGGTGACCGCGACGCTCGCCGAGGACATCGCCGGCATGCGCGTGCTGCAGGCGTTCACGCGTGAGCGCGCCGCCGAGCAGAACTTCCTGCGCGTGAGCAACACGTATCGCGAGTCGAACATGCAGACCGTCGTCCTCAGCGGGGTCTACTTCCCGGTCGTCGACTTCCTCTCGTCTGCCGCGACCGCGGTGGTGGTCGGGTACGGCGGCTGGCTCGCGTTCCACCACGAGGCCACGATCGGCACGGTCGTTGCGTTCCTCGTCTATCTCGGCAACTTCTTCGACCCCGTGCAGCAGCTCTCGCAGCTCTACAACACGTTCCTGTCCGCGGTCGCCGCGCTCGACAAGATCACGGATCTGCTCGACGAGGAGCCGCAGGTAGTCGACTCGGCCGAGGCGGACGCGCTCGATGCCGTGCGCGGCGACGTCGAGTTCGAGGACGTGCGGTTCGCGTACGGCCGCGGCCCCGAGGTGCTGCACGGAATCGACCTCGCCGTTCCCGCCGGTACGACGGTTGCGCTCGTCGGACACACCGGCGCGGGCAAGTCGACGATCGCGAAGCTGCTCGCGCGCTTCTACGACCCGACCGAGGGCCGCATCACGCTCGACGGCCACGACCTGCGCGACGTGACACAGGAGTCGCTGCGCAGGCAGCTCGGGATCGTCCCGCAGGAGGGGTTCCTCTTCGCGGGCACGGTTGCCGAGAACGTCGCCTTTGGAAGGCGTGACGCGTCACGCGAGGAGATCGTCGCGGCGATCCGGGCCGTGGGCGCCGACGAGTTCGTCGAGCGGCTCGAGGACGGCTACGACACGCAGCTCGGCGAGCGCGGCTCACGTCTCTCGCTCGGCCAGCGCCAGCTCGTCGCCTTCGCGCGCGCGCTGCTCGCCGACCCGCGCATCCTGATCCTCGACGAGGCGACGAGCTCCGTCGACATCGGCACCGAGCAGAAGATCGAAGCCGCGCTGCGGCGCCTGCTGCACGGACGGACGGCGTTCATCATCGCGCACCGGCTCTCGACGATCCGCGACGCCGACCTGATCGTCGTGCTCGAGCACGGGCAGATCGTCGAGCAGGGGACGCACGACGAGCTGCTCGCCCGGCGCGGTCTCTACCTCTCGCTGTACGGCGACTGGGCCGAGACCGCGGCCTGACGATCAGCCGCGGTAGACGGGCAGCGACCCGGCCGCCTTGTCGTGCCAGGTCTGCTTCTCGGAATCCCAGAGCATCCAGAGGAAGCCGAGGAAGACGACGATCGTCGAGACGATCGAGACGAGCCAGCGCAGCGCGGCGCGTCCATAGCCGATCGTCTCACCCGGGTTGTCGCGCACGTCGACCACCCTGATGCCGAGCGCGGCGTCGCCCGGCGTCTGGCCGGTGCGCCCGTGGAAGTACGTGAAGTAGGCGAGCGAGACGAGGATCCCGATCACCTGACCGGCGCCGCCGAGGATCAGCCGGAGGATGTAGTCGATGACGGCGAGCGCGACGCCGTCGATGAATGCCGCAGCGAAACGCCGCCAGAAACCGGCCGCCTGCCCGACCAGAGCGCCTGCATCGTCCATTGCCGCGCCGTATGGTGTCAGACGTGACGGACGACACCCGGCTCGACGCGGAAACCGAGGAGCGGATCGAGAAGCCGGCGTCGGCCGAGGCCGAGCGCGAGGCGCGCATGACTCCGGCGGAGGCGGTGCGCGAGATGCGAATCCGCGTGCCGGTCCGGGCGAACCGCAAGCTGCGCACCGTCATCGACCGCGTCAACAAGGACGACCGGCTGAAGGGCTGGTGGCACGTCGCGAACGTGAACGCCGTCGCGCGCATGGAGATCAACGACCACTCGTGGGTCCACATCCAGATCGTCACGAACATCGCGCTGAAGCTCCTGCGCCAGCTGACG
>Ga0070741_10006957_pt1 | contig 23840 bp, 19 predicted proteins | sample Coa_R1_4_FD_66440 | JGI IMG/M metagenome (GOLD analysis project Ga0070741, IMG submission 66440) | Surface soil microbial communities from Centralia Pennsylvania, which are recovering from an underground coalmine fire - Coalmine... | ecosystem: Environmental > Terrestrial > Soil > Unclassified ...
GGCCGGCCGCATCGGGTTCGGCAGCCCGCCGAGCAGCCGGTGCCAGGTGCGCCCGCCATCGCGGCTGCGCAGCACCGACGTGTCCGCCCGCTTCGACGTCCGCCACACCTTCGGATTCGTGATGGCGCCGGCCGTGAACATCGTGTTCTCGTCCAGCGGCGAGATGACCGTCTGGTCGGGATAGGCCACGTTCATCGGCCGGACGTCGACGTACTCCCACGTCTCGCCCTGATCGGGGCTGATATGCATGCCATCGCCGCCGGCCAGGTAGATCTGGTCGGGGTTCGACGGGCGGAACAGCACGCGGTGGGTGTCCATGTAGATGATCGGGTCAACGTCCACGTGGTAGCCGTTGAGCACGCGCCAGCTCTGGCCGGCGTCGGTGCTCTTGAGCAGCGCGCCCTGCTCGATGCACAGGAACATGACGCGCGAGTCGCGCGGATCGAAGGCGATGTTCTTTACGTGCGCCAGCTTTGGCGGCGCCGGGAAGTCCCACTTGTCGCGCCCGGGCACGTCGCGCAGCGCCGGCAGCTCCTCCCACGTCTGGCCGTAGTCCAGGCTTTGGCACAGGTGCGGCGGCTCGGTGCCGGCGTACAGGACGACCTGCCCGTCGCGCGTGGTGGAGTTCACGGTAAAGACGTGCTCGTACGGCAGCCCCGCCGTTACGCGCTCCCAGCGCTGGCCGCCGTCTAGGCTCCGGAACAGGCCGCCGGTGTGGGCCCCGGCAAAGATGCCGCCGCGCTCGGGCTCGACGTGGATCGCGCTGATGTGGCTGCCCTCTAGGGCGCGCCCCGTGACGCGCCAAGGCGCGCCTCGCCCGTCGCGCACGGCCGTGACAATGCCGTCCATGGTCCCGACGAGCAGCTCGATGGCTGCATCCGGCCCCTGGTAGGTGTTGCGTCCGTTCGGTGAAAGGGCTGCTCGCATCGTTCCCGCTCCTTCGCGACGCCGCGCCCCGGCGTCTACCACCCCGCGCGTTATACCTCGACGTGGACGGCCTGGCTGGACGGCTGCCAGCGCAGCACACGCCCCTCCAGCCGGGTGAGCAACTGGTTGGCAATGAAGACAATGGACACCAGGATGATGATGCCCGCGAACAGGCTGGCGGAGTCGAACGTCTGGCCGGCGTACAGAATGAAGTAGCCGAGGCCCTTGTTGGAGCCGATGAACTCGCCCAGGATGGCGCCGATCACCGCATAGGGCACCGCCGTCTTCAGGCCGAGCATGATGTACGGCGAGGCGGCGGGGGCGATCACCCGCCGCGTAACCTGCCAGCGGCTGGCGCCCATGATGCGCGCTAGATTCACCAGCTCCTCATTGATGCTCAACATACCGGAGTAGGTGTTCACGAACACCAGGAAGAAGGCCGAGAGCACCACCACGGCGATCTTCGAGTTGATGCCGAGGCCGAGCCAGATGATAAAGAGTGGCGCCAGCGCGATCTTCGGGATGCTGTAGAACATCAGGATGTAGGGCTGGAAGATGTCGGAGAGCGCCTTCGAGCGGCCGAGCAGCGCCCCCACGACCAGGCCGATGGCGGCGCCAATGGCGTAGCCGACGACGATCTCGGTCACCGTGATCTGGATGTGCTGCCAGATCTTGCCCTGGGCGAACAGCTCGGCCAGCTTCTGCGCGACGAGCGTCGGCTTGCTGAAAAAGACTTCGTTCTGCCCCTCGACGGCGAATTCCCAGGCGAGGAGGATCGCCGCGCCGACCACGATGCGCGCCGCGTTGACCTGTACCGAGCGCGCGCGCCAGAAGGGCCGCCGCGCGGCGCCGCTGCGCGGGCGCGCGCCGGCGAGCTCACCGCTCGTCACGCTAGCCAGTTTGGCGGGTCGTGCCATGGTGCCTGCTCCTGTCGCAACGCCCCGAGCTGCTTACAACTGGGCTGTTGTCCGCTCGCGCAGCTCCGTCTTGAAGTGGTCCCACAGGTAGTGATAGGCCTCGTCGAACCCCGGGGTCGCGTGGATCTCGAACACGTCGCGCGGGCGCGGCAACGTCACGTGGAAGACGTCCTTCACCTGCCCCGGGCGCTTGGTCATCAGCACGACCGTGTCAGACAGCGCGATCGCCTCGACCAGGTCGTGCGTGATGAACAGGATGGTCTTCTTGTCGCGCTGCCAGATGTTCAGCAGGTCGTGCTGCAACAGCATGCGCGTCTGCGCGTCCAGCGGCCCAAATGGCTCGTCCATGAGGATCACGTCGGGCTCGTAGATCATCGTGCGGATAATCGCCGCCCGCTTCTGCATGCCGCCCGAGAGCTGGTAGGGGTAGTGGTGCTCGAAGCCTGTCAGCCCTACCAGACTGATCCACTCGCGGGAGCGTTCGCGCCGCTCGCCGGCGCCGATCCCGCGCAGCTGGAGCGGGAATTCGACGTTCTCCAGCATCGTCAGCCAGGGGAACAGGTTGCTGTCCTGCGTGACAACGCCCACGTCGGTGTTCAGCGCCGTGACGTCGTGCCCCTTGTAGATCGTGCGGCCCCCCGACGGCGGCGTGAGGCCGGCCACAAGCCGCAGCAGCGTGCTTTTGCCGCAGCCGGACGGGCCGACCACCGTGGTGAACTCGTTCTTGCGGATCGTGAAGCTCACCCGGTCGAGCGCGAGCAGCTCCTGCTGGTCGTGCCCGCGCGGCAGGACGAACGCCTTGCTGACCGCGTCGAAGGCGATGACGACGCTGTCGGCGTCAGCGACGGCGGTGCCACCCACGGCGGCGCGCGCCGCGGCGCCATCGGTCGACGACTGTTGCAAGAAGGCCACGGCTGTTCTCCATGTCCGCTGGGGCAGAGATACGGCTACGATAGCACAGGGCTATTGCACCGACCAGGACACTTTTCGTTCGGCTTGCATTTACTCGGCGTTATGGCCGCCGACCGCCAGCGGCGAGCGGCGCGGGCGCGGCTCGGGCGCCCAGATGACGCTGCGACGCTTGCCGATCATCTTGCGGGCCATCTCCTCCACCGATCCAAACGCCATGACCTTCGCCAGGCAGTGGCGCACGCACGACGGCTCCGTCAGACTACCGTCCGCGAGGCGCGGCTGGCACAGGTTGCACAGGTCGGTGGGGATGGGCACGTAGTTGAACGACTGCCCGTCGTTCAGGAACTGCGTTGTGACCTTGATGCCCCACTCGTCGCTGCGCAGGTCCCACTCCTGGCGACACGCCATCTCGCAGGCGCCGCAGCCAGTGCAGAACTCGTAGTCGATGAACAGCGCGTTGCCGGTCTCGCTCGCCGTCATGGCTATGCCCCTCCCTGGGGCTCGAAGATGCCCTCGATGCCCTCGTCGGCCTTGTAGACGCGGCAGAGCAGCGACTTTTGCTGGCTGCCGCCCATGCCCGTCTTGGAGTAGAGATTGCCGGGGATGAGCAGATTGATATTCGACTCCCACATCCCGAACGCCTGGTCGGCCCCCTTCTCGGGGAACCACCAGCTATGCGCCGCGTTCACGACCCGCGGGTGGATTGCCGCGTAGCGCGCCTTGTACTTCACGCGGCCCAGGTGGTTCTCGATCCACACCCAGTCACCGTCGCGGATGCCGAGCCCCTCGGCCGTCTTGGGGTTGATGTCCACGAACGGGTACGGGTCGCGGCAGCGCATGGACTTGATCTGGCGAAACTCCGAGTGGAAGAAGGAGATCGTCCGCGCGCCCGTCGTCAGGATCAGCGGGTACTGCTCGGCCAGCTCCGGCGTGCTGAGCGGGCTGAACGTCGGCTCGGTGTACGAGGGGAGGGGATCGTAGCCCCAGCGCTCGTAGGTCGTCGAGTAGAACTCGATCTTACCCGTGGGTGTGTTGAACCCCGGCTGGCCGTCTGGCCGCAGCAGGCCCTTCTCGTAGCGGCGGTAGGGCCGCGTGGCGCTGCCCTCCGGCGGCATGATCCAGCCCTTCTCGCGCAGCTCCTCGAGCGAGATGCCCGACGGCTCCAGGAAGAAGCGCATCAGGTCTTCATAGCGCTGGTACTTGAAGCCGGGGTTCAGCCGCTTCGATAGCTCGAACGCCACCTCGTTGTCGCTCTTGCACTCACCGACAGTGATCGCCTTCTGCTGAATGCTGAGCGGGGCCCACCAGGCGCGTACGCCTTCGCGCTCGGGGAAGGTGGCCGCGGGGAGCACCACGTCGGCCAGCGCCAGCGCCGTGGGCGTCATGAAGAGGTCCATCACCACGTTGAACTTCAGACGGTTGAACGCCTCGTACCAGCGCCTGGGGTCGGTGGCGCCCATCAGGAAGTTCGTGCCGGCGATCCACGAGCCGCGCAGCGGGTACGGCTTGTCGGTGAGCATCGCGTCGACCGTGAGGTCCGGATGGCAGCGCCAGTGGAACTCGCGCACCATGGGGAACTCGTCGCGGCCGATGCGCTTGTTGCGCTGCTCGACGGGCATCGCGTCGCCGTAGAGCTGCTCGATGGCCTGCTGGCTCATTGGGTAGGGGATGACGTCGAAGGCGTTGCGGACGATCGCCATGCCGCCCGGGTTGTCCACGTTGCCGGTGATGCACCAGAGGTAGGACACGGCCGTGGCGACCGTAAGGCCCTCGGCCGCCATGTCGATGGGCACGCCCCAGTGGATCGCGGCGGGCTTGCTGCGGGCCACCAGCCGCGCCGCCTCGACGATTTGCTCCGCGGGAATCCAGGTAATCTCGGCCACCTTGCTGGGCGGGTACTGCTGCACGCGCTCCTTGAGCTGATCGAAGCCGTGCGTCCACTTCTCCACGAACTCGCGGTCGTACAGGTTCTCGTTGATGATGACGTTCAGCATGCCGAGCGCGAGCGCGCCGTCCGTGCCCGGGCGAATCTGCAGCCACAGCGCGGCGCGCGACGCGAGCCAGGTGTAGTGCGGGTCGATCACCACCAGCTTCGCGCCGCGCTTGATCGCCTCGACGACCCAGTGCCCGTTCAGCCCGTCGGTGCAGGTGGAGACGGGGTTCTGGCCCCAGACGACGAAGCACTCGGGCACCCGCCACTCGGGGTTCTCGTAGCGACCCGCGAGGAACTGCGACAGGTCGGCCTGGACGTAGTCGCCCATGGTGACCTTCATGGCGCCAAGCCGCGGATGGTAGCAGGAGTTGCCGGGGAGGCTCTGCATCCAGTTTGGGCTGCCGTAATTGTAGGCGAGCAGCGCCAGCCAGCCGCCCACGTCGCGGCCGGTGCCCTGCACGAACACTACCGACTCGGCGCCCCACTCGTCGCGGATCTCGCGCAAGTTGCGCTCGATGACGTCGTAGGCCTCGTCCCACGAGGCGCGCCGCCACTGCCCCGAGCCGCGCTTGCCGGCGCGCAGTAACGGATACTGGAGGCGGTCCTGGTGGTAGATGACCTCGCGCATGCTCAGCGTGCGCGGGCAGAGGGTGCCGTAATTGTAGTCGGACTCCTTGGCGCCCTCGATCTTGATCAGCTCGCCATCACGCACGTGGATGTTTACCCCGCAGCCGCCGTGGCAGCCGGGTCCCGACCAGACGGTGGATGGGATAATCTGCGTCTCGCCCCTAGGCTGCGTCTGCGTCATGGTTACCTCCCGCGCCGATAGCTAAGACTATTTGAACTCGGAGCTGGGGGGCCGTCCTGTCCCAGCCATCAGCCTGTTGGGCTACCGGGCCGTCCGCCGTCCCCCACCCACCGCGGGCGCGCCGTCGGCCGCGGTTGTCGAGGCGGCGGGCGTGCGGAGGTCGTAGCTCTGGAGGCAGTGGTCGACCAACCGCTCGGCGGCGGCCCAGTCGAACGAGCGATACTCGCGGCCTTTGATGGCGTTCGGCTCGCCCGCGTAGAACATCTCGTACTGGAGATGGCGCGAGCCAAACTCCGAGCCGACCAGGTCCCACAGCAGCTTGAGCAATTTCACGCGCTCCTCGCCCCCCGCCGCCGGCCAGCGCACGTAGCGGTTCACGTCGGCCGCCGTCTCGGGCGCCAGCAGGTCTTGCGCCGCGGAGGGGAGCTGGATCACGCTGCCGCCCATCAGGCCGCGCACCTGCATCATAATCTCCGGGTACATCGCCTGCTGCAGCACCTGGCTGGCGTACAGGTAGGCATCGCAGGGCCGCATGACGCCGAACGGGTCGGGCGCCGCCTGCGCCTCGGCAGCCATGATCAGGCCCTCCACCAGCGACACGCGCGTGGCGAGGTCGCCGAGGTTGGCGAGGACATCCGGGCGGGCGAGCGTGCCGCCGCGCTCGGCGATCCGCCGCACCAGGCCCGCCAGGAACTGCAGCTTCGCCCACGAGCGGATGTGCGCCTGCGTGTTGCCCAGCACGTGCGCGGAGGTCACGCCGAACTGGCCGGCCGTCAGCTCCAGGTTCTTGTAGACGAACACGTGCTCCCAGGGCACGAACACGTCGTCGAGCACCACCAGCGCGTCCATCTCGTCGAAGCGCGTCGAGAGCGGATAGTCGAAGACGCTGGTCGGGCCGATCGCGTAGGGGCGGCGGCAGTAGAGCTTCAGCCCCGGCGCGTCGAGCGGGACGACCACCGAGAAGGCGTAGTCCTCGTCGCCGGGCCGCAGCGGCAGGATCACCGTCACCAGCACCCAGTCGGAGATCGGGCCGCCGGTGGCCAGCATCTGCGCGCCGCGCAGGACGATGCCGCCGTCGCGCTCGCCGGCCACACCCGCGTAGAGATACGGCTCCGGCTGCTGGTGGGCGGGCTTCGCGCGATCAATACTGGGCTGGACGATGGCGTAGCTCAGGTACAGGTCCTCGTCGCACGCTTTGGCATAGAAGCGCGCCAGGTTGTCCGCGAACTGCTGGCCGCCGCGGGCGAAGAAGTCGAGCGCCCCCGCGAAGCCGGCGAAGAACGACGCGACGTGATCGGGCGAGCGGCCGAGCAGGCCGTACGAGCGGTCGGCGGTGCGCTTGATGGCGACGCGCCGGGCGGTCAGGTCGTCGCGCGTGCGGGGAACGAGCCAGCTCTTGTTCACGGGGCGGCCGTCGCGCGGCGAGGGGAACGTCATCACCGCGCGGTTGGCGGGGTCGTGGGCCAGGTCGTACAGCGCGGCCACCGAGCGCGCCGCCTCGGCAAACGCCGGATGCGTCGTCACGTCGCCCACGCGCTCCCCGTTGAGGTAGACCGCGCGGTCGTTGCGTAGGCCCGCCAGGTACTCGGCGCCGCTGCGCGTCATGCTCGCTCCTCCCGCTCGGGCAGGTGTGGTCCGCCGGATAGCCCGGCCCCGCCGCCGCCCCGGGCCTGCCGGCGGTGAGCTACCAGCGCGATATCGCCGCGCTGCACAGCCAGTCCTTCTGTCTTGCTGCTCACGCTTGCGCCAGGGTTCCCGCGCCCTGCCGTGCCCCCGCCAGGGTGACGAGTTCCGAGCGCGTGAGCGTGACGTTGTGGCTCCAAGCCGAGCCCATCCAACGCTGGTACTGCACCACGTCGTCCTCCCAGGCGCGGCTGGCCGTGCAGTCCATGGGCACGACGACCCAGTAGTTGCGCACGCTGAAGCCGGCGATGGCGCAGCCCACGCAGTTCGCGAGCCCCAGGCCGGCCACGATCACCGTCCAGTCGATCGGCACGATCCCCCGCTCGGCCAAGACACGCTCCAGCGCTGTGCCCCGGAAGGGATCGTGCGAGTTCTTCTCGATCACCGGCTCGCCGGGGAGCGGGGCCAGCTCGTCCACGATGTCGGCGCCGTGGGTGCCGCGTAGCACGTAGGGCCGCGTGCCGAATACGGCGAACTCCGGGTCGTCAGGGTCGCGCAGCGACTGCACGTAGATCACCGGGGCGCCGCCTGCCCGGCAGCGCTGCAGCAGGTCGTGGATCGGGGCGATCACGGCCTCGCGCCGCGGGTTGTACGGTTTCGGCCCATTGGGCTTGCAGTGGTCGTACTGCATGTCCACGATCACCAGCACCGTGCGCGCCGGGTCGAGCGCCACCGGCTTGGCTTCGGGCACCGGTAGCTTGACGCTGATCTCTTGCGGCTCGTCCATTCCGACTTCCTCCTCGACTGCACACGCCGAAAGCCGGCGGTGCAGGCAGCCCGGCGGCGGGGAACGAGCCACCGCGCTACGGGCTGGGTCAAGAGTCGCTTACAGCGGGCTGTAATTATGCACCGGCGGGTCCTCGGGCAGGGTCATCTCGGCGTCGAGCGTGGTGCCACAGGCGGGACAGCAGTAGCCGCGCAGCACGAACCGCTGGGACGTGAACAGCGGGCCAAGCGCCGCAAGCGGCTCGACCTGCTCCACCGCACGCTGCTTCCAGTTGGCGTGGACATCGCCCACCGCGTGGCCGCAAGCGCCGCAGTTGACGCTGCCCCGGGCGATGTCGGTGCGGAGCACGAGCGGGTCGACGGGGGCGCCGGGCGGCAGTTCGGCAACGCTCGCGGTGGGCGCGCGGCCCAGCCGGCGGGCGCGCAGCTCGTGGCGCAGGGCGCGCGTGGCGGCCATGTCCACGGCATCGTCGCTGATCACCACGCCGTAGCGGGCCTGCGCCTGCGCGGCCGAGACGAGCCCGGCCTGCACGTCGGTCAGCACGCGGTCGGGCGGGCGCAAGAGCGGGTCACCGAGGCCGCCGCCGCCGTCGGCGTGCGCGTAGAGCGCGCTCGTCGTGTCCACGTCGGCCAGCCCCTGGGCCGGCAGGTGGCGGGCCTCGCCGGGCAGCGCGTCGTGCGCGGCGGGCGGCCCGCTGGCGAGCAGCGCCGGCAGCGCGGGATCGCTGTACAGCTCGAACGTGGTGTTGCAGCCCGGCAGCCCGCCGAACAGGCCGTGGCTTTGCGCCGGCTCGTGGCCGGAGGCGTGCAGCACGCCGGTCACGTAGCCCTTTGGCGCCTTGTAGGCCGTGAACGCGCTCTCCAGCCCCATGCCGCCGCGCATCGCGCCCGGCCCGCCCGAGTCCGGCAGCTCGCGGCGGAAGAGGTAGAGCACCGGCGCGTCCCGCTCCAGCGTCTCGATGTTCGTGCAGTTCGTGTTCGTGGACGGCCCGCCGCTGTCGATGCCGTCCGCGAGGCGCCGCGCGCCGCTGCCTCCAGCCTCCGCGAACGGCGTGAGCACGAAGAAGCGGTTCTGGCGGTTCTGGCCCGTGATGCGCACGCCCGTGGCGCTGATCGCCCAGTGGGCCGACACCTCGTCCGCGTAGCGCTCGCTCATCGCGAGCATGCCGGCGATGGTCGACCAGGCCGCCACTTGCGCCATCCGCGAGCCGGCGATCGTGCCCATCGAGACCGGCGCAGGGTAGCGGCAGTTCAGGATCGTGCCCTCGGGGATGCTCACGCGCAGCGGCTTCAGCAGGCCCTCGTTCCAGGCCAGCTCGTAGCCGAGCAGGTTCGAGACCGACGAGAACACGCCGCCAAAGGCGCCCCAGTACGTGACGTTGATGAAGTTCGGCGCCTGCTCGCTCGTGCCCGCGTAGTCGAAGTGCAGCGTGTCGCCCTGCTTGGTCATCGCCAGCTCGATGGTGTAGACGCGCTCAGGCGTGTCGAAGTACTCGCGCGTGCGCCAGATGCCGTCGGGGAGCTGGCGCAGGCGGTAGCGGAGGGCTTGCTCGCTCTCGGCGATCATCTGCGCCACAATGGCCTGGTAGCGCTCGGGGCCGACCTTGCGCAGCAGCGCGCCCAGCTTGGCGCGGCCGGTGTTGTTCGCCGCGAGCTGCGCCCGAAGCTGCAGCGCGTTCATCTCGGGCTCGCGAGTCATGTTCAGCAGCGTGTCCCAGACGTCCTGGCGCACTTCGCCGCGATCGACGATCTTCAGCCCCGGCACGCGCAGTCCTTCCTGCGTCACCTCGCGGGCGCGGGGGCTGGAGCCGGGGTCGATGCCGCCGATGTCGGGCAAGTGCGTGAAGTTCGCCGTCCAGCCGATGAGCGCGCCGTCGAAGTGGACGGGCGAGACGACGTACACGTCCGGCTGGTGGATCGCGGCGAGATACGGGTCGTTCAGCAGGAAGACGTCGCCCTGGTGGATCGTCTCGCGCGGGAAGCGGTCCAGGATCACCTTGCAGGCACGCCCGACGCACGGCACGTGGCGGTTGATGCCCCAGCCGGCCAGCGCCACATCGCCCTCGGCCGTGTACAGCCCGATCATAAAGTCGCGCGCCTCGACGATCGACGGGTTGCCGGCCGTGCGGATGAGGCTCAGCGCCATCTCGTCGGCAATGGCCCACAGGCGGTGGCGCACGACCTGGTAAGTAATGGGGTCGAGGCCCGCGGCGGGGGCCGCGGCAAGCGGCGGACTAGTGGCCATTGCGCGACCTCCCGGTCTCGATGACGAAGTTCAGGTACTCGTCGACCGCGCCCTTGTAGCCGGGGGGCAACAGGATCGTCGTGGTGGGCGTCTCGACGATGGCCGGGCCGTCCAGCTCGTTGCCCGCGCGCAGGCCGGGCAAGCGATAGACGGGGGTGCGCGGCTCGGCCCGGGGGGGCGCGCCCGGATTGTCCAGGTCGACGAAGTGCACCAGGCGGTCCTCCACGAGGGCCGCGGGCGCGATCCGCCCGGTGCGCCGCAGCGTGCGCAGGCGCGGCTTCGGCACGCGCCCCGTGCCCTCGACGACGAAGCTGACGATCTCGACACCGGCCGCGCGGTAGCCGGAGCCCCTGCCGTAGCGGCGCTCGTAGGCGCGCTCGAAGTCGTCCTGCAGCGCCTCCAGCGCCTCGTCCCCCAGGGAGCCGTCGGCCACGGGGATGCGGACGACGTGCACCTGGCGGCGGAACTTCAGCTCCAGGTAGCGGCGGATGACCACGGACTCCTCGGCAAAGCCGTCGGCGCACAGGTCGGCGCGGGCGCGCGTCTCCAGGCGCTCGAAGTTCGCGTTGACGCGTGCCGGGTCCACGGGGAACCGCATCGGGTCCGACAGCCCCGTCTCGCGCACCACGTCGGCGCAGACGGCGCCCATCGCGCAGTGGACCGGCGCCGTGAACGGCACGACGATGCGCGGACTCTCGAGATGGTGGGCGTAGGCAGCGGCGTGCATCGGACCGGCGCCGCCGTAGGCGAAGACCACAAACTCGCGCGGGTCGTGGCCGCGCTCGATGGAGATACGCCGGATGAGGTCGGCCGACTCGGCGCAGGCGATCGTGTAAATGCCCGCCGCCGCCTCGACGGTGGACAGGCCGAGCGGCCGCGCGATCTGCTCCTCGATGGCGCGCTCGGCCGCCGCGCGGTCGAGCGGCATGCGGCCGCCCAGGAAGAACGCCGGGTTGAGATAGCCGAGCACCAGGTCGGCGTCGGCCAGCGTGGGCCGCGTGCCGCCACGGCCGTAACAGACGGGGCCCGGCACCGAGCCGGCACTTTGCGGGCCGACGCGCAGCCCGCCCGACTCCTCGTCCACATAGGCGATACTGCCACCGCCTTGGCCCACGGAGCGCACGTCGATCTTCGGCGCCATCATGGCGTACTTGCCGAACTGCGGCTCGGCCGCCAGGTCCATCGCGCCGTCGGCGATGAGCCCGGCCTTGAAAGTGGTGCCGCCCATGTCGGTGGCGATGATGTTGGGGTAGTGGCCGAGCCGGCCCACGAAGCGGCTCGCGACCATGCCCGAGGCCGGCCCCGACTCGATGAGCCCGACGCCGTTGCGCGCGGCTGCCGCGGCGCTGAGCGCGCCGCCGTACGCCTGGGTGATGAGCAGCGGCGCCGTCGCGCCCTCGGCCGCGAGCGTGTCGGTCAAGGTGCGCAGGTAGCGCTCCGCCACCGTCCCCACGTAGGCGTTGATGGCGACCGTGGCGGTGCGCTCGTACTCGCCAGTGTACGGCGCCAGCTCGGAGCTGATCGTCACGAACAGGCCGGGCGCCAGCTCTGCCGCGAGCGCGGCGATAGCCTGCTCGTGCGCCGGGTTCAGGAACGACCAGAGCAGCGAGACGCCCAGCGCCTCCGCGCCCTGCTCGACCAGGTGGCGGATGGCGCGCTCGGCTGACGCGGGGTCGAGCGGCGTGACGACCTCGCCCTCCGCGTCCACGCGCTCGACCACGCCCGCGATCAGCGCGCGTGGGACGATCGGCATCGGCTTCTCGTGGCGCACCACGTGGGTCATCTCACGCTCCGACAGGCCGATCAGGCGGCCCTTCGCGCGCATGATGAGCAAGGTGTCCTCGAAGCCGCGAGTAGTGATCAGGCCAGTCCGCGCGCCAGTCCCGGTTACCAGCGCGTTCTCGGCGATCGTCGTCCCATGCACGATCAGCCGCGCCCGGCGCAGCAGGTCGGCGCGCGCCAGACCGAGCGCCCCGGCCGCGTCGCCGATCGCGTCGAGCACGCCGTGCCAGAAGTCGGGCGGCGTGGACGGCGCCTTGCCGGTCGTCAGGGCGCCCGCGTCGTCAAGCACGACGCAGTCGGTGAACGTGCCGCCGACGTCAATGCCGATCGCATAGGAAGTTGAATTTCTCATTGTGACGGCACGTCCACAAGGTATTTATTCGTCCAGTAGGCGCCCTCGGCCGGCGAGATGTCGTTGCTGACCGTACCCGTGGCGCGGTAGACCTCGATGGTGTTCCGCCACATGGTCTCGGTCATGCGCGCGTCCGGGGCGAACGCCGGCTTGGCGTGCGCGAGGGCCAGGTCCATGACCGACGGCTTGAGTGCCGGGTATGCGCCCTGCAGCGCCTGCTTACTGCCCTCGGGATCGTTGCGCAGCCGGTTCGCGGCGCGCCCGATGGCTCGCGCGGCGCGCTGGGCCAGGTCCGGGTTCGCCTCCGCCCACTGCCGCTTGGCCGCGAGCGCATTGTGGACGAAGCTTTGCGTAACGGGAAACTCCTCGGCCATGATGATATAGACCTGGCCGATCCCAGCGTCCTCCACGAACTCTGGGTCGGGCACCCCGTTGAAGATCACGTCCACCTTGCTCTCGCGGAGCGCCGCGGCGAGGGCCGTGCCGGTGCCCGCGGCCGCCCACTCAACATATGAGTCCCCGTCGTAACCGCTGTGAGCCAACATGAAGTTGCCGAGCCGGTGGCCCAGCCCCCCGATGTTCGCTGTACCGACGCGGGCGCCCCGCAGGGCTGCCACGCGCTCGGCCAGGGGGCTCTGGCGGCCGACGCCTTTCTGCTCCAGAAAGCGGTTGCCGACCGCCCAGCTGAACAGGTTGGCCGTGGTTACGCCCGCGATGGCGACGGCATCCAGCCGCTTCTCGTAGGCCGTCAGGAGAGTGTCGCCGCCACCGGCCATAAGGTGCACCTCGCCGCTCTGGAGCGCCGCGAGCGAGTTGGCCGCGCTGCCGCCGATCTGATGGTCCAGGTCAATGCCCTCCTCCGCAAAGAGCCCCGCGTCGCGCGCGAGCATGACCGGCGCGAACGCCATCGCGGGCACCGCCTGCGCCAGCGACAGCTTGGTCATCTGGCGGGGAGCGGCCCCCCCTACCCCCCCCAATCCTGGGGGGGAACCGGCAGCGCTGGCGGGAGCCTCGCTACTAACACCGGCCGAGGGCGGTGAAGCGCCGGACGGACTCCCCCCAGGATTGGGGGGCTGGGGGGGCCGACCGGCGGTCGGCGCGCAGGCCGCCAGCGCGCAGGCGACCACGAGCACGATCGCCACCCGGCGTGACGGCTCGCCGCGACGGGCCGCCCCGAGCATGGCGCTCTTTGCCATTCGTCGCCACCTTTCCAGCACGTGCCAGCGCTTGTTCATACGCTCACAGCCCGTAGAGCGCGCGCGGATTGTCGTCCAGGATCTTCTGTATCAGCCCGGGAGCGACGCACTGCTCGTCGCGCAGCCGACGGAGCGCCTCCAACTCGGCCGACGGGTCGGCGTGGCTGTAGTCGGTCCCGATCACGAGCTGGTCCTCGCCCGCGTAGCGCGCCACGTAGTCCACGTCGTCCACGGTCTCGCAGGTCACGTACAGCCGGTTGTCCCGCAGGATGTTGCCCGTGGGCGGCCGACCCGAGATGCGCAGGCGCTGGGTCAGGTAGTTCACCTGCCAGGGCACCCACTGCGACGTGGCCTCGATGAAGCCAAAGCGCAGTCCCGGGAAGCGCTGCGGCACTTCCTCATACACGACCGTATGGAACGCGCCCAGCAGCGGCACGCGGAAGGCGTTGACCGGGTCGCCGCCGTAGAGCTCGAACAGGGTGAAGCTCGCGGTGGACGTGTGGATGCAAATCGGCAGGTCCTGGCGGCTGGCTTCCTCGTAGACGGGGAAGAAGTAAGGGTCGTGCGGCCGCCGCTCTGCCTCCAGGCAGCGCATGAAGACCGCGCAGGCGCCGTGCGCCTTACCCCAGCGTAGCTCCTCCAGCGCGTCCGGGATGCTCAGCCAGGGGACGAGCACCGCCCAGCGCAGCCGGCCGCCGCTCTGCGCCGTGGCGTTGGCCAGCCAGCGGTTGTAGGCGCGGTACAGCGCGCACTGCACCTCCGGCCGCGCGGTCACCGGTTGCAGGAAGAGCGTCGGGTACAGCACCTGAACGTCAATCTCCAGCGCGTCCAGGTGGGCCAGCCGCGCGGCCACGTCGGTCAGCTCGTAGCTGGGCCGCGGCGTGTTTACGCCCAGGTTGGTGCCGCGCGGGATGCGCCGCCCGTCAATCAGCCACCAGTCCCGCCCGCCGTCGGCGATGGCTTGCGGCGCGTGCCGGCGGTCCTCGGGCGCCAGGTTCTCCCAGGTGGCCTCGGACTCGATGACGTGGGCGTCAGCATCAATCATCATCGCAGCAGGCTCCCGCCGTTCACGAGCAACACCTGACCCGTCACGTAGCGCGACTGGGGCGAGATGAACCAGGCGATCACGTCGGCCAGGTCTGCCGGCTCGGCCGCGCGGCCGAGGGGGATGCGGCTCGTGCGCTGGGCGATCTCCTCCGGCCCCATCATGTTCAAGATGCGCTCGGTGAGCGTCATGCCGGGCGCGACGGCGTTCGCACGGATGCCGTCGCCCGCGACCTCCAGCGCCAGTGAGCGCACAAAGCCGATGATGCCGGCCTTTGCCGCCGCGTAGTCCGCGCGCCGCGCCTCGCCCCACGCCTGGCCGGAGGAGAGGGCGACGATGCTGCCGCCGTGCTGCCGCCGCATGGCCGGCAGCACGGCGCGGGCGGTGAGAAACTGGCTGGTCAGGTTCACCGTCAACATCTTGTTCCACTCGGCGAGCGACATGTCGGAGACGAGCAGCGGCCGCGACCCGCCCACCGTCGTCACCAGGCCGTCGATGCGGCCAAACTGGCGGAGCGTCGCGTCGACCGTGGCCTGGACCTGCGCCTCGTCGGTCGCGTCGACCGGCAGCGCGAGCGCTGGCGCGCCGGCGCGCTCCAGGTCGTCCACCACCGCGCGCGCCCGGTCCACCGCGAGATCGGCCACGGCCAGGGCATAGCCGTCGCGCCCGAGCCGCGCCGCCGTCGCCGCGCCGATCCCCGCGCCACCCCCCACGATGAGCGCGACGGGGCGCTCGGCCCCTGTGCCGCTTCGCTCAGCCATCGTCACTCCTGGTGGCCCATCGGGCCGGCGATACCGAGAATCCTCGTGGATATTCCTTACCCGTTGCTCGGGCCAGGCTACATCGCCAGCGTTTCCGGCGCGAACAGGCTCGCCATGTCCAGCGGCTCTTTGATCAGCCCCTGCTCCAGCGAGTACTCGGCCATCGCCTGCAGGACCCGGCGGTTCGCCGCGAACCCGTACGGCCAGTAGTCGTCGCCCATGACCTGCCGCGTGTGCTCTAGCTCCGCCGTCAGCCAGGGCAGCGCGCAATACAGCGCGCCCGCCCCACTCAGCCGCTCGTCGCTGAGCCGCTTCGCCCGCTGGAACGCATGGTACAGGCTCGCCGCCACCCACGGCTCGCGCCGGTATAGCTCCCGCCGCAGGATGACAGTGTGCATGATCGGGAAGAGCCCCGTGTGGCGATAGTAGTCGGCCTCGACCTCGCGATAGTTCGGAAAGAGGCGGCGCACGTGCGGCGAGCCGCGCTTGAAGGCGTCCGGTAGCTCGGCATGGATGAGCGCGTCTAGCTCGCCTCGCTCCAGCAGGCCGCTCAGCGTCTCGCCCGGCGAGATCATGCGGACGCGCACGCCCGGCGGCAGGTCGACCGGCGGGTGGACGCGGTCGCTCGGCGCGTTCAGGCCGCCGAACTGCCACTCGACCTGGTCGGGCGCCACGCCGTACTCGTGCTGCAGGATGGCGCGAATCCACAGCGCGGCGGTCTGCTCCCAGCCGGCCGCGCCGACCCGGCGGCCGACGAGGTCTTGCGGCCGCTCGACGCCCGCGTGCGCGTTCACGAGGATGAACCCATGCCGAAACAGGCGCGACGGGAACACGGGGATCGCCACGAAGCGGTCGTCGCCCCGCGCGCGCATGGCGATGAGCGTGCCGAGCGAGAACTCGGAGGCGTCGAATGGCGCCTCACGGGCCTGCGCGTCGAACAGCTTGCCCGCGCGCATTGGCACGAACCGCAGGGCGATGCCCTCCGGCTGCACCGTGCCGTCGCGCAGGGCGGCCGTGCGGTCGTAATCGCCGCAAGCCAGCGTCAGCGCCAGCGCCACGCCCTCGTCTCCTTCGCCGTCGCCCTGGCCTCCGCCACGCCGCTGCTCATCCGGCCCGCCGTGCGCCCAGCGTCTCCGGCGCAAAGAGCTGCTCAGGGGTGAGGCGCTCGCGCGAAAGGCCTTGCTCGTGGTGATACTGGCACATGGCGCTGAGCGTGGCGTAGTTCTCCTCGAAGCCATACGGCCAGGGCTGCGGCCCCATCACCGCGGCGAGCTGCTCCAGCTCGGCGGCGAGCCACGGCAGCATGACCGCGAGCGTGCCGGTGTCCTGCAGGCGCCGCCAGCCGAGCTGCTGCGCCTCACGGAAGGCGGTCAGCAAGCTGCCCGCGATCCAGAGGTGCTCTTGATACAGTGCCCGGCGCAGCACGACCAGGTGCATGATCGGGAAGATGCCCGTCCGCCGGTAATAGTCCTGCTCCACCTCGGGGTAGCTCGGGAACAGCCGCCGCACGCGCCCCGAGCCATCCGTGAGCGCGGGCGGCCGTGACGCCGAGAACAGCACGTCCAGCTCGCCCGCGGCCAGCATGCTTTCCAGGTACTGGCCCACGGGCAGGTGCTGCAAGGCGGTGCCGGCCGGCGCCGCGATGGGATTCGGCTCGCCCTCGGCGGGCGGCCGCAGCGGCCCCTCGTACCACTCCAGGTCGGTCGGCGCCACGCCGTACTCGTGCTGGAGGAGCGCGCGCTGCCAGAGCGCCGCCGTCATCTGGTACTCCAGGATGCCCGCGCGCTTCCCCTTCAGGTCGGCGGGCTCCCGCACACCGCTGGCCCCGCTCACGTAGATGCCGCCGTGCCGGAAGTTACGCGACAGAAACACGGGGATGGCGATGTAGCGGTCGTCGCCACGCGCCACGAGGTTCATGTACCCCGAGGTGGACATCTCGGCCACGTCGAACTCGGTGTACGCGACCACGCGCCGAAAGAGGACGTTCGGGTGGAAGGGCAGGAAGCGGAGCGCGATGCCGGCCGGCCGCACCGTGCCGTCTAGCAGCGCCCGCGTCCGGTCGAGGTAGTCCGCGCCGGCGTAGGTGAGCGTCAGCTCGTGCATTCGTGACTCCCGCGCCTGGCGAGACGCCGCCGACGCAAGCTAGCTCCCCGCCTAGACGTAGAGCTGCGTGCCCTTGGGCAGCGGCCGCTCCTCGCCGGCCTTCTGGCCGGGGTAGAGGACTTGCTGGCGCGTCTCGTAGCTGATCGTCTTGTCGGCGGCGTTCGCCGCGCCCCGGCTGCCCAGCATGATCATGCGGCCCGTGCCGGTGTTCTCGAGCTGGTAGAACTGGCCGCCCGGGATGAGCGCCACCGTGCCGGGCTTGAGTACGGACGTGCTGCCGTCGGGGAAGTGGACGGTGCACTCGCCTTCCAGGCAGACGAACGTCTCGTCCGCGTTATGGCAGTGCAACTCGTCGTGCTGCCCCGGCTCGAAGTACACGTGCAGCCAGGCGTGGTAGCGCGGGCCGTCCATGAGCAGCTTGCGGCCGTTGTCCGTCGTGCGGCCCAGATCAATCAGATCCACGGTCTTGATCGGCATCGCGTCCTCCTCGACATCCTTGCAGCAACGCCCGGAACGCCACGCGCGCCTATCCAGGCGCCCCCGGGGCCCGGCTGACCTCACACCAGGAACGTCAGGTTGTCGATCGCCAGATCGTTGGTCAGGATGTTGACCTTCTTCAGCGCGATCTTCCAGCCGTCGTCTTCGCGGCGCAGGTGGTGCTCCTGGCTGCCGCCGTAGAGGTTCTGGCGGTTGCGCCGCACCTCCAGCAGCAGGAAGTTCGAGCGGGCTAGCACCGCGCCGCTCTCCTGGGGCTCCACCTCGATGTTGGTGATCAGGTGGCGCAGACGCGAGGGCGGCACCTGTGCGTACGCGATGCCGCTGTGCGCGAGGCGCCACACCCGCGCCTCCAGCCGCAGGCGGTCGTCGTAGACGATCGAGACGTGGGTGTCGGGATCGATGTCGTCCTCATTGCAGGGCACCCAGTAGCGCAGGTCCTCGACGAACAGGGCGAGCCAGTCGTCCAGCCGCCCCTCGTCGAGCAGCCGCGCCTCCTGATAGAGGAAGTCCTCGACCTCCCGGCGCAGGTCCGCGCTGACCGCGATCATCGGCGTGCCCCCCGGCTGCCGCGCGCCGCCTTGAGCGCGCCGTTCGTGGCGCCGTCGCCCCCATCCTCGGCCAGCATCAGCCGCTTCCACTCCGCGTACTGCCCGCGCAGCGGGGTCTCGTCGGAGTTCGTGGACACGGGCACGCCGTTCTCGACACGCTCCCGGTGCAGACCGCGGTTCAGCAGCAGCCACTCGACCGCCTCGCACTGGAGGCCATCGGTCACCTGGTTGAACACCTCCATGTCGTCCGGCGAGGCGAACCCCGCGGGCCCGTAGAACTCCTCGTGGACGCGCAGGCGCATCGCGTTCACTTCCTTGGGCGCCTTGCCCCAGAAGATGGGCTGCGCGGTCACCTCGGTGCGGTTCACGGCAATCGGGCGGATAACCCGCACTTGCACGCCAAAGAAGTGCAGGTTCGGATAGATCGTCAGGTTGATCGCCGCGTCGGGCGCGCGCAGCATGGTCTCGCGCGCCCGCTCGGCCCCGTAGCGCTCGCACAGCTCGGCGTGGAACGCGGGGCCGTAAGGCTGCTTCATCATCCAGTTGAACCAGACGTCGCCCACGGCCGGGCGGCGGTCCAGGCAGGCGTGGCCGTTGCCGAGCGCGTAGCCCGGCGCGTCCGCGGCCTGGCCGCCCGAGCTGGCCTTCGCGCCGCCGCGGCGCTGGCGCACCAGGAACAGCGAACGGTGCAGGAAGGCGGCATGGTAGCCATCGACCTGGTTCTCGACCTGGATCTTCCAGTTGCCGTCGTAGCCACTGAACTGCGTACCGGACCGTAGATAGAAGTCGCCGCCCGGCGCGCAATCGAGGATCTCGTCCATGAACTGGCGCGCGGGCGCCAGGTGCTCGGCCAGGCTCGGGCCGCCCAGGGAAAGCTTCCCGAAGATGAAGCCGCGATACGTGTCCACACGCGGGATGTGGACCAGCCCCAGCTCCTCCGGGTGGAAGTACGAGCTGTCATAGCCGTCGCGCCACGGCACCCCCACCAGCTCGCCTTTCAGGTTGAAAGTCCAGCCGTGGTACGCGCAGGTGAACATGCGGGCATGGCCCTGCCGCGTCTGGCAGACGGTAGCGGCGCGGTGGGTGCAGCGATTGAACACGACATGGACGCCGCCCTCTTTGTCGCGGCAGACGAGAAGCGGCTGGCGGCCGATGTACACGCACTTGAAATCGCCCGCGTTCGGGATCTCGCTCTCATGGGCGAGGTACACCCAGGTGCGGTAGTGAATTCGCTGCAGCTCGGCCTCGAACACCGCGGGGTCCGTATAGATACGCCGATGGAGGCGATCGTCCCGGACGAGCTCGTTCGGATCGAAGGTGCTGGGCGGCGCATACATCTTCAGGCCTCCTGTTCAGGCCGCACTATTGGAGGTACTCGTTCGTCCAGATAACGCCTTCCTTGGTATCCACGGCCCGCGCCACGGTGCCGGACTCGACCAGCAGCTTCATGGCGTTCTCCCACTGACGCTGGCTGAACTTCCCGTCCGTCGGGTACGCGTCCTTGGAGCGGTCTACGCTGACCTGCAGGATCTGCGGGTCGGTGTCCTTGAATTCATCTTGCAGGGTGCGGCGGGCCTCCGGGGGATCGCTCCGAATGAGCTGCGAGCCGCGCGTGATCGCGCGCCCGACCCGGCGCACGGCCTCGGCGTTGCGCTGGCCGTACTCTTTACTGATGTAGATGATGGCGTGCGGAAAATCCGCCCACTCGGGCACGTCGCTGCCCGGAATCAGTGTGACGCCGACGCCTTCGGCCTCCAGCTCAGGCCCCAACGGCGGCGAGAAGAGAAAGCCATCGATCTGCCCCTGGCGCAGCGCTACCTTGATCTCTGGGCCGCCGCCGACGCGCGGGTGCTCGACGTCGTCCTCGGTCAGGCCGACTTGCCCCTCGAGCCAGCGGCCGTAGCGGTCGGGCGCGCCCCCGGGCGAGGTGATCCCCATGCGGGCGCCCTTGAGCGCCGCGATCCGGTCGCGCAGCGGGCTCTGCGGCGTGACCCCTTTCGCCGCTGCCCAGCGCGTGCTCACCACGATGTCCTGCGTGACCTTGGAGGTCATGTCGACCGTCGCCAGCACGGGCAGGTTGCGCCCCGCCAGGCCGATGATGTCGGCGGCGCTGCCGTCGGCGAACTGGATGTCGCCGCCCGTGAGCGCCGCGGCGACGGCAGCGCCGCCCTGCACGAGCTGCCAATCCAGATCGATGCCCTCCTCGGCGAAGTAGCCTTTCTTGCGTGCCACCGTGAGAGGCGCCGTGCCCATGCTAATCACGCCCGATGCCAAGCGCACGCTGATCGGCGCGGCCGGGACGGCCTGGGCGGCAGGCGGCGCGGCGGGCGCGGCGCTCGTCGCGGCGGAGCTCGGCACGGCGGCAGCCGGCTTCTCGGGCGCGGCCGGCTTCCCGGGCGACGACCCGGCCGTCTGCGCCGCGCAGGCAGCGAGGAAGGCTGATACGCCTAGCAGGCTCAGGATCGCCCATCGCGCCATCGCTACCTCCTTACGGGTAGGCGGGGCATCTGGCGGCCTACTCACCACCCGGCGGCGCCGCGATCACGTCGATCTCGACGAGTATGTCTGGGTCGCCAAGGGCTGAGACCGCGACCAGCGTGCTGGCGGGGCCGTCGGTGGGCCAATACTCGCGGCGCACCTCTGCGGTCGCGCCCGCAAGCGTCATATCGGTGAGATAGACGGTCAGCTTCACCACGTCCTGCAGTGTGGCGCCGTGCGCCTGCAGGATCGTGCGGATGTGCTCCAGCGCCTGCCGCGTCTGCGCGCGCACATCGCCGCGCCCGACCACGTTGCGCTCGAGGTCGCGCGCCACTTGCCCTGACAGGAACACGAGCGGCCCCGGCGCCACCCACACGCTCGCGGACATGTGGGGCGATGGCGGCGCCGGGACCCCCGGCGGATTCACGGCGCGCTTGCGTACCTCGCTTGCCATGTGGGCTCCCCTGCCTCGGCGCCGCGAGCCCGCCTCGTCTCGCGATCTGCCCGGGCGTGAGGGTGCGGCCGACGCGGAGTACAATAGCATCGGCACGGTTATAGAGACAAAGACATTATTGGTTTGGTAGATATCTACCCTGATAAATGGCGGACGCATCCGGGGAGCGGCCGTGAACCTGCACCGCCTGCAGCTTTTCCGCACCGTCGTCGAGAAGGGCAGCTTCTCGTTGGCTTGCCGGGAGCTGTTCATCAGCCAGCCGGCGCTCAGCGTGCAGGTGAAGCGCCTCGAGGACGATCTTGGGCTGAAGCTGCTGCGCCGCACCCGCAGCGGGGTGGCCCCCACCCCCGCGGGGCAGGAGCTGTATGGCTTGGCCCTGACGATCTTCGAGCAGCTCGACCGGGCGGAGCGACGGCTGGAGGCGCTGCGCTCCGGCGAGGCCGGGTCGCTGGCCATCGGCACCAGCCATACCGGCTCGCTCTACTTCTTGACCGACGTGGTGAAGGCCTTCTCGCAGGAGAATCCCACGGTAGGGTTCAACATCATGGTGGACACCGTGCCTCAGGTGTACGAGGCGATCCAGCGCGGCACGATTGACGTGGCGCTGCAGTGGGGGCCGGGCGCGCCGGCCGGGCTCACTGCCGTGGAGCTGTTCCGCGAGCCGTTCGGCATCGTCGCTTCGGCGCAGCACCCCTGCGCGGCAAGCGGCGCGATCAGCCGCCAGGCGTTCCTCGAGGCGCCGCTGTTCATCCTGGGGTACGGCATCGGCGAACCGTCGTTCATTGAGGTCCACTTGCTACAGGACGCGCTGCAGCCCGGCCGCATTACGCGCCTGCCGTCCATCGACGCCGTAAAGCGGCTCGTCGAGGCGAACCTGGGGCTGGGCGTGCTGTCACGCACGTCGGTCGAGCGCGAGCTGGCCACCGGCATCCTCGCCTGGCTGGAGATGCCGGGCTTCGCGCTCGAACGCCCGCTGCTGCTCGTCATCAACGAGCGGGGCGCGTCGCGGCTGCTCGATCGCTTCGTCGCGTTCACCCAGCAGTTCGCGCGCGCCCGCCGGCCGCCCTCGAAGGCTGGCGGCTGAGCCGGCGGTGCCCTCGTGTACTATGGTGGGGCACTGCACCGCGGCACTACACCGCCGCGAGCGCCTCGCCCGCGACAAACTACCCGCAGTACATGGATGGAGTGCGCTACATGGCAACGTTCGTGTCGATTGGCAAGCCCCTGGGCCGCGTGGAGGGCGAGGCGAAGGTCATGGGCGCGGCGCGCTACGCCGCCGACGTGAATCTGCCCGGCATGCTCTGGGCGAAGGCCCTCCGCAGCCCGCTGCCCCACGCCCGGATCGTCGCCATCGACACCCGCCGGGCGCGGGCGCTGCCCGGCGTGCGGGCGATCATCACCGCCGCCGACATCCCCGACCGGCTGTGGGGCCGGGCGCTCTTCGACATGCAGGTGCTGGCGCGCGACCGGGTGCGCTTCGTGGGCGAGAAGGTCGCCGCCGTCGCCGCCGACGACCCCGACACGGCCGAGGAGGCGCTGGGCCTGATCGAGGTGCAGTACGAGGAGCTGCCGGCGGTGTTCGACCCGGTCGCGGCCGCGCGGCCCGACGCGCCGGTGCTCCACCCCGACCTGCTCACTTACCGCGGCCTGCCCAAGCTGCCGTTCGCCGAGGTGCCGGCCGACGTGAACAACTGCCACTCGCACGTCTTCTACCGTAAGGGCGACGTGGCGGAGGGCTTCCGCCAGGCGGTGCGCGTCTTCGAGCACACGTTCACCACGCCGATGGGCCACCACGGCTACATCGAGCCGCACGCCTCTGTACTTCGGATCGATGCGGACGGCAGCGTGGACGTGTGGCAGTCGAACAAGATGCCGTTCGCGGCCCGGGAGCACCTGAGCGAGCTGATCGCCGTGCCCGAGGAGCGCATCACCGTCCATCAGTGCCCGGTCGGCGGCGATTTCGGCGGCAAGGGCAGCCTGATGGACCTGCCGCTCTGCTACCACCTGGCGCGGCTCACGGGCCGCCCGGTAAAGATGGTGATGACCTACGTCGAGGAGCTGCAGGCCGCCAACCCGCGCCACCCCTCCGTCATCAACCTGCGCACCGGCCTCACCGCCGACCACCGCATCTGCGCCCGCCAGGCCACGCTCTACTTCAACAGCGGCGCCTACGGCGGCTTCAAGCCGGTGCCCTGGGCCAACGTGAGCGGCGCCTCGGAGGCCGGCGGCGTCTACAACATCCCGCACGTCCGCATCGACGCCTACTCGATGTACACCAATCAGGTGCCATGCGGGCACATGCGCTCGCCCGGCGACCCGCAGGTGGCGTTCGCCGTCGAGTCGGACCTCGACATGATCGCCCACGCCCTCGGCATGGACCCCTACGAGTTCCGCATGCTGAACGCGCTAGAGGAGGGCGACCTGTCGCCGACCGGGCAGCACTGGGAGCACATCAAGCTGAAGGAGCTGCTG
>Ga0070741_10006958_pt1 | contig 23839 bp, 19 predicted proteins | sample Coa_R1_4_FD_66440 | JGI IMG/M metagenome (GOLD analysis project Ga0070741, IMG submission 66440) | Surface soil microbial communities from Centralia Pennsylvania, which are recovering from an underground coalmine fire - Coalmine... | ecosystem: Environmental > Terrestrial > Soil > Unclassified ...
TCCGCGCCGCGTTCAGCGGCGCAACGTCCGATGTGAACGTCACTCCCCTTGCATTCGTTCCGCCCGCTGGACGCGGGCGGGGACATCGCAGCGCGATGTCCCTACCTCAGGGCGCTCTTTTCAGGGGATTTAGAAGCGTTTGCCCTGGGATTCTCCTTGAGAGGCGTGGGCTCCTGCGCCACGCTAGCCAACGCCATGAATCGACGCGAATTTCTGGGCGTGGTTGCTTCGGGCATGCTGGCCGGCCAGGTCCTGGCGAGCACTTCCACGCCCCGCCTCCCAACCCGAATATTAGGTCGAACCGGCATGCGCGTGCCCATTATCGGTTTTGGTTCGGGCAGCCGGTTCCTGATGTACGAGCAAGAAGACAAAGCGCTCGAAGCGTTGAACCGCGCGATCGATCTTGGGATTACCTATATCGATACCGCGCACGCGTATGGCGAAGGCCGGAGCGAGGAACGAATTGGCCGGATAATGACCGCCCGTCGCAAAGAAGTAACCCTGGCTACGAAGATTCCCGGGCGAACGGCGGACGAGGCGCGGCGGCAAATCGAGTTAAGCCTGCATCGTCTGCGCACGGATCACCTGGACGTGCTGCATATCCACGCCTTAAAGGATGCCGAAGATTTGAAGAAAATCGAAGCCCCCGGCGGAGTGCTCGAAGCCCTGTACCAGGCCCGCGAACAGAAGATCACCAGGGCGATCGGGATCACTTGTCACGCCGATCCGGCGGCGTTGCGCACAGCATTGGAGCGGCACGATTTTGATTGCACGCAAATGGCGCTCAATGCCGGGCTGGCCAGCATGGCGGATACGAACAAAGGGATGAAAGCCCGGAGCGACGGAGCTGCGAGTTTCGAGGCTCTGGCCTTGCCGGTGGCGGTCCGCAAGCACATGGGAATCATCGCCATGAAAGTGTTCGGCCAGGAACAGCTTCTGGGGGCGGCGCCTTTGGACAAACTGCTCGGTTATGTCTTATCTCTGCCGGTCAGTCTGGCCAGTATCGGCATGCCTCAGTTCGAGCATATCGAACGCAACGCACAACTGGGCCACTCGTTTAGCCGCATGTCGACCCGACGCCGCCGCCAGCTGCAGCAATCCATCAGTTCCGAACGAAAGCTGGCGATGCTCGACCTGCTTCACCATCACCTCGATACTTGAATGAACTCCCAAAGGTTTTCACACCGCCCAGGCTCAAAATATTCCCGGCGCGATTTCATTGGCAGAACCGCCACCATGGTCGCTGGAGGCGCGCTGGTGCCGTTGGTATCGATGACGGCGGCATCCGAAGGTTCGAGCGCCGCACAAGGAAAAGCGCTGGTCGGCTCAAACGTGTACGGCTGGGGTCAGTACGCCGAACGCGATCAAAAAAAACTCGAACTTCCGGAAGTGATTTCGGCCCTGCGCGACACCGGTTACGATTACCTGGAGTATTACCTGGACGTAAACCAACCGGACCAAAACGGCCGGTTTGCCGAGCAACTACGGTCGAAAGGTTTGCAACCCGTCAGCTTGTATACCGGAGCGCGGCTGCATGAGTCGGAGAAAGTCAAAGACGTTGTGGCCAAAGTGCTGGCTTCGGCCAAAGTAGCCGGAGCGGCCGGTTTTCGGGTCATCAGCTGCAACGCCGATCCGATCGGGCGTGAGAAGACGGATGAAGAGTTGAAGACCCAGGCATCGGCATTAAGTGATCTGGGGGAAGGTTTGAACGCCCTGGGCATGAAACTGGGAGTCCACCAGCACATGCCGGAAATGGCCAACCAAGCGCGAGAATTTCATTACGACTTCGATCACACCAAACCGGATGTGGTCGGGTGGTGCTACGACGTTCATTGGGTTTGGAAAGGTGGAGTGAAGCCGCTCGACGCTTTACGCCAATACGGAGAGAGGGTAGTCACCTGGCATTTGCGCCAAAGCCGCGATGGGATCTGGTGGGAAGACCTCGATACGGGTGATGTCGATTACAACGCGGTCGCACAATATGCCAAAGAGCACGGTCTGGCGCGCCGGTACTCCGTCGAGTTGGCGTTGGAGTCCGGAACAAAGGTGACGCGATCGGTCATCGAAAACCATCGAAGAAGCCGCGAATTTGTGCGGAAGGTGTTTGGGGTGTAAGGGGGAGTGGCGGAACTTTGTCAGATTATCAGGTTGTAAGCGATTGTGCGGACACGGCCAACTTGACCTCTCTCAAAATCCGAACTCCGAAGGCCGAAACCCGAAAACCGAAACCCGAACCTAAGGGTTAGCGCGGGCTTCGGCCTTCTTTCGAGTTTCGGCCTTCGGAGTTCGGATTTCAACCGCAAGTAGGGAAACCATGTTATTAGGAGAACGCCACCAAACCGATAGTTGCACGGCTCCTAATGCTGGACGCGTTCGGCTTGCCAGCCACCGCCGATGGCCTTGATCAGGCCAACCGTGGCAACGAGTTTTTGGCCCTGGAGTTGCACGAGGGTGCGTTCTAAAGCCAGAGCGGAGCCTTGGGCGGTGGCTACTTCAAGATAAGTCACCAAACCCGCTTTATAACGGTTGTTGGCGATGTCAACGGTACGCTGGGCTGCGGCTAAGGCAGCGTTTTCCGCCAGGATTTGTGTTTTGAGGTCTTGTTGTGCGGCGAGTTGATCTTCCACTTCCTGAAAAGCGCCTAAAACAGTTTGGCGATAAGCCGCCACCGTTTCGTCGTAAGCCGCCTTGGAGAGTGCCAATTGCGCGCGATTCCTGCCTCCGGTGAAGAGCGGAAGGTCCAGAGACGGACCGACCGACCAAAACCGGCTCGGCCAATCGAACCAGGTCGAAGCGCTGATGGATTGGAACCCAGCCAAACCATCAAAGCGAATGCGTGGGTAGAAGGCGCTTTGAGCGACACCCACCTGCGCATTGGCGGAGGCCATCCGTTGTTCGGCTGCCGCCACATCGGGTCGCCGCTCCAGCAATTCACTAGGAACTCCTGCGGGAACCAGAGGGTCCGCGGCCTGGGGCGCGGCTGAGACAGCGATGCTAAACCCGGTTGCGGGCTGGCCACAAAGGGAGGCGATCGCATTGAGCAGACGGGTTCGTTGGAGCCGCAGGGCGGGCAGTTCGGCTTCGGCGGTTCGAAGTTGGGTTTCGGCCAGGGAAACGTCAAAATCGGTTGCGACACCGCCTTTGCGGCGATTGACTGTCAATTCGAGAGAACGTTGAAAGGTATCGGTCGTGCGGCCCACCACGTCATACTCACGCTCCAAAGCGCGCAAGGTAAAATAGTCGATCGCGAGTTCCGCCTGTAAGGCGAGCCTGGCTGACTCGAGGTCATCCGCGCTGGCCGAGAAGGTGGCGCGAGCCGATTCGACCTGGCGCCGCACCCGCCCCCACAGATCCAGTTCCCATCCTGCCTGCAAGGGCATTGTGAAGGTGCTGTAGGTACGCGCGACGCCCGCAGCGCGTCCGCTGTCCGGCTCGTTGAAACTGGTGCGCTGCCAATTATAAGAAGGGAGGGCGTCGAACTGCGGAAACAGGCCGGAACGCGCGACGTTAATTTGGGCGCGGGCTTGCTCGAACCTGGCCAGGGCGCCGGCGAGTTCAGGGCTATTGGCAAGGGCCACCGTCTCGAGGCGGGCCAACTCGGGTTCTTCGAAGATCTGCCACCATGAGCCGCGCGGCAGATGTGCCGCCGGCGTGGCGGATTTCCACTCCGCAAGGTTGGTTTCCACCATCGTCGAGAAAGCAGCAGGAGTTGCGTTCGTTCCAAGCGGATTGGGACGGTGGTAGTCGGGGCCCACTTTGCAACCCGCCAGCAGGAGTGAAATCAGCAGCAGAAGGACCAGGCTGTCGGCCATGCGGGGCGCGGTTCGCCTGAGGAAATCCGCATGGAAGCCGGCTCCGTAAAGGCCGACTGGGAGCACCGGCATGTCGCCGCTCCGATGTCTTGGAGCAGGAACTCGCCGGCAAGACGCCGTCGCTCCCGGGTATGCCACGCTGCACATCACTTTTGAGTGAGGCCTTCGGAATCGGCCTTGGCAACATGCACGGTCGTACCGCTGACCAGCGAATCGGAGGGATTGAGTATCACTCGGTCCTGGGGGCCCACGCCATTGATGATCTCGATCATCGAGCCGAAGTCGCGACCCAGAGCGACGTGGCGCAACTCGACCTTCCCGTCGGTTCCGACGACGCCCACTTGCGTGCCTTCGGAGCGGAACACCAGCGTATTAGCGGGCAACGTCAGCCCCGGGTCGACGTTTGCCTGGGTAAACTGCACCTGGGCATAGGTCCCGGCGAGGATTTCATTTTTTGAATTATCCACCTGGAGTTCGACCAACAAGGTGCGCGACTCAGCATTCATAGCGCCGGAAGTGCGCACCACCCTGGCGGGGAAAATGCGACCCGGCATTTCGGGAACGGTCAGCTCCGCCGTTTGCCCGGGAGCAATTGCGCGCGCGGCCATTTGCGGGACGTGCACGTATACGCGCAGGGTGCTGGTCTGGGTCAGATGGAATAATTCCTTGCTGCTGCCGGCGACGATGAGTTGGCCAATGTCGATGCCACGGGCAGTGATCGTGCCGGAGAATGGCGCTCGGACATGAGAGAAGGATTGCAGTTCCTCCAAGCGATGAACGGTAGCGTGGGCGGCGGCAACGTTGGCGGATTTGAGCTCGAAATCAGCCTTCTTTTCAGCGGCTTCCTGCTCGCTCACGCTGGCGGTCTTGAGTAATTCGGTCCAGCGATCGGCGGTGATTTTGGCGAGGGCCAGGGCGGCTTCGGACTGGACCAGCTCGGCTTTGGAACGCACCAACTCCTGGCGAAGTTCGGGCGCGTCGATCTCAGCCAGGAGATCGCCTTCTTTAACTTGTCCGCCGATATCGACAAACCAATTGGTCAGATAGCCACTCGATCGGGCGTAGATCGGGGCATCCAAAAACGGCTTTACCTCGGCAGGAAGGCTCAAGCCAGCCGCGGCTTTTCCGGGCGCGGGGTAAACGACGGCGACAGTCGGCACCGCGAGTTCCTGGGTTTCGGCGCGTAGAACGGTGCGCTGACGCCAGCGCGGCACCAAGCCGACGATGGCGCCGATCATTACCAGGATAAGCGCCAGGATGCCGGCGTTGCGCAACCGGGCGCCCGAACTGGCTGCCGCTTCCGAAACGGAAATGGCGCGCGGAGTGGATGGGACCGGTTTCATCACTGTATCGTTCATGAGAGTAGCTGATTAAGCAATCGTCGGGCTCAAACCATCGGTTCCCGAAAACTGGAGGTTGTCGTTGGTAACGGGGGCCGGGCGGTGAAGCAGGCTGAAGACGACCGGCACAAAGAACAGAGTGGCGATGGTGGCCAGCACCAGCCCGCCAATCACAGCACGCCCGAGCGGTGCGTTTTGCTCGCCGCCCTCCCCCAATGACAAGGCCATCGGGAACATTCCGATAACCATTGCGGCTGCCGTCATGAGAACGGGACGCAAGCGGCTCACTCCGGCGTCCCAGGCGGCGCTGAGCGGATCCTGGCCTTGTTGCAGTGCGGCGCGAGCGAAAGTAACCACCAGGACAGAGTTGGCGGTGGCAACTCCCAGGCTCATGATGGCGCCCATGAGTGCGGGCACGCTCAGGCTGGTAAGCGTCACGTGCAAGGCCCAGGCGACGCCCGCCAGCGCGCCGGGCAAAGCGGTGATGATGATAAAGGGGTCCAGCCAGCTCTGAAAATTGACCACCAGGAGCAGGTAAATCAGGACCATGGCCATCACCAAACCAATCCCGAGCCCCACGAAGCTCGAATGCATGGTCTGGGCCTGGCCGCGCAACGTGATGAAGGTGCCGTGGGGCAATTCACTCTCGGCCTGCGCAATAAGGGGCTTCAGATCGGCCAGCACGCCGCCCAGATCGCGCCCGCTGACGCCGCCGTACACATCGATGACTGGAATAATGTTGTAATGGGAAATGACCGGCGGCCCAACCGTGCGATGAAACGTGGCCAGGTTCGCCAGCAATTGCACATCTCCCTGCCCGGGCGTGCTTGCGTTGACAGGTATTGAATTCAAAGCCGAAAGCGAATCCATGCGATGCTCCGGCACGCGAATATTTACGAGGTACTGAATCCCGTTGGCCGGGTTCATCCAAAACACCGGTTGCACCTGCCCGCTGCCGCTTAAGCTAAGCAGCACCGAATTGGCAACGTCTTTTTCGGATAGTCCCATTTCCGAAGCCTTGGTCCGATCGATGGTGAAGTCCAGTTTTGGTAAATCACCGGGTTGCTGCACGCGTACGTCAACGGCCCCGGGCACCTGCCGAATCTTTTCCGCCAACCGGCCCGCGATCTCGCGATTTTTAGTCTGGTCACGTCCGACGACCTGAATATCGAAGGGCGCGGGCAAACCGAAATTGATCGATTGGCTGACAATATCCGCCGGCAGAAAATAGAAGGTTGTGCCTGGAAACGCTTGGGACAGCTGGCGACGCAAGCGGTTTATGTAGTCACTGGTGGGGCGGTGCTCGGGTTTCAAGGAAACCAGAATGTCGGCGTCGCCGGTTCCCAACAAGCCACTGTCATTGTAGGTCAGGTTAATGCTCGAGGCCGGTATCCCGATATTGTCGAGCATCCCGCGAAATTCTTGGCCCGGTATTTCCTTGCGAATTTCGGCTTCGACCTGGTCGACGAGTTTGGCGGTTTCCTCAATTCGCGTTCCACTGCGCGTCCGCACGTGCAGTCGGAATTGACCGGCGTCCACCGAGGGGAAAAAGTCCTGGCCCAATTGGGGCACCAAAAGCATCGAACCGACGCAAAAGGCCAGGAACAGCAGGCCGAAAATAACCCGATGATAAAGGACAGCGCCCAGGAGCAAACGGTAGCCTTCGCGAAAGCGGTCGAATCCCCGTTCGAAGGCAGCCTGGATTGCCGTGAAGGGCCGGCGCCATCCCGCCGCCGCGTGATTGCCGGGCTCATCGTAATGCTGGGCATTGCGATAAAACCACATGACCAGCGTGGGCACGAGCGTTCGCGAAATAACATAGCTGGCCAGCATCGCGAAAACGACCGCCTCGGCCAGCGGCACAAAGAGGTAATGGGCGACCCCGGTCAGAAAGAACATCGGCACGAAGACGATGCAAATGCAAAGCGTCGAGACGAAGGCCGGCATGGCGATTTCCTGGGCGCCGTCCAAAATAGCCGCTTCGAGCGCTTTGCCGGAAGCCATATGCCGATGGATGTTTTCGATGGCGACAGTGGCGTCATCGACCAGAATGCCGACGGCCAAAGCCAAACCGCCGAGCGTCATGAGGTTAATTGTCTCGCCCAAAGCGCTGAGGACGGCGAGGGAGGCCAGCACCGACAGCGGGATTGATAGAGCGATAATAACCGTGCTGCGCCACGAACCGAGGAACAACAGGATCATTAACGCGGTCAGGGCCGCCGCGATCACGCCTTCCCGCACCACTCCGCTAATGGCCGAACGCACAAAAACCGATTGGTCGGAGAATTCCTTTACGCTTAACTCCGGTGGCAACCCGCTGAGCACCTGGGGCAGGGCCTTCTTGATCCCGCTAACCACGTCCAGGGTCGAGGCGGCGCCAGTCTTATAAATCGTCAACAATGCCCCCCGGAGTCCTTCGTTGCGAACCACGTTCTGTTGGGGTTGATAACCATCCCGAACCTGCGCCACGTCACTCAAGTGAATCACTGCCCCGTCGACGGTTTTGATCGGCAAGTCATTTAACTCGCTCATGACTTTGGGGCTGGTGTTCAGTTCGACGGGGTACTCGGTCCCGCCGATCTTGGCTGTGCCGCTGGGAAAAACCAGGTTCTGCGCATTGACGGCATTGACGACGTCGATGGGCGCGAGATTTTTGGCTTTGAGCGCGGGCAAATCGAGGTCGACCGACACCAAACGGGTCTTGCCGCCGTAAGGCCAGGGCATAGCCGCACCGCGCACCGTGGCCAGGCCGACGCGGATCTGGTTGGCGCTGTAATCGAAGATCTCCTGCTCGGACAGCTTGGGGCTGCTGATGCTGTACTGCAGGATGGGCACCGTCGAGGCGCTATATCGAATGATCAGAGGCGGAGTGGTGCCCGGCGGCAGCGACCGGATGATGGTTTGGCAAATGGCGGTCACCTGGGCCACCCCGGCATCCACGGAGGTGCCTTCGCGAAAGTAGACCTTGATGATGCCGATGCCGTTGTAGGCGTTGGACTCGATGTGCTCGATATCGTTGACCGTGGTGGTGAGGGATCGTTCCTGATTGTAGTTGATGCGTTGCTCGATCTCCTGTGCGTCCAGGCCGGTGTAGGTCCACACAATGCTGACCACGGGGATGTTTATGGATGGAAAAATGTCCGTGGGCGTGCGCCACAGCACCAAAGGTGTCAGCAACAAAAGGACCAAAGCAGCCACTACGAAAGTGTAGGGCCGGCGCAGCGCCAGACGAACGATCCACATGCGCCAGCATTATTGCCACAGGCCCGGCAGCGGGGCTAATACAAGTTTGCCCCTCCATTGATATTCGATTAGTATCAATGCGTGGAATTGCGGCATCTCCGTTATTTTGTCGCCGTTGCCGAACAACTGAGTTTCCGCGGCGCGGCAGAAAAACTGCACATGGCTCAACCACCCTTGAGCGCGCAAATCAAGCGACTGGAGGCTGAGTTAAGGGTCAAGCTCCTGGAGCGGACCACGCGGTCGGTGAGGTTGACCCACGCTGGCCGGGTTTTCCTCGAAGAAGCCCGGGCGGTGCTGGCGGCCTCGGCGCAGGCCGAACAGCGCGCGCAAGAGGCTCAACACGGGCTGGCCGGCACGTTGCGCGTGGGGATCATCGCTCCGGTCGCGGGCGGTTGGCTGGCGGGCATTTTGCGCCGCTTCCGGCAGCGTTACCCTGGCGTCCAGTTGTCGCTCTTCGATCTGACCAGCACCGAACAACTACGCCGCTTGCACGAGCAGGAACTCGATGTGGGATTGTTGCGGCCACCGGTGAGCCACCCGGAACTGGATTACAAGTTCGTCGGGGAATCCCGCCAGGTGCTGGCGCTGCCGGCGGGGCATGCGCTAGCGCGCAAGAAACATCTGGAGTGGCAGGACTTTGATAAACAGGAACTGGTCTTGATCCATCCCAGTGCCCAGCACGGGTATTACGATCCGTTTTTCGCACAGTGCGCTAAAGCAGGTGCGCAGCCGCGGCCGGTACAGTACGCCAACGATATTCAGACCAAAATGTGGCTGATCTCAGCCGGGTTTGGCATCGCACCCACAACGGTCTCGATGGGCGAAGTGAAGCGGCCGGGGCTGGTCTTTCGTGCGTTGCCGGCGGGGTTGCCGCCAGTTCAAACGGTCCTGGCCTGGAGACGGGGGAACACCTCGCCGGTGTTACAGCATTTTTGTCGCAGTTTCGTGCCCTTCGCGGAGGGCACCGCGAATAGGCGCGAACGGATTTAACCGCGAATGAACGCGAATGAACGCCAATAGGGAGGCATGGACAGGGTCAAGTCACTCGTCACTCGTCACTCGTCACTCGTCACTCGTCACTCGTCACTCGTCACTCGTCACTCGTCACTTATTTGCCGTCGGCCGGCGGGGTGTTGAGATTCAAATAAAGAGAGACTTCTTCCGCGGACAAAGGGTATTCTTTTAGCAGCGAGGCTTGAACCAAGCTTCTGGTGAACGGTTGCATAGAAAGTTCATTGGCCGCAAGGGCGCGCTGGGCCGCCGCGGTGGCCTCTTTGGGATACACAGCGGCGAGTGGCTCAAAATAGCCCTTCTGGGAGGGAACGATCCCATGCCCCGGACTCGACCGGGAAAGAAGCAGGCTCAAATGCGAGGAGGTCATGTTTGGCAGATCGACAGCCAATACAAGCAGATGGGTCGTGTTCATGCGCTCGAGGGCCGCCGCGACACCACTGAGCGGACCGCGCGATGGCGGGGTGTCGAGAATCAATGAAACATCCGGGGTAGCCCAAGCCGGGACGGAGCGGGCGGAAATGCAAATCTCCTGGGGTTTCAACTCGCATAGAAGACGCAATTGCCGCGACCAAAGCGTCTCCCCCTTGACGAGCAAACTGGCTTTGTCGCGCCCCATCCGGGTCGAAAGTCCGCCAGCGAGCAGCAAGGCGGTCACGGTTGTTCCGACGCCCTGAGGGCCCGGAGGTCTCACCGGCGCTGCGACGATCGTGATCGGACGCGCGCCCGCGCCAGGGCGGAATAGCCCACCATCCGACCCCGTTGCTCGTCCCAGAGCCTGAAAGAAAAACTCTTGAGGCTAGAGAGGAGCGTGATGGCCTTAACGCTCTGAAAGAGCGGTTCCGAGCGGTGACAGCGCTCGAGGTGGTAATTAGGAATCCGTGGGCTCAGATGATGAATGTGGTGGAACCCGATGTTGCCCGAGAACCACTGCAGCAGGCGTGGAAGCTTGTAAAACGAACTGCCTTGCAGGGCGGCTTTGAAGTAATCCCAGCGCTCGCGGCGTGCCCAATAAACGTCCTCGAATTGATGTTGGACGTAAAACAGCCATACGCCGGCCGAGCCGGCGACCGTGACCACGCAGAGTTGCAGCAGCACGTACGCTTTCCAGCCCATCACTTGGCTCATTCCGATCCCCACCAGCACGATCAGCAAATTCGTCCAATGAACCGACCATCGCTCGCGGCGTCCGCACTTGCCTTTGGGCAGCCGTTCAATGACCAGGTACAGTGCCAGCGGTGCCACCACGAAAAGGATAAACGGATTACGCGCCAGCCGGTAAGAAAATTTCTTCCATCGGGAAGACTCGAGGTATTCCTGGACCGTGAGCGTCCAGACATCGCCGGTGCCGCGGCGGTCGAGATCGCCGGAACTGGAGTGATGCACCGCATGCTCCCAACGCCAGCGGTAATAAGGGGTGAAACACAGGACACCCGTGATGCACCCGAGCACGTCATTGGCCAGGCGCGATTTAAAGAATGAGCCGTGACCGCAATCGTGGAAGATAATAAAAACCCGCACGAGCAATCCGCTGGCGATTAAGGCCAGGGGGAGGGTGAGCCAGTAAGAAATCGCCAGGCTCCGGTACATCAGGTACCAGAGCGCGGCATAGGGCACCAGGGTATTGAGGATCTGCCAAAGACCGCGCCAGAAGGCCGGCCGCTGATATCGTGCGACAATCGCCTTCCAAGCGGCGGTGTCCTGGGTGTCCTGCTCAGCCTGAACCACCGTAGCTGGTTTCGAATCATTCATGATCATTCAGTATCGATTCCAGAACGACTGCACCGTGAGGCGTCACGGACGTTGCTGGGGAACAAAACAGAGTCTCGAACTGCGATTGAAACTGACACAGGACCTGGATAATACAAGGTAATTTTGCTTGTTAACGACTCGAAAAATGCGCTCGCGGAATCGGGCTTACCGGTGACTCAGAGTAAGGAAGAGCAACCCGATGGCCAGGACAGTCAGCACCGCCAGCGTAATCTTAATCCAGCTCTTCGGGTACTTGCCGGCGATGGCGGCAGTGTAGCCATTGATCACGACCTGGAAATTGCTGGCGCCGTAGTTGTAAGTGAGCAGCCAAATCGGCACGAGGATGTGTTTGAATGTCTGGCCCGAATAATCGGCTTGCACCTGCAGATTGCGGTGCGTGTCCCCGGGAACTTGCGCCGCGCACATTTGCCGCAACTCGGCATCCATCTCCTGGCGCGCGGTGTGGGCCGCTGTGCCGAGGTCAATCTGGTAGCGTTCCACCACCCAGCCCGAAAGAAAGGCGGGTTGATAAGGGGCCAGCTCTTTGGTCGGAAACGGTTCAATGCGCCGCAGCATGTCCGGTTGAACGCCCTTGGAGGCCGGCACAAGCTCGTCGTCGAAAAAATGGTCCAGTTGACCAGAACTGGGTTGCCAGCGGATTTTCTGCACCTGGCGCGTTTTAAGTTCGCCATTGGAATCGCGGTAGGTCTCGCTTTCGTAATAGTAATAGCCACTTTCAGCCGACCAATCCGCATGGACCTGCGCGTCAAAGGTCCAGTAAGGAATGTAAAGACCTTTGACCGTATCGGTGAGGGCGGCGCGTTTGAGCCGGTTTGGGGCGAACCAACGAGTCCCGTACCAGCGCCGAATCGCGTCGCGAACCTGAGTTTCACTGACCTTTAACGGGAGCAGGCTCTCCGGCCGGAAAGCCTCTTTGAGTTCTTCGTATGGGACCAGGGCCGAGGAGCCGCAAAAATCACAGCGCTGGCCTACCCTTTGGGGATCGAAGACCGAGATCGCCTGACAACTCTGGCATTTGACACAAGTCTTCTTGGCCTGCCAACCCCGTTGGTCGTCCGGGATAGCGCGCAAGGCCTGGATTAAGTCGTGTTCGACAATGACCTGATCCCCGGTAGCCGTGAGCTGAAGCTGGGCCGGAGAAGCGGTGCCGCAAAAGGCACAGACCAGCGCTTTTTTCGCCGGGTCCCAGCGTGCTTCCCCGCCGCAAGCCGGGCAGGAGAACTTTTGTTGGGCGGTCGCTTCCAAATCGATGCCGAGCTGCGTTCAGAACTGACAATCAGCTCTTGAGGAATTCATCCAGCGCCAACCTGGTAATCCGCCAGGCGGAGCCGATTTTCTTGCCTTTAAGCGACCCATCGCCGAGCGCCGTCAGCACGTCGGATTCGCTCACGCCCAACGCTTTTGCCGCTTCGGCCGGGCTCATCAAATCGGGCAAGCTGCCGCTGGCAGCCGCGCCTGGCGCCGAAGTAGCGGGTGGTTGCGCCGAGGGCGGAGTGGCGGGATTTGCGGCAGCGCCGGCCGGCTGGTTAGCGAAAGCCTGCGCGATTTGCTGTCCCATAGCCAGACCCGCACCCAGCTGCGCTGCGGCGGAAGCTGTTCCGGTCTCGCCGGAACCCAAGCCCTGCGCCATCTGGAACTTAACATAGTCGTTGAGGTTACCCACGGCGGCCATGCTCGAGCGCTTGTCGATAGCCTGCTCGACCTCGGCTGGCACGGAGACGTTTTCGACAATAAAGCTGGGGATCTCCAGCCCATACTTGGCTGTCACCGCCGGGTTAATGACCGGGAGCAGAGCCGCGCCGAGTTCCTGATATCGCGAGGCAACGTCCAGGATCGGAACCTTGGCGGCCGCCACCGCTTCGCTGAATACACTGACAATCCGCGAACGCATGGTGTCGGCAAATTCATCCAGCCGGAAATGATCGTCGGTGCCGGCGACCTCCTTGAGGAATAACTTCGGATCGACCACGTGAAAATCATAGGTGCCGTAGGCCCGCACCCGCACGACGCCGAAATCCGGGTCGCGCAACAGGATGGGATTGGCGGTGCCCCAGCGGTTGCCGGTAAAGAGCCGGGTATTGATAAAGTACACGTCGGCCTTGAAGGGCGACTCGAAGCCGTACTTCCAGCCTTTCAGGGTCGAGAGAATCGGGATGTTATCGGTGGTCAGGGTCCATTCGCCGGGGCCGAAAGTATCGCCGAACTGGCCGAGGTAAATGAATTGGGCGACCTGGGATTCCCGCACGATCAGTTTGGCGCCGCGCTTAATCTCTTTCTGGGTATCCGGGTGCCGGTAAGAAATGGTATCCCGCGAGTCATCCTCCCATTGGATAATCTCCAGGAACTGCGTCTTCAAATAATCCATCAGGCCCATAGTTTTTTCGCCTTTCGGTTTTTGCCTATCATTCCCCTGTCCGCGGGAACTGGAAAGTACAATTTCGGTGCAGGAATGTAATCACAGGAAGGTGGTGTCGTTTTTTCGGTGGATCGCTATGATAAATTGCATACATGAAGATGAATGAATTATTGTCCTTGCTTCCTCCGCGTCCGGAAATGGAACGGGCCTTTGCGGCTAAGGACGCCAGCTACGACGGAGTGTTCTACGTGGCCGTCAAGACCACCGGGATTTTCTGCCGGCCCTCGTGCCCTTCCCGGCCGAACCTGGAGAACATCGAATTTTTTTCTTCGGTAAAGGAATGCCTGTTCGCGGGGTATCGTCCTTGCAAGCGCTGTCATCCACTGGAAGCGACGGGGGCTCCGCCAGGCTGGGTGCGGGACTTGATGCAAAGAGTCGAAGCCGCCCCGGACGTTCCGCTCAAGGCGGCGGATCTGCGGGAACTGGGCGTCACTCTCGAACGCGCGCGGCGATGGTTTCAACAGCACTACGGAATGAGCTTCACGGCCTGGTGCCGGGGCAACCGGCTGGCCGGGGCCTTTATGCGTATTCGCCAGGGCAAGTCGCTGGACGATGCCGCCTTCGACAGCGGTTTCGAATCGCACAGCGGTTTTCGAGAAGCATTTGCCCGCGCGTTTGGAGATGCCCCCGGCCGTTCCCGGATCAATGGTGAACGGGTAGTGGTCACGTTGCTGGAAAGCCCGCTTGGGCCATTAGTGGCGGGCGCAACTGACCAGGGAGTGGTCCTGCTGGAATATACTGATCGCCGAATGCTCGAACACAATCTTGCCGCCATGCGGCGGCGGTTTGGTTGCGGAGTAGTTCCGGGACAACATCCGTTGCTGGAGCAGTTGCGCGGCGAATTAAACGAATATTTCGCGGGGCAACGCCGGGATTTTACCGTACGGCTTAACTCGCGAGGCACCCCATTCCAGGACGTGGTCTGGCAGGAGTTGCGCCGGATCCCCTACGGTGAGACCATCTCTTATGATGACCTGGCCCGGCGGATCCAGCAGCCCACCGCGCAGAGGGCGGTGGCTCGCGCTAATGGAATGAATTACGTGGCGATTCTCATTCCATGCCACCGGGTGATCGGGAAGGACGGCAGCCTTACCGGGTATGGCGGCGGCCTTTGGCGCAAGCGTCTGCTCCTGGAGTTGGAAAAGACGGGAGCCCTTCCTGGAACCGGAAAAAGTGTTTGGGAAGAAAATCGGGGACCGGAGCGATGCGTCGGGTGGTCAGAGCCCGCGAGAGTCACGCAGTGAAGGGGGCGGCCGATGAATTCCCACAGATTCGGGGCGACCGCAGATGGTGAATTCCCGAAGTTCGGCGGAGTAGCCTGAGCCTGGGGAGCCGAACTCGGCGTCGGTGCTTGGCCAAATGCCCGGCCCCTCTCGTAGGAGCCTGGCCAGATTCCCCTCACCCGGCCCTCTCCCGTGGTCCCAATGGGGAGGGAATCTCAAAGCACAGCCTTCTGAATCGTTATCGCTTTTGCTCTTTTCCGATTGGATTGAAAGCAGAGCTGACGCCGGATTGATCGATGGCGTCCTCGGTGCCGCGGTCGTCACGCTCGCCGCTGAACTCCCCGTGGGGTGCAGGCGCTCCGGCGCGCTGTTCCCCGGAACGAGGCGTGGCTTTGGTCTGCTTTTGTCCTTCACGGGAAAAGCCTGGTTTGGCCACTGCGACACAGGTGCAACCAGTCCCTTCGGCGCAACCCTGGCAGCAATAAGTCTCGTTGCCATGAGTGTATCCTTCCCCGGGCCATGCATTTTTGAGCATGCCGCAACCGGGACAGGCAGGACCAGCAGCGGAATCGAATTTTTTTCGGACGGGCTTGTTCATTTAGCTCTCACGATAACATACGGACTCGCGCCTCCCCATCGGGCAAACCCCCCACCCTCCCAGGCGAAGAGCGCGCCGTAAGGAATTTTCCAGGTCGGGAGTGCGCCCCTTTTCGCGTATTTTTCGCGTGCATTTGCGTCCATTCGCGGTTGACTCCCCGTTGGCGGTTTCCTATGGTGACCGACTCGCTGAGCGGAGAATTTCGCGGCAAATCGGTCTCACTGGACAAGCTCGGCAAATAAACCGAAAGGTTAGTCTGTGAATGTAACGGTTGAAAATCTAGCCCCGTGCAAAAAGCTGGTGCGGGTGGAAGTCGACGCGCAAAAAGTCGATGAAACCCTCGACACGGTCACCAAACAATTTCAGCGCGAAGCCAACCTGCCCGGTTTTCGCCCGGGCAAGGCGCCCCGGGAAATGGTCGTACGCAAATACGGCAAGGACATCGAGGACGAAGCCAAGCGCAAGCTGATTTCGGAGGCGTACAAAAGCGCGCTCGAAGAGCAGAAGCTCGACGTGCTGGGGTATCCCGACATAGAAGAGATCCAGTTCAGCCGGGGGCAACCGCTGCAGTTTGCCGCCACCATCGAAACCAGCCCGGAGTTTGAGTTGCCCGAATACAAAGGCATCCCGGTGCAAAAGGAGGATCGGTCAGTCACGGATGAGGACGTACAACGGGCGCTGCAAGTGTTGAGCGAATCGCGCACGACTTTCAAGACGGTCGAGCGTCCCTGCCAGAGCGGCGACATCGCCGTAGTGAACTTCACCGGCACATGCGAAGGCAAACCGATCACCGAGATAGCGCCCACCGCCAAAGGTCTCACTGAGCAGAAGAACTTTTGGGTTGAAATTGGGTCAAATTCATTCATCCCCGGATTTGCGGAACAGATTATGGGGGCCAAAGCCGGTGACAAACGCACGGTCAATGTGGATTTCCCGGCGGATTTCGTCACCACCGAGCTGGCGGGGAAAAAGGGCGTTTACGAGGTCGAAATCGTTGAGGTGAAGGAGAAGGAGTTGCCGCCGATTGACGATACTTTCGCCAAGATGTATGGGGCGGAGGATTTGGAGAAGTTGCGTGCCGGGGTTCGGCGCGACTTGGAGAACGAGCTCAATTATAAAAACAACAAGAGTGTCCGCACGCAATTGGTTCGCTCGTTACTGAACCGGCTCAATTTCGAACTGCCGGAAACCGCGGTGGCGCATGAAACGCGCAACGTGGTGTACGATATCGTGCAGGAAAACACCAAACGCGGCGTTTCGCGCGATGTGATCGAGCAGCAAAAGGAACAGATCTATTCGGCGGCAACGCAGGGAGCCAAGGAACGAGTCAAAGTGGCGTTCGTGTTGCAAAAGATCGCCGAAAAAGAAGACATCAAAGTTTCCCAGGAGGAGATCGCCCAACGGGTGGGGCAGCTAGCCGCGACGTATCAGATCCCGCCGCAGAAGTTCCTCAAAGACCTGCAAAAGCGCAATGGCTTGATCGAGGTTTACGACCAGATCATGAATGAAAAGGTGCTCGATATGTTGCAGCAGAACGCCAAAATTGAGCTGGTCAAGCCGGAGGAGCCGAAGGCATAAGCAGGGCAGCGCCGGCGCGCGGACTTCCCAGTCCGCAGGGATCCAGGTACCGAGTCTGGCGAAGGGAACGTTCGGTGTTGGCCGATGGTCGCGGGCAACATGCCCGCGTGCCGGCGCGCGGACTTCCCAGTCAGATTTCCCAGTCCGCAGAGATCTGCGAACTGGATTTGGCGCTGAAGGAGTTTCATCGCCAGCGGAGGTGGTTCGTTGCTGCGGGCAACGGATGCCCGCGCGCCGCTGCCGCATAAATGCGGCGTTCCGGACTTTGGTCCCATTGCATTACTGGCTGCGTCCGAATTTCTTCTCGAGCTCACGGAAATTCATTTCGACCAGGGTGGGCCGGCCGTGAGGGCACGTATAAGGCATGGCGCAGTGCCGCAAATCCGCGATCAGCTTTTCCAATTCGGGTCCGGATAGCGGGTCGTTGGCTTTGACGGCGTGGCGGCAAACGGTTTTGGCGACCATCAGTTCACCCAGGCGCAGGGAGTTGACTTGCTGGCCGGCGGCTTTGAGTTCGTCGATGACCTGCAGCACGAAACGGCGCGGCTCGGACACTTTTACAAACGGCGGCAAGGCATCGAGCAGGAATGTGCGCTCGCCGAACTCGCTTAATCCTACTCCCAGGCGCGTGAGCGCCGGCAATTGTTCGCGCAGAAAATTGGCATCGCGGGCGGATACTTCCACTGTTTCGGGCAGAAGCAATTTTTGGGAATGCGCCTGCTCGTTTTGTTCCAGGCGTCCGAGCATTTGCTCGAACAAAACGCGTTCGTGCGCGGCGTGTTGGTCGAGCAAGACCAACCCCCGATCGGATTCGAGCACCACATAGAGGCGTCCGATGACTCCCACCAACCGGAGCGGCACGTGCAGCAGCGGGACCGCAGCGCCGGGTGAAAGCGCAGGGATTGAGGATGGCGGGGAAGAAGCCTGAGTAGAAGCGGGCTCCAAAGGTGACGTCGAAGCCGCTGAACTTGCGTACGTCAGGGTTTGGACAACCGGACCCGGCGAGAGAGGGCGCCCCTGGCTTTGCCGCACGTGCGCCTCAGGCGGGCTGAAGCCCATTGGCAGCGCCGGCTGATGGGTGGGCGCACCGGTTTGCATAGGTGCGGGCCGCAGATGATCCGGGAATTGAGGAAGGCTGGTCTGCGTAGGTTTGGTCAGCAGGGCTGAGGCTGAGGGACTTTCCGGACGCGGCTGCGCGGCGCGGGTTGGGGAAACGGTTTCCTCGGAATGGAACTGGAGCAGAGTCTGGCGGAGGGCCTGGGCGACCAGCCTTCGCACTTCGGCTTCGCAGCGAAAGCGCACCTCGCGTTTGGCCGGATGGATATTGACGTCCACGGCCGCCGGATCGATCTCGAGGAACAGGCAAGAGACAGGATAGCGGCCTTTCATTAACGAGGTATGATAGCCTTCGAGGAGAGCGAAATTCAGGCCCCGGTTTTCGATCGGACGACGATTGACGAACAGGTGCTGGTCTTCCCGCGTCGCGCGCGAAACGCCAGGGGCTCCGATGTAACCCCAGAGGCGAAACAGATCCCGGGTTGGGCCCCCTGCCTGGTTCGATTTTCCAGTGTCGGTTTCGCTTTCCACAGCGGCGGAGAGCTCGGCGGAAAAATCGACTGGCACCAGTTTCTCCTCGCCACCCTGGACAGCACGCAGGCGTTCGCGTAGCGCAGCCAAACGAGCGCCGCGTTCATTCCCGCTTTTTACAGCGGGCAATTGCCAGACCGTGCGGCTGTCTTTCAAAAACGTGAAGGCGACCTCGGGAAAGGCGAGCGCAGCCAGCGTGAGATAATGCTGGATGTGCGCCGATTCGGTTTCTTCGGTGCGCAAGAATTTGCGGCGGGCGGGCAGGTTGAAAAAGAGTTGCCTCACTTCGAGCGTAGTGCCCGGCGCACTGGCGGCGGCCTTGACCTCCAGGACTTTGCCGCCGCCGATGACGATCTGAGTGCCTTCGGGCGAGTCAGCATCGCGCTCGCGCGTCGTGAGGATGAACCGGCTGACGCTGGCGATACTGGGCAAGGCTTCACCTCGGAAACCCATGGTGGCGATGGCGGCGAGATCTTCGGCGCGCACGATTTTGCTGGTGGCATGGCGCTCGAGGCAAAGCAGTGCGTCGTCGCGGCTCATGCCCACTCCATCGTCACTGACCCGGACCAGGCTGCGGCCGCCCGCCTGGATCTCGACGGTAATGCGTGTTGCCTGGGCATCCAGAGAGTTCTCGACCAATTCCTTGACCACGCTGGCCGGCCGCTCAATGACTTCGCCGGCGGCGATCTGGTTGGCGACTTGCTCCGGTAAGAGCCGGATGCGGTTCATGTCGGCAGGGCTTTGGGCAAAGGCAGCCCAAATTCAAAGATAGCACCACGACCCGGCTCGGTGCGCGCGGCAATCCAGCCACGATGATCCTCGATGATCTTCTTGCAGATGGAAAGCCCCAGGCCGGTGCCGTGCGCCTTGCCATAAGTGGCAAAAGCCTCGAAGAGTTGGCCGGCGATTTCCGGCGCGATGCCCGGACCGGTATCTTCAAGTTCCGTCACGACTGCCTCGGGGGTGGAACGGAACCGCAAAAAGATTTTGCCGCCGCGCGGCATGGCATCGGTCGCGTTGTGGACCAGGTTGAAGAAAAGCCGGCGCAACCGTTTTGGATTCAGCGGCAGGGAAACTGACGGTGGCAGGTTTTCGAGCTCGATAACCCCCGAGCGCAGGGAGGCTTCGGGTCGAATTTCTTCCAGGATGTCGTGGATGAACCGGGCGAAATCAATGGGCGGCAACATCAGGTCGGGCGAGGTCCCTTGAGTAAAATCGAGGATTTCGCTCACCAATTCGTTGATGCGATCGACCTGAAGCCGAATGGTTTTAAGAGCTTTGTCGCGCGTCTCAGGCGTCGTTTGTCCCAGAGCAGCCATCTCGGAAGTCAGGCCGATGATATTCAGCGGATTTTTGAGGTCGTGAACGATGGAACGGGCAAAGCGGCCGACGACCGCCAGGCGCTCGGCTTGGAGCACTTCGCGCAAGTACTGACGGTTGAACGTGCGCAGCCGATGACTGATTTCCCTCAGGAAAGCCAAGGCCAGCGCGGGACTTTGTTCAACCAGTCGGAGGACATCCGCGCGCGGTAGAAAATAGACAACCGTCTCCTTGCGCGCCACTGCGTTGGCCGAGCGAGGCTGGTCCTCGATCACGGCCATCTCTCCTAGCAAGTCCCCCGGACCGGCTTCGGTAAAAATGTAGCGGCCGGTCTGGCCACCATGGACGGAGATCTCCACCAAGCCATCCCGCACCAGGTAAGCGCCGTCACCGGGATCGCCTTCTTTGAAAATCTCTTTGCCAGCGCAGAATGTTTGTTCGCGGGCAATGCTGGCCAATCGGCGCAAATCCTCCGGGCTAAGCTGGGAGAAGAGTTGGTTGTTTTCGAGCGCGACCACGGCCGGACTGTAGCGGTTAGCGACCCATTGGCCAAGAGCGAAGCCTCGTGGTTTGGGCCGAAGAGCATAATTGCCTCGCAGGTGTTCTCGAGGCCCGCCCCCGTGTTGCGCTTGCGTTTTGGACTGCGGCAGCCCTCTGCCGCTTTTTTCGGCTTCAGCCAAGACCGACACTTCTAAACGCACCCCGCGTTCTCAGGGCGGCACCGGGCCGACGCATCTAATTCTCGCGGTAGGGATGTCGCGCGCTGCGCCGTCCGCGCCCCGCGTTCGGCGGCGCAAGGCTGGAATGTAGACGTACCTCTCGCATTCGTTCCGCCCGCTAAACGCGGGCGGGGACATCGCAGCGCGATGTCCCTACCTCACGGGCGCTCTTTTCAATGGATTTAGACGCGTTTGCCCTGCCCTGCGTTCCGTTCCGGGTGGGCTTGACTGCTCAAACACTAAAACATACCGTTGTCGACCGATTGTGGTGGTCGTAGCTCAGCTTGGTTAGAGCCCCAGATTGTGGATCTGGCTGTCGCGGGTTCAAATCCCGTCGACCACCCCATCTTCTTCTTTCTTCCCCCCCCTGTCCCTTAACCCGAGGTCTGGCCATTTTGCCAGACTTTGCTGCCCAAACCCCGCTGGCCAAACTTCGGGTCCCAGCCTTCTGGTCTTAGATCGAGGTTTTCACTGGCGACTACCCGCCAAACTTCCATTCCCGAATTGAGCGCTCTGGATGGAGGTCGTCATACCGAGCATTTGTTTGCGAATCATGATCAATCGCGGGTTCCGCAAAACTCCCGGTTTCCCCAATTTGCGGCGTATCTGCCGAAAACTAGGCGATTGCCCGCCCCGGAGGGACGCATTTACAGCCGAACGCAATTCTGCTTCTTCTTGGGCCAAACGGGCTCTATGGCGTCCGGCAGTTAATTTCCGGAATTTAGCGATGATGGGTCGAGCGGAGCCCGAAAGCCGCTTAGCGACGTAACCGGGATCGCACCCCTGGCCTCTACAAAAACTGTTTAGCGAAACAGCATTTCCTTCGATCTTGTCGAGTTGGGCCAGTGCTCCGGCCAGCCTTGGCCAATCATAATTGTGACAAGATTTTCTGGGAAATGTTGAGCCCGCGGAATTCTTGCTCCGCATAGGGTCGAGGTCGAGTGGCCTCTCGAGTAGGCGCACTGCTGGAATACCTGCGGCGATGGACATTTGCAGGAGTGTGCTAAACCCGGGCTTGGCGGTGCCACGCAGAATGTCCGCCACGGAACTGTGATGCAGCCCGGCGGCATTCGCGAATGCTGAACAGCTCGCACCAAAAAACCTCTTTGTGATGTAACTCAGGTTGTTGCGAAGGGTCACGATATTGGTTGACCAACTCGGCTGGCCCGATTGCCGGTTGATCCTTAAGCCCCTCCGCCGTGTCCCGGTGGAGGGGCTTTTTGCGTTTCCTCCCACATTATCAAAACAGGAGTTCAGAAAATCATGAGTCCATCCGCAGGAAGATTATTGGTCGAAGAAATCGTCCCCCGCATCCGCGTTTCCGTGCTCGCCGACTCGATTTTTGTCGGTGCCGACGATTGCGAGGAATTGATCCAGGATGCCACTGCCACAGCAGCCACCCTTCATGTGCGATTAAGGCACGCACCTAACCACCCGGCCTGAGGATCGCCGCCTGGAATTGGACCGGGGCTTGACCTTTCGAATTCTCTACGATGGCAATGATATCAACTTTTGGAGAAACGAAATTCTCAGGCTCCTCTCCGAATCTGGTCGCATAGAACGGAACTGCGTAGGTAATCGTGAGCTTTCGAATTAGGTCTGATGGTCCAGCTTGGGGAGGCAGCGATATTCTGCCAGTTCTCAGCCAATCGGATATCTCGGCGGGTGTGGCGCAGTCGTGGAGCCGGTAGGGCATGATATTTCTCCAGTAGATTTGTAACTCGACGATCTGCTCTCGATTCCCGAAGCCCACCACAAAACCGCCGTTAAGTCCAATTCCACCAACGTTCAAGCCATCAATCCGACGCCGGAAGAAAACCGTCAATCTGTTCGTCACGGTCACCTGTTTTTTCGTTTTTTCATCCATCCACGAACTAGTTTGCGATCCCCAATGAAGATCTAGCTGTGATGTTTCAGATTTTGTTGCGATCTGAGAGACATCTATACCAACCAGACGGAGGTATTGGAGCCCAAGCTGCGTTGCTCGCTTTTGGTCCGGAACGCCCACGACTGCACTATTGCCCGAGCTTTCTGCGGCGTGATTAAAGTAATCCACCCAACCCAGACTCGGACAAATCGCCAGATGCTTCTTGTTCCCTTCCAATTCACCGAAAAAAAGTGTTTTGTCGTCTTTCTCAGCAAAAACCGCTGGGGCCTTTGTGCGGTCCTTCATCGTGAAGGCACCGATTCGCATTAGGTTCGAAATTACCGGCTCCGCAAAATCTTGGGGCACGACTTTATAAGCCCACAGCTTGTCCGGCCATGAATTCGTTGGAGCGGCCCAAACAACTTCAAAATTGATTAGTGGTGGGGCATGGCCATTCGGCTCCGCCGTAAGCCCGGTGAACGCGGCGAAGCCGAAGGCCAAAGAGACAGCAAGCCTCATTCTCATGGCCAAACCGTCGAATCGCGATTTACCAGATTTCCAGGCGCGGCACTTGGGTTTGTTGGATTAGTTGCAACGGCCAATGTGTCAGCCATGCATTCCGGGTAGCCAGCGACACGGAAAACGGCCGGTGTGGTTAGGTTCGTGGTGCCGTTGTATTCCTTCCTCCCTGCCGCAAACCATGCATCTGCTATCGCTTGCTTCGACTTGATCATGTTTTGCGCCCAATAGGACCCGATGTTCTCGCCAACTCCGACAATGGATGCGGCACCACAACGCCCCCCAGGCGCCATTTGATTTGGGCATTTAGGTCAGCCGTGTTTTGCCGCAACTGATTGGCCAGCTCCCAATATAGCCAGTCAGTGTTGGTAATGTGTTCTGGGACCGCTAAGAGGTCCAGATAAAGCACAACATCGCCGGACTCCATGCAACGCCGCCTTATCTCGTGAAGCAAAGACGTCTTGCCCACTTTCCGCAGCCCAAAAATCCCGACTGACTTGCTGCTGGCGACAGCATCCCCAATCTGGCTCAACGCGTTGGTTCGAGCAAAAAAGCGGTCTCCTTGGACTGGTGCGTTGGCTGCGAAAAGGTCCCGACGGAACAGCCATTTATCCAGCGTCGTGCGCAATGTTTTTGGCTGGTCGGTAGCAGTTTCCATGTCTGATTGTGAAATGGGCACGATCGCGGGAGCTCCCTCTCTTCGGTCCAGAATTCGTCGGTTTAATTCCTTCTGAATGCCCGGCGTAATCGAGGGTTCCAACGAGATCCCGGCAGTACAACGCTTGCTCAAACGAGTGGACCTGGATGGCTCGCTGGTTACCGCTGACGCTCTT
>Ga0070741_10006959_pt1 | contig 23831 bp, 20 predicted proteins | sample Coa_R1_4_FD_66440 | JGI IMG/M metagenome (GOLD analysis project Ga0070741, IMG submission 66440) | Surface soil microbial communities from Centralia Pennsylvania, which are recovering from an underground coalmine fire - Coalmine... | ecosystem: Environmental > Terrestrial > Soil > Unclassified ...
GGTGCTGCGACAGACGGACGCGAAGACGTCCAAGCCGCTCGTGGACGTGATCCGCGACGAGGCCGAGCAGAAAGGCACCGGCCGCTGGACCGTCAAGTCCGCCCTCGACCTCGGGGTGCCCGTTACCGGCATCGCCGAGGCGGTGTTCGCCCGGGCGCTGTCGGGCTCAGTGGCCCAGCGCAGCGCGACCACCGGGCTAGCGTCGGGAACTCTTGGTGAAAAGCCAAGCGACGCAGACAAATTCACTGAGGATGTGCGTCAGGCGCTATATGCATCGAAAATTGTCGCCTACGCCCAGGGGTTCAACCAGATCCAGGCCGGCAGCGCCGAATACGACTGGAAGATCACCCCGGGCGACCTGGCGACTATCTGGCGCGGCGGCTGCATCATCCGGGCCAAGTTCCTCAACCGCATCAAGGAGGCGTTCGACGAGAAGCCGGATTTGGCGAGCCTGCTCGACGCCGACTACTTCCGCAGCGCGGTGGAATCAGCGATCGACAGCTGGCGTCGGGTGGTCGTCACCGCCACGCAGCTCGGCATCCCGATCCCCGGCTTCGGCTCGGCGCTGTCCTACTACGACGGGCTGCGCACCGCGCGACTGCCAGCCGCGCTGACGCAGGCCCAGCGCGACTTCTTCGGCGCGCACACCTATGAGCGGATCGACGACGAGCGCGGCCGCAAGTTCCACACGTTGTGGAGCGGAGACCGCACCGAAGTCGACGCCTAGTCTGGTGTCGTGCGATTTGTCGAGGGTCACCCGCCCCCGTACGACCTGACCTACAACGACGTCTTCATCGTTCCGAACCGCTCGGATGTCGCGTCGCGGTTCGACGTCGACCTGTCGACAGTCGACGGGTCGGGCACCACGATCCCGGTGGTCGTCGCCAACATGACCGCGGTCGCCGGCCGGCGGATGGCCGAAACCGTCGCCCGCCGCGGCGGCATCGTCGTACTGCCGCAAGATCTTCCGATCACCGCGGTCCAGCACACCGTCGACTTCGTGAAGAGCCGGGACCTTGTCACCGACACCCCGGTGACGCTGGAACCCGACGACTCCGTGTCCGACGCCTGCGCGCTGATCCACAAGCGGGCGCACGGCGCCGCGGTCGTGGTGTTCGAGAATCGCCCGATCGGGCTGGTCACCGATGCGGTGTGTGCGGGCGTCGACAGGTTCACCCGGGTGCGCGATGTGTTGTCGCGCGACTTCGTCACCGCGCCCGTCGGCACCGATCCCCGAGAGGTGTTCGACCTGCTCGAGCATGCGCCGATCGACGTCGCCGTGCTCACCCAACCGGATGGCACGCTCGCCGGGGTGCTCACCCGGCGGGGTGCACTGCGCGCCGGGCTGTACACCCCGGCCGTCGACGCCCGCGGGCGGCTGCGCATCGCCGCGGCGGTCGGCATCAACGGCGACGTCGGCGCGAAGGCGACCGCGCTCGCCGAGGCAGGGGTTGACTTGCTTGTGATCGACACCGCACACGGCCACCAGGCACGCATGATCGACGCGCTCAAGGCGGCGACGTCGCTCGACCTCGGCCTGCCGGTCGCCGCCGGCAACGTGGTGTCGGCGGAGGGGACCCGCGACCTGCTGAGCGCCGGGGCGACGATCGTCAAGGTCGGCGTCGGCCCGGGTGCGATGTGCACGACGCGGATGATGACGGGCGTCGGCCGGCCCCAGTTCTCCGCTGTGCACGAATGTGCCGCGGCGGCAACGCAATTGGGCGGTTTCGTGTGGGCAGACGGCGGAGTGCGCCATCCGCGCGACGTCGCGCTGGCGCTGGCGGCAGGCGCGTCGAACGTGATGGTCGGCTCCTGGTTTGCCGGCACCTACGAGTCGCCGGGAGACCTGCTGCGCGACCGCGACGACCAGCCGTACAAAGAGAGCTACGGGATGGCGTCCAAGCGCGCGGTGGCCGCGCGCACCGCCGCCGACAGCGCCTACGAGCGCGCCCGCAAGGCGCTGTTCGAAGAGGGCATTTCGACGTCCAAGATGGGCCTGGACCCCGACCGCGGCGGCGTCGAGGACCTGCTCGACCACATCACCTCCGGCGTGCGCAGCACGTGCACATACGTCGGCGCGTCGACGCTCACTGAACTTCACGAACTGGCAGTCGTCGGGGTGCAGTCCGCCGCCGGGTTTGCCGAGGGCCATCCGCTGCCGACCGGCTGGTAAGGTCAGCGCCGAGCTCCCAGCCCATTCGACAAGAATTCAGCGCCACATCGTTTTGATTGCTACCGTCAGCGTTCGTGGGCGACGGCCAAGATCTTGTCCGCGACATGGTGATCGACGCCGCCCTCGAACTCTGTAACCGACAGTGCTATGAATCCGTCAGCGTCGACCAGATCGCTGCGGTCGCCGGCATAGGTCCCGACGATTTTCTGCGCTATTTCGACAGCAAACCGGCCGTGTTCATGTCCCTGACCGAGGACATCCTGCGGGCGGTCGCGGCGTCACTGGGCCAGATTTCGCCGCACGCCGACCCGGAGGAGGCGCTGCTGGTCGCGCACACCGAAGTGATCACCGCGATCTTCGAGGGCCACGGCATCATGGCGCCGCAGCGGCTGGTGATGATGGGACAGGTCATTTCCATCACTCCGGAGTTGGAGGAGCGCGCATGCGAACTGCGCAGGCGTGTGCTCGCAGCGGCATTAGCGGAGTGGCTGGGTGTGGAGCCCACGGATCGCAGAGTTCAGCAGGCGGTCACCATGTGGGCAGCCGTCGCAGCTGGTGCCTATACCGCGCGCGTCAACAATCAGCCCGGCTACGAATCGCAGCGTGATGCTGAGCTGCCCCGCCGCATGATCCGGTGGCTCACAAACGCGTTCACACAAATCATCGGCCAATCGGCGCGCACGGGGAGCTGAGCCGGGCGCCGAACCTGGGAGCCGAGTCGCGATACGATTGGGGCTTCCTGGCGGGGTGCTTGTGCGCCCGTCCGATGGATGAAAGGGGTCGCGTGCCGCAGGCCGGTACGGAGCCGTCCCGATGAGCGTCGCGCTCACCGTGCTGGCGGTGCTCGGCTTCGTCATACTCACGCTCGGCACAGCGGTGTTCGTTTGCGCGGAGTTCTCGCTGACCGCCCTTGAACGCAGCACCGTCGACGCCAATGCACGCGCCGGCGGACGGCGTGACCGCATGGTGCAGCGCGCGCACCGCACCCTGTCCTTTCAGCTGTCGGGCGCGCAGATCGGCATCTCGATCACCACGCTGATCACCGGTTACCTCGCCGAGCCGCTGATCGCCCGGCTGCTGCGCCCCGTGCTGGCGGACATGTCGATGCCGGCCAGCTGGGTCGACGGCACCGCGCTGGCGATCGCGCTGCTGATCGCGACCTCGGTGTCGATGGTGTTCGGCGAGCTGGTCGCCCAGTATCTGGCCGTGGCACGGCCGCTGCCGACCGCGCGCGCGGTGGCGGGCCCGCAGGTGGTGTTCTCGATGTTGTTCACCCCGCTGATCCACCTGACCAACGGCACGGCGAACTGGATCCTGCGGCGGCTGGGCATCGAGCCCGCCGAGGAGCTGCGGTCGGCACGGTCGCCGCAGGAGCTCGGGTCGCTGGTCCGCAATTCGGCGCGGCGCGGCTCGCTGGAACCGGTGACGGCCGCGCTCGTCGACCGGTCCCTGCAGTTCGGCGCGCGCACCGCCGAGGAGCTGATGACGCCCCGCTCCAAGATCGAGGCGCTAGAGGCGGGCGACACGATCGCCGATCTCGTCGTCAAGGCGACCGAAACCGGCTACTCCCGCTTCCCCGTCACCGAGGGCGACCTCGACGAGACCATCGGCCTCGTGCATGTCAAGCAGGTGTTCGAGGTGCCGCAGGCCGAGCGCGCCCGCACCCGCCTGGCCGACGTCGCCCGGCCGGTCGCGGTGGTCCCGTCGACACTCGACGGGGACGCGCTGATGGCGCAGATCCGGGCGAACGGCCTGCAGACGGCATTGGTCGCCGACGAATACGGCGGCATCGCCGGAATGGTGACCGTCGAGGACCTGATTGAGGAGATCGTCGGCGACATCCGCGACGAGCACGACGAGCAGACGCTCGATGTGGTGCAGATCGGTGACGGCTGGCGCGTCTCGGGGCTGCTGCGCATCGACGAAGTGGCCGACGCGACCGGCTTCCGGGGCCACGAGGGTGAATACGAAACCATCGGCGGCCTGGTGATGCATGAGCTCGGCCACATCCCCGACGTCGGAGAGTCGGTAAAGCTCAAGGCGTTTCAGCCCGATTCGGGCTCCGACGACGCCACCGTCTGGCGCGCGACCGTCGCCAAAATGGACGGCCGACGCATCGACGTGCTCGATTTGCACGAACTCGGGCGAGCCGACGAGCGGGGCGAGCGCTAGTGGCCGACTTCCTCGGTGTCGTGCTGACACTGCTTCTGCTGCTCGCGAACGCGTTCTTCGTCGGGGCGGAGTTCGCCCTGATCTCCGCGCGCCGGGACCGCCTGGAGGCATTGGCCGAGCAGGGCAAGCGCAGCGCGGTGACGGTTATCCACGCCGGGCAGAACTTGTCAGTCATGCTGGCCGGCGCGCAGCTGGGCATCACGGTGTGCTCAATTGTGTTGGGCCGCATAGGAGAACCTGCGGTCGCCCATCTGTTGGAGAAGCCGTTCGACCTTCTGCAAGTTCCGGATGCGCTCCTGCATACGGTGTCGTTCGTCGTCGCGATCACGATCGTCGTGGTGCTGCACGTGCTGCTCGGCGAAATGGTGCCGAAGAACATCGCGATCGCGGGCCCCGAGTCCGCAGCCATGCTGCTGGTTCCGCCGTATCTGGTGTGGGTGCGGGCCACCCGGCCGGTGATCGCGTTCTACGACTGGTGCGCGCACATGACGTTGCGCCTGGTGCGCGTGCAGGCCAGGACCGAGCTCGAGAACACGGTCTCCGTTGTCGAGCTGTCGGAGATGATCGCCGAATCCCGGTCCGAAGGGCTGATCGACCCCGAGGAGCACATGCGGTTGTCGCGCGCGCTGCAAATCCGCAACCGCGTGGTCCGTGACGTCGCGGTGCCGTTGTCCGAGGTGCGGACGGTGCCGGTGGCAGCCCACGGCGACGGGCCGACCGTCGGCGCCATTCAGCAGGCGCTCGTCGAGACCGGGTATTCGCGGTTCCCCGTCGCCGACCACACCGGCCAGTTCGTCGGATATGTGCACATCAAGGACGTGCTGCCGCTCGTCGCAGATCCCGAGGCCGTCGTCAGCCGTTCGACCGTGCGCCCCCTGCCCCGAGTGCCCGACGAGATGGCGCTGCCCGACGCGCTGTCGCGGCTGCGGCGCAGCAACGCACACCTGGCGCTCGCGACGGCTCACGACGGAGAGGTCGTGGCGATCGTGGCGCTGGAGGACCTCGTCGAGGACCTCGTCGGCACCGTGCGGGACGGCACCCATCGTGTTTGAGGACGAGTGGATCCGCCGACGTGACGCGCACCACCAACGGGTGACGACGCTCATCGGGCACTACCGGGACCACCGCGGCGACGGCAATCCCAATCCTGTCGTCGACTTTCTGTTCACGTACTACCGGCTGCGGCCGGGCCAGCTGCAGCGCTGGCATCCCGGTTTCGGCACGGTGTTATCTGGGCCGGCCGCGGACGAATACGCGCGGTTCAGTGGGTACCGACGCGTCCAGGACGGGGTTACCGTCGACCGCGCTGTGCTCGAACGCCGCTGGGAAACAATCGAATTCGTGAGCAGGCTGCTGGAGGCTACCGAGGGGCGGCCGGCCCAGCTCGGCTGCTTCGGGTTGCACGAGTGGGCGATGGTGTACCGATGCAAGACGCGCCGGCACAGTGCGCCGCTTCGTCTTGGCGCGGCCGGCACCGACGCAGTGGTGGAGTCATTGCCGTTGCGGTGCACACACTTTGACGCGTTCCGGTTCTTCACCGAGTCGGCGCGCCCGCGCAACAGCGTGCAACTGAGCAGGCGGCAGCAACTCGTTTTCGAGCAGCCTGGCTGCCTTCACGCGGCGATGGATCTTTACAAGTGGTCCGTCAAGCTGCTGCCGCTGCTGGACTCCGACGTCGTGATGGACGCGTTCGAGCTTGCCTACGCCGCACGGGAACTCGACATGCGCGCCAGTCCCTACGACCTGCGAGCGTACGGATATCAGCCGGTGCGCGTCGAAACCGCTCCCGGGCGTGCGGAATACGTCCGCGAGCAGACGGCGATCGCCTCGCGCGCAGCTGCCGTTCGAGACACGTTGCTGCGTCGCTGCCGGGCATTGCTCGCGCGGCAGTGAGGCTTTTGCCCGCCTTGTAGCGACAATTGCGTTGTCGCAGGCTGTGGCGTGGATCGCGCCGGGGTCGTCAGCGACAACGCGCCGGAAGAAAAGCCGACGTTACCGCTGGGTAAGCTGTACCGACACTACGGACGGGAGGACGTATGACGGAGCGGGTGGCGACCGGCAACCTGCGGGTGGCCAAGGTGCTGTACGACTTCATCAACAACGAGGCGCTGCCCGGCACCGGCATCGATTCCGACAGCTTCTGGGCGGGCGTGGACAAGGTCGTCACCGACCTCGGCCCCCGCAACTCCGAATTGCTGGCCCGGCGTGACGACTTGCAGGCGCAGATCGACAAGTGGCACCGGCAGCGGGTGATCGAGCCGATCGACGCCGATGCGTACGAGCGGTTCCTCGTCGACATCGGCTACCTGCAGCCCGAGCCCGACGACTTCAAAGTCACCACCGCCAACGTCGACGCCGAGATCACCTCCACTGCCGGCCCCCAGTTGGTGGTGCCGATCCTCAATGCGCGGTTCGCGCTCAACGCCGCCAACGCGCGCTGGGGTTCGCTCTACGACGCGCTCTACGGCACCGACGTGATCCCCGAGACCGACGGCGCCGAGCAGGGCGACAGTTATAACAAGGTCCGCGGCGACAAGGTGATCGCCTACGCCCGCAAGTTTCTCGACGGGGCGGCGCCGCTGACGTCCGGATCGTGGAGCGACGCAACGGGACTCAAGATTGACGACGGCCGACTGGCCGTCACGCTCGGCGACGGTCAGGAAACGGCGCTTGCCAAGCCTGAGCAGTTCGTCGGCTACACCGGCGAGCTCGGCGAGCCGCAATGGTCGGTGCTGCTGGTCAACCACGGGTTGCACATCGACATCCTGATCGACCCGGAATCCCCCGTGGGCAAGACCGACAAGGCCGGCATCAAGGACGTGTATCTGGAGTCCGCGGTCACTACGATCATGGACTTCGAGGACGCAGTCTCGGCCGTCGACGCCGACGACAAGGTGCGCGGTTACCGAAACTGGTTGGGGCTCAACAAAGGTGACCTGTCAGCCGAGGTCACCAAGGACGGCAAGACGTTCACCCGCGTGCTGCACGAAGACCGTCGCTACACCGCGCCGGACGGCAGCGAGTTCACCCTGCCCGGCCGCAGCCTGCTGTTCGTCCGCAACGTCGGTCACCTGATGACCAACGACGCAATCACCGACGCCGACGGGAACGAGGTGTACGAAGGCATCCAGGACGCCTTGTTCACCAGCCTGATCGCGATCCACGGCATGCGTGAGGGGTCAGAGAACGGCCCGATGGTCAACAGCCGCGCCGGTTCGATCTACATCGTGAAACCGAAAATGCACGGCCCCGACGAGGTGGCGTTCACCGCCGAGTTGTTCAGCCGCGTCGAAGACGTGCTGGGGTTGCCGCAGTCGACGATCAAGGTCGGCATCATGGACGAGGAAAGGCGCACCAGCGTCAACCTCAAGGCGTGCATCAAGGCCGCCGCCGACCGGGTCGTCTTCATCAACACCGGTTTCCTCGACCGCACCGGCGACGAGATTCACACCTCGATGGAGGCCGGGCCGATGGTCCGCAAGGGTGCGATGAAGACGCAGCCGTGGATCCTCGCCTACGAGGACAACAACGTCGATGTCGGCCTGCAGTGCGGTCTTCCCGGCCACGCGCAGATCGGCAAGGGCATGTGGACGATGACCGAGCTGATGGCCGACATGGTCGAGCAGAAGATCGGTCAGCCGAAGGCCGGCGCCACAACGGCATGGGTGCCGTCACCGACCGCCGCGACGCTGCACGCTATGCACTACCACCAGGTCGACGTCGGCGAGGTGCAAAAGGAGCTCGCCGCCGGCGGCCGGCGCGCCACTCTCGAGCAGTTGCTGACGATTCCGCTGGCCAAGGAGCTCGCCTGGGAGCCCGAGGAGATCCGCGAAGAGGTCGACAACAACTGCCAGTCGATCCTCGGCTACGTCGTCCGGTGGATCGACCAGGGCGTCGGATCGTCGAAGGTACCCGACATCCACGACGTCGCGTTGATGGAAGACCGTGCGACACTTCGCATTTCGAGTCAGCTGCTGGCCAACTGGCTCAAGCACGGCGTCATCACCGCCGACGACGTGCGCGCCAGCCTGGAGCGGATGGCGGTAAAAGTGGACCAGCAGAACGCGGGCGACAACGCCTACCGGCCGATGGCTCCCAACTTCGACGACAGCATCGCGTTCCAAGCCGCGCAGGAGCTGATCCTGTCCGGCACCGAGCAACCGAACGGCTACACCGAGCCGATCCTGCATCGCCGGCGACGCGAGGCGAAGGCGCACGCTTGAACAGCTCAAACACGTAGCCGCGGCAATGACTAGACTGCGGCCGAAAGCTGCGATCAGTCGACGGGGAGGACGTGCAGGGCATGGGTAGGCACAGCATCCCCGGCCCCGACGACACGCCGCCCGAACCGTTCCAATCCATCGCCCCCGAGCCGAATTACGACGACGAAGAGTGGGCGGCCGACGCGGATCGTGAGCCGCTGGTTCCACCGCCGCCCACCGACGAGACCCCGAGCGGACGGTTCGCCGCCGGCTCGTGGCAGGGCGGCCATCGCAGCGAAGGCAAGCGTCGTGGCGTGAGCGTCGGCGTGATCGTCGCGCTGGTGGCGGTGGTGGTCATCGTCGGCGTCATCATCTTGTGGCGGTTCTTCGGCAATGTGCTGTCGAACCGCAACGACGTCGCGGCCGCCACCTGTACAGGCGCGGACGTGCCCGTGGCCGTGATCGCCGACCCGTCGATCGCCGACAAGATCACCGAGTTCGCCGGGCGCTACAACAAATCCGCGGGCCCGGTCGGCGACCGCTGCGTCAAGCTCGCGGTCAAGGCGGCCGACTCCGACGCCGTCGTCGCGGGGTTCACCGGGGCCTGGCCGGCCGATCTCGGTCAAAAGCCGGCGCTGTGGATCCCGGCGAGTTCGATCTCCACAGCCCGGCTGCAGGCCGCGGCGGGCCCCAATATCATCAGCGACGGGCCGTCGCTGGTGAGCTCCCCCGTGCTGCTCGCGATCAAGCCAGCACTCAAACCTGCACTGGCAGACCGTAATTGGGGCGCACTGCCCATCCTGCAAACCAATCCGTCGTCACTGGACGGGTTGAACATGCCCGGGTGGGGCTCGCTGCGCCTTGCGCTTCCGACCGCGGGCGACAGCGACGCCACGTATCTCGCCGCCGAGGCGGTGGCGGCGGCGTCGTCACCGCCCAACGCGGCCGCCACGGCGGGTATCGGCGCAGTCGACTCGCTCCTCGGCGGCCAACCCAAGCTGCCGAATCCCAACCTGTCGACCGCGATGGATGCCTTGCTCGCCGGCGGCGATCCCGCAGCGGCTCCGGTGCACGCGGTCGTCACCACCGAACAGCAGCTCTACCAACGGTCGACGAAGATTCCCGACGTGAAAAACGTTGTCAGCGCATGGCTGCCGTCGGGGCCGACCGCGCTGGCCGACTACCCGATGGCGTCGCTGTCCGGCGACTGGCTGTCCAAAGAACAAGTGACCGCGGCGAACGAGTTCAAGAAGTTTCTTCAAAAGGACGAGCAGCTGACCGAGTTGGCCAATGCGGGCTTCCGCGCCGGGAAGCTGCCGCTGCCCAAGAGTGACGTGACAAGTTTCTCAGCGCTGTCGGACACGCTCTCGATCGGAGATGACTCGGCGCGGGTCACGCTGGCTGACGCCGTGCTGGCCCCAGCCGCCGGATCGACGGTGACGATCATGCTCGACCAGTCGATGCCCCAGCAGGAGGGCAGCCACAGCCGGCTGGCGAATGTCGTTGCGGCGCTGAAGAACAAGCTCACGGCCCTTCCGCCTGCCGCCGCGGTGGGCCTGTGGACCTTCGACGGTGTGGAGGGCCGTTCGGAGGTACCGACCGGCCCGCTGTCCGATCAGGTCAATGGGCAGCCGCGGTCGGATGCGCTGAACGCTGCGCTGGACAAGCAGTACTCGTCCAACGGCGGCGCGGTCTCGTTCACCACCCTGAAGATGCTCTACGACGGCGCGCTGGCCGGATTCCGCCCCGGCGCAAAGAATTCCGTTCTGGTGATCACCACGGGCCCCCACACCGACCAGAGCCTCGACGGACCCGGCTTGCAGGATTACGTGCGCAAGGCGTTCGACCCGACCCGCCCGGTGGCCATCAACGTCATCGACTTCGGCTCCGACCCGGACGGCTCCGCATGGCAGGCGGTCGCCCAGACGACCGGCGGCGGGTACAAGAACTTGGCGACGTCGGACTCCCCCGATCTGACCACCGCCGTGTCGACGTTCCTCGGCTGAGCCCCCGCCCAGCACCGCAGCAGCGACCGCACAGCGGATTGCCAGTTCGGTTGTGCGACGCGGGGTGCCACGCGGCACTACTCTGAAATCGTGGGGGCTGCTGTTGATCGACGCACCCTGATGAAGACGATCGCGGTCGGGGTGCTCGCCGTGATGTGCCGGCCGGCCGCCGCCGGTGCCGACCCGCGGCCGGTTGTACCGGGCGGCCGGGTGCCACCGCCGACCGGCGTGCTGACCCGGTTGCCCGGAACCGGAAACCTGTTGGCGCTCACCGTGGATGACGGTTGCAGCGTCGAGGTGGTCAGGGCCTTCGCCGCGTTCTGCCGCGACAGCGGAACGAGGATGACCCTGTTCGTCAACGGTGCGAACTCGTCGTGGACGGTCAACGCCCCACTGCTTCGCCCGATGGTGGACTCCGGTCAGGTTCAATTGGGCAACCACACCTGGTCGCATCCGTATCTCACGCGCGTCAGCGCCGCGGCAGCCACCGATCAGATCAAGCGCAACAAGGACTTTCTGAGCAACACCTACGGGGTCGACGGCACGCCGTATTTCCGTCCGCCCTACGGCGTACACAACGCGGCAACTGACAAGATCGCTGCGGACCTCGGCTATCCGACGATCACGATGTGGAGCGCGACGATCGGCGACTCGCGAGTGATCAACGAACAGCAGCTGATCGGCTTCGCGCGGCAGGCATTTCAGCCCCAGCAGATCGTCCTCGGGCACGCCAACCTGCCGCCGATCACACGCACCTACCCGCAGCTCCTCGACATCATCGCCACCCGCGGGCTGCAGACCGTGACGCTCAATGACGTGTTCGCGTGATCATTCGGTGAGCAACCGCAGCGCTGCTGCGGCGAAGCCATCGGGGTCCTCCAGCTGGGGGTAATGCCCGAGCGTCGGCAGCTCGATGACCGGCGCCGACGGCCGCAGCTCGCGCAGCCCGTCGAGCACGTTCGTCGTCGCCACGGGGTCTTTGAGTCCCCAGAGGAACGCGAGTGGCTTGCGCCAGTCGCGCACCGCGCCGTGCCATCGTTGCGCATATCGTTCACGCTCCTCGAGATAGGAGATCAACAGGTGCGCGATACGGTGACCGTCGTTGTGCGACAACAACGCCCACTGCGCGGCCGCCTCCTGCTTCGACAGCGGATGGTCTGGCGTGAACAGCTTGGAAAAGCCGCGGACGAAGCCGCGGCGGTTGACCAGTCGGCTGGCCGCTGGGCCGAGGCGGCTGCGTAGGATCTTCTGGCTGGGCCGCAGACTGGCACGTTCCAGAATCACGCTTCCGTTGGCCAGCACTACCCGCTGCAGATCAAAAGGCAAGCGGCCGTGGATGTCTCGCGCCATCAGTTCGGTGGTCACCGAGGTGCCCATGTCGTGGGCGAGCACGACGACGGGCCCGGTGGTCGTCTCGGCGACTACCTGCTGCACCAGGTCGGCCTGTTCGAGCAGGCTGTAGCGGTGTGGGCGTGGTTTGTCCGACAGGCCGAAGCCGAGGAAGTCCAACGTCACCCACGCGCGCTCGCCGAGATGCGGAATGACGCCCCGGAAGTCGTACGAGCTCGACGGAAAGCCATGCAGGAGCAGGATCGTCGGGCCTGGGCCGTCTTCGGAACGTACAAAGACGTTGCCCGCGCTGGTCGACAGAAAGCGCCCACCGTCGCGCCATTCGGTGACGCTCGCGGGAAACATGCGATGGACACTATTCCGATCACCGCGAGTGTGGACTTAATGCACGCTTTTTGGCCGAATGCGTGTCATAAGTCCACGCTTGGCGCACATTCAGGCGAACGCCTCCACGGGCGGGCACGAGCACACCAGGTTGCGGTCGCCGTACGCGCCGTCGATGCGCCGCACCGGCGGCCATACCTTCGGCCGGAAGCCGCGGCCCAGCGGATAGGCTGCCTGCTCGCGGGTGTAGGGGTGCTCCCATTTGTCGGCGAGCAGGCACGCGGCTGTGTGCGGCGCGTTGCGGAGCGGGTTGTCGTCCACCGGCCACTCGCCGGAGCTCACCTTGTCGATCTCGGTGCGGATCGCGATCATCGCGTCGCAGAACGCGTCGACCTCGGCCAGGCTCTCGCTTTCGGTCGGCTCTACCATCAGCGTGCCGGCTACCGGGAAGCTCATCGTCGGGGCGTGGAAACCAAAGTCCGCCAAGCGTTTTGCCACGTCGTCGACGGTAACGCCGGTGGCTTTGGTGATGCCGCGCAGATTGAGGATGCACTCGTGGGCGACCATGCCGTTCTCACCCGTGTACAGCACCGGGAAGTACTCGTCGAGGCGGCGCGCGATGTAGTTGGCCGATGCGATCGCGGTCAGTGACGCAGCCCGCAAGCCCGCCGCGCCCATCATCCGGATGTACGCCCACGTGATCGGCAGGATCGACGCCGAACCGTACGGGGCCGACGATACAGCGGGGCCACCAGGCAACCCGTCGGCGAGCGGATGCCCGGGCAGGTACTTCGCCAGGTGATCCCGCACCGCGACAGGGCCGACGCCGGGACCACCGCCGCCGTGCGGGATGCAGAACGTCTTGTGCAGATTCAGGTGACTGACGTCACCGCCGAATCGGCCGGGGCGTGCGAGTCCCACGAGTGCGTTGAGATTTGCACCGTCGACATACACCTGCCCGCCCGCGTCGTGCACGGCCGCGCAGATGTCGGCGACATCGTGTTCGTACACCCCGTGCGTCGACGGGTACGTGATCATCAGCGCCGCAAGGTCTTCCGCGTGGTCGGCAACTTTCAGACGTAGGTCGTCGAGGTCGACGTCGCCGTTCTCCCGGCACCCGACGACTACCACCCGCATTCCGGCCAGCGCCGCGGATGCCGCGTTGGTGCCGTGTGCGCTGGACGGGATCAAGCACACATCGCGATGCGGTTCGCCGCGCTCGGCGTGATAAGCCTGGATTGCGAGCAGCCCCGCATACTCCCCCTGAGATCCGGCGTTGGGCTGCAACGACACCGCGTCATATCCGGTCATCTGCGCCAGCCACGTCTCGAGATCGGCGATCATCCGCCGCAGTCCCGGCGTGTCATCCGCCGGTGCGAACGGGTGCTGCCGTGCGAACTCGGGCCAAGTGATGGGTTCCATCTCGGCGGCGGCGTTGAGCTTCATCGTGCACGATCCGAGCGGAATCATGCTGCGGTCCAACGCGAGGTCCTTGTCAGCCAGCGTGCGCAGATAGCGCATCATCTCGGTTTCCGTGCGATACCGGGTGAATGCCGGGTGAGTAAGGAATTCGCTTGTCCGCGTGGTGATGTCAGGTCCGTCGAAGTCATCGTCAACCGGTTCGGCGCGGAATGCCTCCAATATGTGGGTGATGTGGGTGTCGGTCGTGACTTCGTCGCACGAGACCGACACATGGTCGTCGTCGACGACGCAGACATTGATGCCTCGCGACTTCGCGGTGCCACGGATCTCCGCGGCCCGCCCCGGCACGCGGGCCAGCACGGTGTCGAAGAACGCGTCGTGAACGACCTCCACGTCGGTCGCGGCCAGCCCTGCCGCCAGTGCGCGCGCGTGGGTGTGCACCCGGCGCGCAATTGCGGTCAGCCCCTCGGCGCCGTGGTAGCTGGCATACATCGCGGCGAGCACCGCCAGCAGCACCTGGGCGGTGCAGATGTTGCTGGTCGCCTTGTCGCGGCGGATGTGCTGCTCACGCGTCTGCAACGAGAGCCGGTATGCGGGCGCGCCATCGGCATCCACCGACACTCCGACCAGCCGGCCGGGCAACTGGCGCGCATGGGTGCTCTGCACGGCCAGGTAGCCGGCGTGCGGACCGCCGAATCCCATTGGTACGCCGAAGCGTTGGGTGCTGCCGAACGCGACGTCGGCACCGATCTCGCCGGGCGGGGCGATCAATGTCAGCGCCAGCAGGTCGGCGCCGATCGCAACCAGCGCCCCGCGTTCGTGAGCCTGCGAGACCAGCGACGACCAGTCGACCACCGCGCCGCTGGCGCCCGGCAGCTGGGTGATCACGCCGAAGAACTCGCCATCGGGCAGCCCCCCGCGCAGGTCCGCGGTGACGATCTCGATGCCCAGCGGTTCGGCGCGGGTGGTCAGGATCGCCGCGGTCTGCCGGTAGATGTCGGAATCGACGGCGAGTCGGTTCGACGATCCGCGGGTAGCCCGGTGCATCAGCGTCATCGCCTCGGCGGCAGCGGTGCCCTCATCGAGCATCGACGCGTTTGCGACCTCGAGTCCGGTGAGATCGGAGATCATCGTCTGGAAGTTCAGCAGCGCCTCGAGCCTGCCCTGGCTGATCTCCGGCTGATACGGCGTGTACGCGGTGTACCACGCCGGGTTCTCAACGATGTTGCGGCGCAACACTGCCGGGGTGATGGTGTCGAAGTAGCCCTGCCCGATCATGGACACCGCGACGGTATTGGTGTCGGCGAGCCGGCGCAGTTCAGTGAGCGCCTCGTCCTCGGTGGCTGCCGCCGGCAGGCAGTCCAGGCCCGGCGCCACGTCGTCGTTGTGTTCGTCGAGAATCTTGGCGGGGACGGCCTTGGCGGCGAGGTCGTCGAGGGACGCCACACCGATGACGTCGAGCATCGCGGCGATCTCGTCGGCGTCGGGCCCGATGTGCCGGTCGGCGAACGTGAAACGGTGGGACACGGGGCGGCTCCTGACAGAGGTCGGCGGCCCTCCCCCTCTGTCTTGGCGCCTGAGAGATTCGGCTTGCGTTGTCACGCTCCTCGCGTGCGCGGCGCCTTTCCCCATCGGCGGGCGAGCATCACTCGCCGCTTTCCAGAGGCATCGTGTCCCTGCGCGGTCCGGGTGCCTGAGAGGTTGACGGAGAGGTGTTGCTCCTTCGGCGTCCATGACTGGCGGTCACAGAACTCTCCCGCTGCCGGGCGATGCGCTGGCTAGTTTACCCGCCGTCCGCGAAACCGCCGTTTCGCACGCGAAATACGAGTACAGACGTGCGAAACCGCCGTTTCGCACGCGAAAATCAGCCGATCTTGCGGTCGCGGTTCTTGCGCCGTGTGGCCAGCTCGTCCTCGGGTGTGGCGATCGACTCGCCGCCGTCGGCGCGCTCGCCGGGGAAGTCCGCGATGGCCCCCGTCAGCTCGCGCATCGCACCGCTGACAGCGATCCCGAACACGCCCTGACCGCCTTGCAGAAGGTCGACGACCTCTTCGGCGGATGTGCACTCGTACACCGTGGTGCCATCGGAGAACAGCGTGATGTTGGCCAGATCCTGCACACCGCGCTGACGCAAATGGTCGACGGCAACTCGGATGTTCTGCAAGGAGATTCCGGTGTCGAGCAGCCGCTTCACGATCTTGAGAACCAAGATGTCCTTGAACGAATACAGCCGCTGCGAACCAGAACCGGCGGCACTGCGAATCGACGGCACCACAAGCGATGTCCGCGCCCAGTAATCCAGCTGCCTGTAGGTGATGCCCGCGATCTGGCACGCGCTCGGCCCGCGATACCCGACCAACTCGTCGGGAATCGAATCATCCGGGAACAGGCCCGGCTGGACCGGTTCGCTTGGCGTCGCGGGGGTATCGCTGGAGTTCAGGTCCAGTTGCTCCTGACGCGGATCATCATCCACCGTGCTACCTCCCGCCTGTCGCGTGGCGCCGACTGGCCATCGTTCGCGTAACGGCTCGAGTTGCTCGAGCATACGCTTTCAGGCGGGCCGGTGTGCCTGCCGTTGCCCCAAAATTATGGCTGTTGAGAGCACCGGTCAATGTGACCGCCGCCCGCGTGTCGGGACGGCTTGACGCATCCGTGATCTGAGGGTTCAGGTCGCCTTGAAATCGTCAGGTGACACGCTGTCGAGAAACTCCTTGAACTTCTCGACTTCCTCCTCGCGCACCGCGCCCGTGGCCTCGTCGTCGTTCTCGTCGGGAATGAGCAGACCGGCCTCGGCAAGCACCGCCTCCTCGACGTAGATCGGGACACCCACCCGCAGTGCGATTGCCACCGAGTCCGACGGCCGCGCCGACACTTTGATGTTGCGGTCGAAGATCAAGTCCGCGTAGAACGTGCCTTCCTGCAGGTCGACGATCCGCACTTCCTTCAGCGAATGGCCAAGGGCGGCAATGACATCTCGAATCAGATCGTGCGTCAACGGCCGGGCCGGCTCGACGCCCTGCTGCTCGAGGGCGATCGCCGCCGCCTCGGACTGACCGATCCAGATGGGCAGGTAGCGGTCGCCGTTGGCCTCCCTGAGCAGCAGCACCGGTTGGTTCTGCGGCTGCTCAACTCGTATGCCGACGACGCGAACCTCGCCCATGTGTGCCTGCCCTCCGGACCTGAGGAAGCCGACTCACAGCCGACTCCAAATCTCCGGCGCCAGTCTAATCCTCAGCGGTCGAGAACGTCGCGCACCGCCGATTTGACCAGAGCTGTGTGCAGCGTGATCGCCAGCGCGGCCACCTCGCGCGCGAGATCGTCGGCCCGGTCGCGCGCACCCGTTTTCCCGCCCTTGCCGACGGGCCCGGCGATCTGAGCGATCAGGTCGGACTGCCGGTCGGCGGCGGACCGGAATGCACGCAGGTGTCGCGGCTCCACACCGAATTCGGCGAGCGCATTCGCGCACTGCAGGATCACGACGTCGTGCTCGTCGAACAACCCGCCGCGTCCGGCGATGACGACGCCCGCCTTGGTCAGCGCGGACAGCATCGCGTCGTCGACACCGGCGCGCTCCACGAGGTCTTCACGGCTGAGCCGGACGGGGCTGGCCGTCACCGCCGCGGTGTCGGGTGTCGCCGCGTGGCCGTCGACCGTCGCCAATCTCGGTGCGGTGAAAGCGAATCCGGCCATCTCCGGCACTTCGCCATCGGGCTGCGCGTCGAGGTGCGCTTTGATCACCTTCAACGGCAAGTAGTGGTCGCGTTGTGCGGTCAGGATGTAGCGCAGTCTCGCGCAGTCGTAGGCGGTGAAACGCCGATACCCCGACGGGCTGCGCTGCGGGGTGACCAGGCCCTCGGCCTCGAGGAACCGGATCTTGGAAATCGTGACATCCGGGAAATCGGGCCGAAGCGCTTCCAGCACAGCGCCGATCGACATGCCGGCCAGCGCGGGCGTCCCGGGAGCTGTCATTTGGTCATTGCCGGTTACCCGGATCCGGTCTCGCTGTCGTCGCCCTTGGGTCCGGTCAAAAACACCAAGCGGAACTTGCCGATCTGCACCTCGTCGCCGTTCGCCAACACGGCCGAGTCGACCGGCTCACGATTGACGTACGTGCCGTTGAGGCTGCCGACGTCGACGACTTGGAAATCGTTGCTTTCCAGCCGGAACTCGGCATGGCGCCGGGAAACGGTCACGTCGTCGAGAAAAATGTCGCTGTCGGGGTGCCGGCCTGCGGACGTGACGGGCTGATCCAGCAGAAATCGCGACCCGGCATTGGGTCCGCGCTTGACGACGAGCAGTGCCGACCCGTGCGGCAGACCCTCGACGCCCGTGACCGGCGTCTCTGTGCCTGCCTGCGCCGGCGCATCCAGCTCGTTGAGGAAATCCGCACGAAAAACGGAGGTCGTCTCCACGGTGACTTCATCAGACGTCTGGTCAGCCCCAGAATTCTGGTCCTTGTCGGTCACCCGATACTCCTTTTGGCTGCTCTGGCGGCTTCTCTCATTATGGCCGCGGTTTCCTGCGATGTCCTAAAGCCGACCTGCGCCCTGCTCCCCTGACCGTACCCCGCGGCCAGTCCCGCGCGGCAAAATCTGTCGGTGAACCCTAACAATTTCCTCACTCGGCGGCCGTCTTGCGGTAGGCGTCGGCGTCCAGCAATGCCGCGAGGCCCTCGTCGAGCGCGCCCGCGTCGGCCTGCAGCTCGACCAGCCAGCCGCCGCCGTACGGCTCGGAGTTCACCAGCGCCGGGTTGGTGTCCAGATCACCGTTGGTCGCAACGACTTTCGCCGAGACTGGCGCATACAGGTCCGACACCGATTTGGTCGATTCCACTTCGCCGAACGGCTCACCGGCAGTGACGTCGGCGCCGACATCGGGCAGCTGGACGAACACGACGTCGCCCAGCGACGACTGCGCGAAGTCGGTGATCCCGACCCGCACGGTGTCGCTACCCGTGCGGCGCACCCACTCGTGCTCGGCGGTGTAGCGCAGGTCGGACGGGATTTCGCTCACGGGCTATCTCCTCTTCACTTGACCGGCTGAGCGTATTGGCGCGGTTTCGGTTGCCGCAAGGCGGTCACGTCGACGTGGTCCGCCTGCTGCACCGCGATCGTGCCGCCGACACGTTCGACGCTGTCGACTGCGCCGCCGGGGATGTTGACCGCCGCCGCGAGTGTCGGTGGATCCCCAATGGCGACAAGCGAATACGGCGGTGCCAGCGTTTGGCCATCGACAGTGAGGGCGCCGGGGACGCCGCTGACCCAGGTGTCGACGCCAACCCGCACCGCCGAGTCGCCCGACCAGATCTCCATCGTCTCGGCGCCCGCTGCCCGCAGCTCGTTGATGACCCCGATCATGATCTCTGGGGTGATGCCACCGGCGGGATCGCCGATCGTCACGGTCACTCCCGGGCCGGTCGCCGCCACCGTGCCGACCAAAATCGACAGCGCCGTCAGACGTGCTTGCGCGTCGGCGATCGCCGCCTTGTCACCGCTACCCGACGACTGCAACGCCGCGAGCGTGTGCTGCAAATCCGAGATCTCCTTGTTCAACGACGCTTCCCGTCGCTGCAGCGAGTCCAGTAGCACCACCAGATCCGCGGGCCGCGCGGACTCAAGCGCATCGCCCGACGCCGTCCGGCGGACCTGCGTGGCGATCGCCACGCCGAGCACCACACACAACACCACGGCGAGCACGCCGAAGACCGTCGGCCGCCGAAGCTCCCGGGATTGCTGCCCCGAAAGCTCGTGGCGGCCATGGTGTTCGGAGTCTGTTTCGTGGTCGCTCATCGCTACGCCCCGAACAGCTTGCGCCGCAGCGCGGCGGCGTTGCCGAAGATCCGAATGCCCAGCACGACGATGATGGCGGTCGACAGTTGCGTGCCCACTCCCAACTGGTCGCCGAGATAGACGATTAGCGCCGCCACCAAGACGTTGAACACGAACGAGATCACGAAGACCTTCGAGTCGAAGATCCGATCCAAATACGCACGCAGACCACCGAATACAGCATCGAGAGCCGCGACGACGGCGATCGGTAGGTACGGCTGCACCACGTCGGGGACGCTGGGGTGAAAGATCAGTCCCAGCACGATGCCCGCAATCAGTGCGGCGATACCGATCACTTATCCTCCAATTGGCTTGGCGTACTTGACTTCTCGGGTGCTTCCGGCGGGCACGGTGAGCGATTCGCTAGTCGACACGGTCGCGCCGACGCCGTACGACGCCGTCAGCAGCTGCACTCGCTGGTAGCCGGCACTGTTCTCGAACGCGTCCTGCATGCCATGCGGCGGCCCAATCGCGACGATCGCATATGGGCTGTTGATGGGCTGGTTGTCCACCAAAATCGCACCGCCCGCCTGGCGGATCGTCACGTCCGGTCCGAGCCGCACGCCGCCGACCGCGATGGCCTCGGCGCCGCCTGCCCACAACGAATTCACCACCAGCTGCAGATCCCGGTCGAGCACCGCTTGCCGGCTTCCGGGGATGCGGCCCTTGGAAACATCGGTGAGGTTCGGTGACACCCCGGGGTCGGTCAACGTCACGGTGAGGCCAGGTCCGGTCACTTTGGTGCCCGCACCCACCACACCCAGCGCGTCGAGATCGTGCAGCAATTGGCGTCCCTGCGCGTCTCCGCCGAGTTGTGCCCGTCGCAGGTCGTCGACCTCGTTGGTCAGCGTGCCGCGCTGTGCCGCCAAGTTGTTCGCGCCCGACATCGACGCGCGGACGCTTGACACCAGTACTTTTTGTGTCTGTTTCAGGCCGGGTGCGGTCGCACGCGCCTGCCCGACGGCGACCGCGAACACCGCGGCGACAGAAAGCGCCGCGACAGCCTGCCAAGCCCATTTCGCCCAGCGCCGCGGGGGCTCGTCTTGCGCGGCTCGTCGTTCCGCTGCCGCCGCATAGCCCGGGTCCAGATGCTCGGACAACAACGACCGCAGCAGCGACGGGACCGGATTGAACCGGGGCTGGCCTGCCTCGTGCGCAGGCAGCCCGGCATGCGGGTCGTAACCGCCGAGCGCCCGGTCAACCATGCGCCGGAACCTTCGGCATTTGGCGCATCACCATCACGAACTGAATCACGTACAGCACGAAGCTCCACAGGTACAGCGCCAAGCCCCAGATCGCGAATCCCCAACCGATCGCCAGCACGACGCGGGCCCACAGACCGCCGAACTGCCCCAGCAGGATCAGCGGAAACCCCGACATCAACCCGAACGTCGCGCCTTTGCCGATGTAGGTCACCGGCAGCGCGGTCAATCCGCGGCGCCGCAGTGCGGGCAGGGTCGTCGCGAGCGCGGCGTCGCGGGCGATCAGCACTGCGACGAACCACCACGGCACAAAACCCGCCAGCGCCAACGCAATTGGCACAGTCACCATGTAGATGCGATCGACGAGGGGATCGAGCAACTCCCCCAGTCGTGACGACTGGTTCATCAGCCGCGCGATCTTCCCGTCGGCCCAATCCGACGCGCCGGAGAACATCAGAATGCCGGTCGCCCAGCCGATCGCGTCCTGGGCGAGCAAAAGCCACAGGAACACCGGTAGCAGCGCGAGCCGGATCACGCTGAGCACGTTCGGCACTGTCAGTACCCGGCCCATGCGCGGAACCTTAGCGGAAAACCCCTGGCAGGCTCAGCGCCGACAAGGTGTCGTCGGCGAGCGGATTGTCGTGCACCATGTACGTCCACGTCGACGTCGGCCGCGCCAGCTTCGACAGGTCGAGACCGGGTTCGTCCTCGAGAACGTTTGAGGTCTCGAACGTCTGCTGGGCCGCCTCGATCGCGTCGGCAGCAAGCGACGCGAACGCGTCGACCGCCATGCGGTGAAACTCGTCGAGCGGGTTTTGCCGGCCGAGCGCGCGCAGATGGATGCTTTCGCGGATGTCCGCGAGGTACGCCAGGTGATCGGCCCAGCCGCGGTCGAGGTGGTACAGCATGATGAGCCGGCAGATTCGCTCAAGCTCGTCCTCACTGAGTTTTTCGGACAGCTCCTCGTAGCGCTTCGGCGCCAGCTCCTCGAGCTCCTCGCGCGCGATCGGTGTGCGCAGTATTGTGTCGCGGCGCTCGACGATGATTGCGCGCTGCTGCGCGATCAACTGGTTGTAACGCCACGTGTTCGCGTGGACGTCGAGCAGCTTGCCCTCCGCGACGCGCTGGGCGTGGCTCAACAGCCCGGCCGCCTTCGGGCTGACAATCCGGGCGCCCTCCTCGGTTTCGAGCGGCAACTTGCCCGGTTCGAGGTTGGCGACGACGACATCGTCTTCCCAACTGGAGAAGAAGACCGACGAGCCCGGATCGCCCTGGCGCCCTGCGCGGCCGCGCAATTGGTTGTCCAGGCGCTCGGTATGGTGGCGGCCCGTCCCGACGACGTGCAGGCCGCCGAGTTCGGCAACTTCATCATGGTCGGCCTCGTCGGATCCGCCGAGTCGAATATCGGTGCCGCGCCCGGCCATTTGGGTCGACACTGTGACGGCGCCGAGTTTGCCCGCCTCGGCGATGATCGCCGCTTCCTCGGCGTCGTTCTTCGCGTTGAGCACGACGGCAGGCACGCCCGCGCGAACCAAACGCTGGTGCAGCTCTTCGGATTCCGCGACGTCGCGGGTGCCGATCAGCACAGGCTGGCCGGTTTCGTGCACCTCGCGGATGTGCTCGACGATCGCGTCGTTCTTGGCCGCGGCGCTGAAGTACACCCGGTCTGCCTCGTCCTCGCGAATGTTGGGCGCGTTGGGCGGAATCGGCGACACCCCAAGCTTGTAGAACTGCCGCAGCTGCTCACCGGCTGCCAGTGCGGTGCCGGTCATTCCGCACACGGTGGGATAACGGTTGATCAACGCCTGCACGGTGATCGTGTCGAGCACCTCACCCGTCTCGGTGGTCTCGATGCCCTCTTTCGCCTCGACGGCCGCCTGCAATCCGTCGGGCCAGCGCTGCAATTGGGCGATGCGGCCGCGGGAGGCGTTGATCAAATGCACCGCATCGTCACGCACGATGTAGTGCACGTCGCGCTGCAGCAGCACGTGTGCGTGCAATGCGACATTGACTTCGGTGAGCGTGCTCCCGACGTGTTCTTCTGAATACAGGTCAATGCCACCGAGTTTCGCCTCCACCTTCTGCGCGCCGGCTTCGGTGAGGTGAACATTGCGGCTGTCGGCGTCGGTGTCGTAATCCTTGCCGGGTGTCAATTCGCCGACGAGGCGGATGATCTCGAGCTTAGGCGTCTCGCGGTGTGTGGTGCCCGCGAGCACCAGAGGCACCAGCGCCTCGTCGACAAGCACCGAGTCGGCTTCGTCGATCAGCGCGACGTCGGGGTTGGGTGACACCAGGTCGGCGACGTCGGTGACGAGTTGGTCGCGCAGCACATCGAAGCCGATTTCGTTGACCGAGGCGTAGGTGACGTTGCACGCGTAGGCAATCCGGCGCTCCTCTGCGGTTGACTCGGCGGTGATCCAGCCGACCGAGAGGCCCATCGCCTCGATCATCGGCCCCATCCACTCCGCGTCGCGGCGAGCCAGGTAGTCGTTGATCGTGACGACGTGCACATTGCGGCCTGCGAGCGCGTACCCGGCGGCCGCGATCGCGCCGGACAGCGTCTTGCCCTCGCCGGTAGCCATCTCGACGACGTCGCCCGCCAGCATCCGCAGTGCGCCGAGCAGCTGTACGTCGAACGGGCGAAGACCAGTGGCGCGGTCGGCGGCTTCGCGCGCGATCGCGAGGAACTGCGGCATGTCGTAGGCCTCGTCGAGGTCCTCGAGCTCGAGGAGCTTCGCGGCCTTGCGCAGCTGGGCGTCGCTGAGCTCGGCGGCCTTCTCGTCGAACTCGGAGCTCGCCTTGACCGTCGCCAGCGAGCGGCTCTGGTTCTTTTCGGTGCTGGCTCCGAGCAGCTGCCAGAACTTGCTGCTCAGTCGCCCAGGCTTAGCGGTGCTCGATTTAGCCACAGCACAACGGTACGCGAGCCCCGCATCACCGCGAACGTGCGTGTTTGTTCGGCGACACGCCGATGATCGGCGTACAACAGGGCACGCTCGCGGCTGGCCAGCGCGACTTTAATTCCTACGCCAACACTGACCGCCGCGGGTAGGCCACAGTCGGGTCGGTCAGCACATTGACGACGGCAGGCAGTTCTGACCCGAACGCCCGCTCCAGCGCCGGCCGCAATTCAGCGGGACTGGCCACCAGCTCAC
>Ga0070741_10006960_pt1 | contig 23828 bp, 21 predicted proteins | sample Coa_R1_4_FD_66440 | JGI IMG/M metagenome (GOLD analysis project Ga0070741, IMG submission 66440) | Surface soil microbial communities from Centralia Pennsylvania, which are recovering from an underground coalmine fire - Coalmine... | ecosystem: Environmental > Terrestrial > Soil > Unclassified ...
GGGCCCTGGGCCAGCTCCGCGGCCAGGCGCCGGACCGCCTCCGGGAACTCCGGGTCGGGCACCGCGCGCGTGGCCAGGCCCCACTCGACCGCCTCGCGGGCGGTGAGCACGCGGTTCGTGTAGAAGAGCTCCATCGCGCGCCGGAGCCCCACCAGCCGCGGGAGCCAGTAGGTCGAGGACCCGTCCGGCGACGCGGCGATCCGCGAGTAGGCCATGGTGAACCGGGCCGACTCGGCCGCGACCACCAGGTCGCCCGCCAGCGCGAGCGCCAGGCCGCCGCCGGCCGCGACGCCGTTGACCGCGGTGATCACCGGCTTCGGGGTGCGGACCAGCCGCGAGACCACGCCGTGGATCTGCGTGGTGAGCTCCTTGAGGAGGATCCCGATCCGCGGGAGCGCCTGGACGAACTCCTTCACGTCCCCGCCGCCGCAGAACGCCTTGCCGGCGCCGGTCAGGACGATGCAGCGCACCCCGGGATCCTCGTCCACCTCCAGCACGGCATGGAACAGTTGCTGGGCGAGCGGCAGCGTGAGCGCGTTGAACGCGTCCGGACGGTTGAGCGTGATGGTCGCGATGCCCCGGTCCCGCTCGAGCGTGATGGCGTCGTACCGCATGCCCCCTCCTCGCCGGGCGATCCCGTCGCCACGCGCCTCGGCGCGGCCATTCTGCCACGGCCCCGGCGGGGTGGCGTCTCGGGTCTGTCCCGGCAAACCGAGACACCCCCGGCGGCGGCCAGGATGAAGGCCGTCCGGAACGGCTGTAGAATTGACGCCGTGACGCAGCGGACCACCTGGCTGATCGCGGTCGTGCTCGTCGTGGCGCTCCTCGTGATCGTCGGGGTGGTCACGATCCGGGTCGACATCCATCCGCCCCGCTGGGCGGCCGCCGAGTTCTGGACGAACGCGTCCCGGGACGGCGCGATGCTGCCCGCCTTCCAGCTCTGGGTCGACCTCGCCAAGGCGGCCCGGCCGGCGGTGGTCAACGTGAGCACCCAGTCGCGCATCACCGACCCGCGGGCCGAGTTCTTCCGCCGGTTCTTCGAGGGGCCGCAGGGCGGCCAGCGCTCGAGCCTCGGCTCCGGGTTCATCCTCTCCCGCGAGGGCTACGTGGTGACCAACAACCACGTGGTCGCGGGCGGCGGGGACATCATCGTGCGGCTGGACGGCGGCAGCGAGCACCCGGCCCGCATCGTGGGCACCGATGCCGCGACCGACCTGGCGCTCCTGAAGGTGGAGGGCGGCTCGTTCGCCGTGCTCCCGCTCGGCGACTCCGACCAGCTGCAGGTCGGGGAGCCGGTGATGGCGATCGGCAACCCGTTCGGCCTCGACCAGACGGTCACCACCGGGATCGTCAGCGCGAAGGAGCGCTTCATCGGCAGCGGCCCCTACGACGACTTCATCCAGACCGACGCCTCGATCAACCCGGGGAACTCGGGAGGCCCGCTGCTCGACAGTCGCGGCGCGGTCGTCGGCATCAACAGCGCGATCTTCTCCCAGTCCGGCGGGTCGATCGGGATCGGCTTCGCGATCCCGATCAACCTCGCCAAGACCGTCCTGGTGCAGCTCCGCGAGCGCGGCACGGTGGTGCGGGGCTACCTCGGAGTCTCGGTCCGGCCGGTGACGCCGAGCGCCGCCGAGGCGGCCGGCCTGGCCGAGTCGCGGGGCGCCATCGTCGACAGCGTGGTCGAGGCCTCGCCGGCCGAGAAGGCCGGCGTGCAGCGGGGCGACGTGATCGTGGCCGTCAACGACCAGCCGGTCGCGGGGCCGCCCGAGCTCACCCGCCGGATCGCCGGCATCGCGCCGGGGACGCAGGTGCAGCTGTCGATCGTCCGCAGCCGGAAGGAGATGAAGATCCCCGTCGAGCTCGGGCGCCTGCCCGAGCGCCGCTGACCCGCCGCGAGGGGACCGGAGCGCCCGCCGGGATCCCCGGCGCGGGCCGGACCGTGCTGCCCCGGCCTGCCGGACCGGACCGGAGCGCCCGCCGGGATCCCCGGCGCGGGTCGAGGCGGGGGCCGCGCCCGCCGGCGCGGCGCGCGCGGACCGGCGGGCGGCTAGCCGGTGGCGGGCCGCGACGCCGGCGCGGCGCCCGCGGGCGCGTCCGCTCCGGCAGTCGACGCGGCGTGGGCGCCGTGGCCCGGCGTCCCGGCGCGCATCGCCCCACCGGCGCCGGTCGAGGCCCCGCCGCTGAGTCCGGGCCGCGCCGCCAGGAACGCCCGGATCGCCGCGTTCACGCGCTCCGGCTGCTCGAGCTGGGGGAAGTGGCCCGCGCCCGGGACCTCGACCGTCTCCGCGCCGGGGATCGCCGCCGCCAGGAAGCGCGCGTACCTGGGCGGCGTGAGCTGGTCGTCTGCGCCGGCCACGACGAGCGTCGGGGCGCGGATCGCGCCGACGCGCGCCATCACGTCGAAGCGGTCGCACGCCAGGAAGTCCCCGAGCGTCACCAGCGGCGCCGTTTCGCGGAGCACGCGGTCGGCCACCGCCACCCGCCCCGCCGGGGTCGACGGCGCGTACGAGAGCCCGCGCAGGAGGCTCCGGCCCTCCGGCGGCCGGTCTCGCAGGAGCTCGAGGATCCGCGCGAAGACGCGGAGCCGCGCGCCCGTCGCGACCAGGACCAGCCCGGCCAGGCGCTCCGGCCGCTCGAGCGCGAGGGTCTGGGCGACCGCGCCGCCCATCGAGTGGCCGCCCAGGACGACGCGGTCCAGGCCGAGCGCGTCGAGGAACTGGACGAGCCAGGCCGCGTACGCGGCGACGCTCGGCCGGGGGCGCCCGGCGAGCGGGCCGTGGCCGGGCAGGTCCGGCGCGATCACCCGCGCGACGTCCGCCAGGCCCTCGAGCTGCGGCGCCCACAGCGCCCCCGCCCCGCCCGCGCCGTGGACCAGGACGAGCGCCGGGCCGGCGCCCGCCTCGAGCCAGCCCGCCGCGGCGCCGCCGACCGCCTGGCTCCGGCGGGCGGGGGGCGCGGTCACAGCACCGCGCCGCGCGCGGTGATCGGCCACAGCGCCGCGACCCGGCCGCCCCGGACGGCGACGTACCAGTCGTAGAGGTTGATCGTCGGGTCGCAGTGCCCGGGGACCAGCCACACGCGGTCCCCGATCGCGACGCGCTCCCCGTCCGCGACCCGCAGCACCCCGTGCTCGTCGGAGGCGCGCTGGTACTCGAGCCCCGGCCGCTGCCAGACCCGCGGCATCCCCTTGTCGACCGACAGCGCCTTCAGGCCCGCGTCGACGACGGCCCGGTCGGGCGCCGGCCGGCTCATGACGGTCGCCACGACGAACAGCGCGTGCTCGAACTCGCGGGGGAAGCCCTCGACCAGGCCGTACTCCACGTCCATGAAGCAGTACGAGCCCGCCTGGACCTCCGTGTACACGCCGCTCGCCGCCTCGTAGCGGTAGGTTCCGGTGCCCGCCCCGGAGACGATCGGGCAGGCGAGCCCCTCGCGCTTCAGGAGGTCCACCGTGTGACGCACCTCGGCGATGGCGGCCTCCATCGTCGCCCGGCGCTGCGCCTCGTCGACGATGTGCTGGGCTCGCCCGTGGTACGCCTGGAGCCCTGCGAACGCGAGGTGCCGGTGCCCGGCGACCGCGCGGGCGAGCGCGACCGCGGGCGGCCCCGGCGGCACGCCGCACCGGGCCATGCCGATGTCGATCTCCACCAGCACCGGGAGGCGGATCCCGGCCGCGGCCGCCGCCAGGTCGAGGTCGCGCGCGTTCCCCGCGTCGTCGACGCAGACCGCGACGTCGGCCTCCCGGGCGAGCGCGACCAGGCGCGCGATCTTGCGGGCGCCGACGATCTCGTTCGACACGAGGACGTTCCGCACGCCGCCGTAGACCATCGCCTCCGCCTCGCTCACCTTCTGGCAGCAGGCGCCCACCGCCCCGCGGGCCACCTGGTGGAGGGCGACCACCGGCGACTTGTGGGTCTTGGCGTGGCCGCGGAGCCGGACCGGGGTACCCGCCAGCGAGGCCACCATCCGGTCGAGGTTGCGCTCGTAGGCCTCGACGTCCACCACCAGGGCGGGCGTGTCGATCTCCTCGAGGGGCGCGCCGACCTCCGCCGGCGGCCGGACCGTCACGGCCGCCTCCCGGGCCGGGACCGGAGGCGAGGCGCGAGGGACGGACGGCAGGGCACGGGGAGCGGTGTCACAGTCGTGGCAAAACCTCCTCCGCCAAGAGGCGCATGGAGCGCGTCCAGAGCTCGCGCGGCTGCCACTCGTGGCCGATGACCAGCAGCATCCCGAAGCCGCCGACCTCGTCCCGGAGGCGCCGGAGCCGCGCGGTCACCTCGTCCGGGTCGCCGACGATCCAGATGTGGTCCGCGAGGTACTCCAGGGTGACCGCGGCGTCCGGGAGCGCGGGGTCGGTCTTGAGGACCTCCACCCCCCGCGAGCGCCGGATCAGCGGCAGGAAGTAGCCGGTCCAGTCGCGGGCGAGCGGGCCGTCCAGCGCCTGCCGGCGCGCCTCCGCCGTCGTCTCGGCGACCAGCACGTCGCGCGCGATCCGCCACGCGCCCCGGTCGGGGGCGCGGCCGCTCCGCCGGGCTCCCTCCTCCACCGCCGCCCAGTGGGTCCGCAGCACCCGGGGCGGGACGAAGTTGATGCTCATCGGGAGGTAGCCGCGCTCGCCGGCCACGAGGAGCGTGTCGGATTTCTCGGTCACGCCGGCCACGGCGATCGGCGGGTGCGGGCGCTGGTAGGGCCGGTAGTGGAGCCGGAGGGCGATCTCCTCCTGCGGCTCCGGGACCCGGAAGCGCCAGCGCGCGGTCTCGTAGAGCCCCGGCTTGGGGTCGCTCCAGAGCGCGAGGATCAGGTCGAGGGCGGCCCGCGTGACCTCGCGGTGCTCCCCGCCCTTGACGTCGAGCCCGAAGAGCTCGAGGTCGCCGGGGAACCCGCCCGAGCCCACGCCCCACAGGAACCGCCCCGCCGCCAGGTGGTCCAGCTGGGCGATCCGGTGGGCCAGCATGAGGGGATGGTGGTTCGGGAGGCACGAGACGCCGGTCCCGAGCTTCATGCGCCGCGTGACGCCGAGGGCCCGCGCGATGAACAGGTCGGGGCACGGGATGTTCTCCCACTCGGCGGTCAGGTGCTCGCCAACCCAGGCCTCCTCGAACCCCAGCTCGTCGAGGAACGCGAGCTGGGCCAGGTCGTCCGCCATCGTCCGGCCGGGATCGGACCCCGGCGGGTGCAGCGGCATCGTGAAGTAGCCGAGACGCATCGGGCCTCCTCCGCCGCCGGCCGGGCGGCTCGGGGCCGACCGGACGGGACGCGCGCTAGCCTATCACGCTCGCGCGGGACTCGCCGCCGCCGGCCTGGCGCGAGCGGCCCATCGCGCGCACCCGCGCGCCGCGGCGCTGTAGACTGGAGGGCAGTTCCGGTCCGCACCCCTTCATCCTCGAGCGCAAGGAGCGATCGCATGACCGAGACGGGCAGGCTGGCCGCCTGGATGGGCGTCGGCAAGGGCTTCGAGATCCGCGAGTACCCGGTGCCGGACCCGAAGCCCGGGGCGATCGTCGTCAAGATCGCCCTGGCGAACGTGTGCGGCTCCGACATGCACTACTGGAAGGGCGAGCTGGACATGGAGAAGCGGGGGCGGAAGCTCCCGATCAACACGGGCCACGAGCACACCGGGACGGTCCATCGGCTCGGCGCCGGCGTGACCACCGACTCCGCGGGGCAGCCGCTCCACGAGGGCGACCGCGTGATCTACCGCTACTTCATCCCGTGCGGCCGCTGCCGGGCGTGCCTCCGGCGGCAGTACAAGTCCTGCCCGACCCGGCAGGCGAACTGGTCGGTGACCTGCGACGTCTGGCCGCACTTCCAGGGCGGCTACGGCCAGTACTTCTACCTCGGCCCGAACCACGCGATCTTCCGGATCCCGGACGAGATCACCGACCCCATGGCGGCCGGGATCAACTGCGCCTTCACCCAGGTCTACGCGGCGCTGGACATCGCCGGATTCAAGGCGGGGCAGACCGTGGCCATCCAGGGCGCCGGCGGCCTCGGGGTCTACGCGTGCGCCGTCGCCCGCGAGATGGGCGCAGCGCGGGTGATCGTGATCGACGGCGTCCCGGAGCGGCTCGCCCTGGCCCGGGCGTTCGGCGCCGACGACGTGGTCGACCTCCGGGAGTGCCCGACGCCGGCGGCGCGGATCGCGCGGGTCCTGGAGCTGACCGGGCGCTGGGGAGCCGACGTCGTGATGGAGCTGGTCGGGCACCCCGACGTCGTCGACGAGGGCCTGCGGATGACCGCGCCGGAGGGGACGTACCTCGAGATCGGCAACATCAACGTGGGCTGGGAGACCCGGTTCGACCCCGCGTGGATCCTGTTCGGCAACCGCCGCATCATCGGGGTCGCCCACTACGAGGCCGAGCACCTCAAGGCGACCCTGGACCTCATGATCCGCACGCGCACGCGGTACCCGTACGACCGGATCCTCTCGCACGTGTTCCCGCTCGAGCAGATCAACGAGGCGTTCCGGCAGCAGGAGGACGGCCACATCACCCGGGGCGCGATCGCCCCGAACTGAGCGGCGCGCAGGGCCGGTCCCCCGCCCGGTGCCAAGCCCGGTGGTCCGGGCCGGCGACCCGGCGGCCCCGCGCGGGTGGGCGTTCGCCGCTCGACGCGCGGGCGATCCGGACCGGCGGGCTGCGGGCGCGCGGGCGCCGACGGGCCGGGTGGCGATCCGGGCGCCAGGCGCGGCGAGGCCGCTCGCGGCTCGCAACGCCGACCGCGAGCGAGGCGCGGTGGCAGACGGTCCGCCCCGCCGCGGCGGCGCACGCGTCAGGCGTCGGGGAGCGCGCTCCGCAGCCGGTCGAGGTCGGCGAGCACGTCGTCGATCGTCGCCGCCGCGGGCCAGGCGACGTACTCCGCCACGCCCAGGTCGCGGAGGCGCGCGAGGTCGCCGCGCACCTGGGCGGCGTTCCCCGTGAGCGGCTCCCGCTTGGCCTCGTCCGCCGCCGCCTCGCCGACCTGGAAGCCCTTCATGTACACGATCTGGAACGCGGCCGGATCCCGGCCGGCGTCGCGGACGAGCTGCCGGAGCTGCCGCCCCATCTGATCCAGGACGTTGAACGGCAGACTCGAGGGGATCCAGCCGTCCGCGACGGCCGCCGTCCGCCGGAGCGCCGCCGGCACGTAGCCGGCCAGGTAGATCGGCGGATGGGGGCGCTGGACCGGCTTGAGGCCGATGTAGGACGGGGCCACGCGGAAGTACTGCCCCCGGAACTCCACCGGATCCGGGCCCCACATCGCCTCGAGCACCCGGATGAACTCGTCGGCCCGGCGACCGCGGGACGCGGGGTCGGCGCCGACCGCCTCCAGCTCGTCCGCCGACCAGGCATGGCCCAGCCCCACCCGGAGGCGACCTCCGGAGAGCACGTCGAGCGTGGCGAGTCGCCGCGCGAGGACGACCGGATGGTAGAAGGGGATGTTCAGAACGCTCGTGCCGACCCGGATGCGCCGCGTGTGCGCCGCCGCCCAGGTGAGGGCCTCCACGGGGTCCATCGCGATCTTGAACGCCTCGGGCATCACGCCATCCGCGGTGACCGGGTACGGCGTGCGCGGCCTCACGGGGTAGAGGAGCCGGTCGGCGACCCAGAGCGTGTCGTAGCCCAGCGCCTCGGCGCGCTGGGCGACGCGGACCAGGTTCTCCGGTGTGGCGAGCGGCCCGAGGGACGGCAGGACGCAACTCAAGCGCATGGGGGGCCTCCTTCTCCGATCCGACCGCTCCAGCGTACGGCGGTGCGGCGCGCGCGAGCAAGCGGGCCGGCTCCGACGACACCTCCGGGGTTCCCCGGGCCCGGCCCGCGGCCGCGGACCGGCGCGACCCCGTCGAGCGGCGCCGCGGCGCCCGGGCCCTCGGCGGCCCCGCGAGGTCGCGCCCTGACGCCGGCGACCCGTCGGCGGCGGCGGCCGTCGCCTTGACAGCCCTGGAGGGGTGGCCCAGACTACGGCCGCACGCACGCTACCACCGGCTCAAGGAGGGTGTCATGGCGGACCCGCAGGCCACCTCCCCCCGCGTCTCCCGCCGCACCGTGCTCCGTCTCGGGGGCGCCGCCCTGGCCGGCGCGGCGACGGGGCCGTTCGTGTTCACGCCGGCCCGCGCCCAGGGCTTCAACTGGAAGCGCTTCCAGGGCAAGGAGCTCTTCTTCCTCTTCTACAAGCACCCGTGGGTCGACGAGATCGTGACCCACGTCCCGGAGTTCGAGTCCCTCACCGGCATGAAGGTGAAGTACGAGATCCTGCCCGAGGTGCAGGGCCGCCAGAAGCTGGTCGTCGAGATGACCGGCGGCTCGGGCGGCGTCGACGGGTTCCACTCGTCGATGCACGTCGAGAAGCGCCGGTTCTGGAAGGCCGGGTGGTACCAGCCCCTCAACAAGTTCCTGGAGGACCCGACGCTCACGCCGCCGGACTTCGACTGGAACGACATCGTGCCGGGCGCGAAGGCGGCGGTCCTGCAGCCCGACAAGTCGATCAGCGGCATCCCGACCTTCGTCGACCCGTTCGTGCTCTTCTACCGCAAGGACCTCTACGACCAGAAGGGCTGGAAGCCCCCCAGGACGATCGCCGAGATGGAGAGCCAGGCGAAGGCCCTCCACGCCCCGCCCGGGACGTACGGCATCGTCTACCGGGGTCTGAAGAACGCCAACGCCACGCCGTGGGCGTACGTGCTCTTCGCGTTCGGCGGCGACTACCTCACCAAGGACGGCAAGTCCGCGCTCACGACCGAGCCGTGGGTGCGGGCGATGGACTGGTATGCGGGGACGCTCCGGAAGTACGGGCCGCCCGGCGTGGTGAACTTCAACTGGTACGAGTGCAGCTCGGCGTTCATGCAGGGGCAGGTCGGCCTCTACTTCGACGGCGTGAACTTCGCCAACCAGTTCGAGGACCCGGCGAAGTCGAAGATCGCCGGGAAGGTCGGGTACGCGGTCCTGCCGGCCGGGCCGGCCGGCCACTACACCTGCACCTTCACCAACGCGATGGCGGTCTCCGCCCAGAGCCGGAACAAGGAGGCCGCGTACCTCTTCTGCGCCTGGTCGACGAACAAGCAGAACGCCGTCCGCGAGCTCCTGGCCGGGGTGGGCGTCGGCCGCGCCTCGACCTGGGCGAACCCCGAGGTCAAGGCGAAGCCCAAGATGCCGCAGAGCTGGTACGACGCCTACCTCGAATCGCTCAAGATCGGGCGGCCCGGGCTCCCCGAGATCGTCGGCGTCACCGAGTACCGCGACATCATCGGCGTCGCCATCCAGAAGGCGATCGAGGGGGCGCCGTCGGCCCAGGTGCTGGCCGACGCGAGCCGGGAGTTCCAGGACCTCCTGAACCGCACCGAGGGGTAGCCGCGGGCCGGCGCGCCGGCCGGGGCTGCCCGGGCGGGCGAGCTGGACCCGCGGCGGCCCCGGCCGCCGGGGGCCCGGCACGCGCGGCCCGAGCCGGCCGCGCCGCGGCCGGGCATCCGGGGCGGGCGCGCGCCCCCGCGCACCGGCTGCCGGGCCTGCCCTCCCGCCCATGAATCCCGACCCCGCTCCCGCGTCGCCCGGGCGGCCCCCGGCACCCCCGCGGGCCGCCGGCGCCCTTGGCCGGTGGGCCCACCGGCATGCCCGCTGGCTGTTCCCGGCGCCCGCGGTGCTCATCGTGGCGGCGATCATCGTCTACCCGGTCGTCTACACGGTGTGGATGAGCCTCCAGGAGTGGGCCGCGTCCAGCCTCACCGCGCCCCGCTTCGTGGGCGCCGCGAACTACCGGCGGATCGTCCTCGCCGACCCGCGCTTCCGGGACGCCGTGCTGCGGACGCTCTACTTCACGGCGCTGGCGCTCACCGGCGAGACGGTCCTGGGGGTGGCGATGGCCCTGGTCTTCAATCGCGAGTTCTGGGGTCGGGGGGTCCTGCGCACCCTCGCGATCCTGCCCATGGTGGCGACCCCGACCGCGATCGGGCTCGTGTTCGTGATGATGTACCACCCGACGCTCGGGGTCGCCAACTACCTCCTGAGCCTGGCCGGGCTCCCGCCGTTCAAGTGGACCTACTCCAGCGCGACGGCCCTCTACGCGGTCGCCCTGGTCGACGTCTGGCAGTGGACCCCGCTCATCATGCTGATCGTGCTGGCCGGCCTGGCGAGCCTGCCGCGCGAGCCGTACGAGGCCGCCCACATCGACGGCGCCTCCGGGCTCCGGGCGTTCCGCTACATCACCCTGCCGCTCCTGCGGCCGGCGATCGTGGTCGCGGTGCTGTTCCGGGCGATCGACGCCCTCAAGACCTTCGACATCATCTTCATCCTGACCCAGGGCGGCCCCGCCAACGCGACCGAGACCATCAACATCCTGCTCTTCAACCAGGCGTTCTCGTACTTCAACATGGGCTACGCCTCGTCCATGGCGGTCGCGCTGTTCGCGCTGGTGATGGGCGCGTCGCTCGTGCTGATCAAGGTCCGGCGGAGCGCCGCGTGGTAGCCGGGCGCGTCCGGCGGCGGCTCCAGGGGGCGGTCTACTACGGCCTGGCGCTCGCCTTCATGCTCCCGACGGTCTTCGTCTTCTACTGGATGATCACCCTGTCGCTCAAGCCCCAGGTCGAGGCCACCGCCTACCCGCCGTCGTTCTTCCGGTTCAGCGTCACCACCGCGGGCTACCGGACGGTCTTCACGAAGTACCCGTTCCTCCTCTACACGTGGAACAGCCTCGTGGTCGCGGTGGGCTGCACCGCCCTCGGGCTGGCGGTCGGCCTCCCGGCCGCCTACTCGATCGCCCGGTGGCGGCAGCGCGGGCTGGCGGTGACGATCCTGGTCGCGCGGATCATCCCCGGCATCTCGTACCTGATCCCCTGGTACATCTTCTTCCGGCAGCTCCGGATGGTGGACACCTACGGCGCCCTCATCCTGACCCACCTCATCGTCGGCCTGCCGATCATCATCTGGGTCATGATCGGGTTCTTCGAGGACGTCCCGCGGGACCTCGAGGACGCGGCGCTCATCGACGGCTGCTCCCACCTCGGGATCTTCTGGCGGGTCGCGCTTCCGCTGGTCCGGCCGGGCGTCATGGCGACCGCGATCCTGTCGTTCGTGTTCTCGTGGAACAACTTCCTCTTCTCGGTCATCCTGGCCGGGCGGGAGACGCGGACGCTCCCGATCGCGGTCTTCAACATGATCTCGTACGAGGAGATCAACTGGGGGACGCTGGCCGCCGCGGCCACGATGATCACGCTGCCGGTCCTCCTGCTGGCGCTGCTGGTCCAGCGCCACATCGTGACCGGGCTCACCTTCGGCGCCGTCAAGCAGTAGGCGGCGGCCGCCGGGCGGCCCGCGGGCCCGGCGGCCGCCTCAGGGCGCGAGGCCGGCGGCCGCCCCGGCCGCCCGCGCGAGGGCGCGGAGCCGCGGGCGGACGAGCAGCCAGCCGGCGGCCAGCAGGCCGAGCCCGGCCAGGAGCCACGCCGTCGCCAGCAGGTACGGCCCCCAGCCCCGGAGGACGACGCCCCCGGCCCGGGCGCCGAGCGGCGCGACGACGACCAGGTGGACGACGTAGACGAGGAGCGCGGCCCGGCCCAGCCCGACCAGCGGCCCCGCCCGCCAGCCCCCGCGCTCGATCGTGGCGTACGCGAGGGCCAGCAGGACGAGGATCGCCGCGGTCAGGGCGGCGGCCGTGATCGGACCGGCCGTCCAGTAGTCGTTCAGGGTCAGGTCTCCCGCCAGACCGGGCCCGCGGCCGCCGGCGCGCCCCGGTGCGAGGGCGGCGATGCCGAGCAGCACGAGCGCGCCGGCCGCCCCGAGTCCGGCGTACCAGCGGTCTCGCCGCCACCGGTCACGCGCCGTCGCCTCCGTCCAGCCGGCGACCAGGCCGAGGAGCACCAGGGCGAGCCAGGGGAAGACCGGGAACTCCCGGAACAGCACGGCCGCCCGCAGCGGGTGCAGGCGCGACCACGCGGCCAGCGCGGGAAGGCACCACACGAACGCCACGTAGAGGGCCGGGGCGAGCGCGAGGAGGGCGGCGCGGCCCGGCCGGGAGCGGAGCGCGGGGAGGAGCGGCGTCGCCACCAGGATCATGAACGCGATGCTCACCAGCACCCGGGCGCCCAGGACGTCCTCCGGGAACACCAGCACGTTCACGACCGCGCCCGCCGCCAGGATCGCCGCCGCCCGGCGGACGTTGCGGCCCGCGACGGTCGCGAACGGTCGGCCTTCGATCACCGCCGCGCGATGGTAGCCCAGCGCCAGCGAGACGCCGACCAGGAAGAGGAAGGTCGGGCCGGCCAGGGCCATGGTCGCGTAGATGAGCGGCTGGCGCCCGAGGCCGACGGCGGGCGCCAGCCACCACCGGGCCGTGTGATTCACGACCATGAGGCTCACGGCGAGCCCACGCAGGGCGTCCACGAACGCGAGCCGCGGCGGGCGGGGGGCGGGCGGCGAGCCACCGGGCGCCATGCCGGGGAAGCTCGTGCATCGGCCGTGCCGGCCGATCCCGCGCCGGCGCGCCCGGACGTCCGGTGGCGCGCGCCGCCCGCGCGGGAGCCCGGTCGGGACCCCCGACGGCACCGGGGCGGCGTATCGACACTGGCCCGGCCCGTGCGCCACGCTGGCGGGCGGCTGCGCGTCGCGGCCCGCGTCGTCCCCGCTGGCCTCCGTGCCGGGTAGTACCATCCCCCCCCGGGGGACGCGCGCCGGCGGCGGCCGGTCGACGGGCGACGCGACCGGACGGGGTGACGACACGGACCACGCGCAAGCGGCGGGCGGACGGCCAAGCCGGCCCTCGACCCGGCCGCCAGCGGAGGTGACCATGGTGGACGCGGGCTCAAGCCCCGGGATGCCGGCGCTTCGCGCCGCGGTGGAGCGGCTCTACGCCAAGCAGGTCGAGGCCCTCGCCGACGCGCCCCCGCTCCAGGCGCTCGAGTCCGGCGCGGCCTGCCGGGCCGACTACGACCGCTTCATCGAGAACGTCGCGCGCACGCACCTCCGCTCCCCCCAGCTCCTGGCGTTCCTCTACTCCATCGCGCCGCCGGCGGCGACCGACAAGCTCCTCCACAGCATGCTCGAGGAGCTGGGCATCGACCAGGAGTCCAGGGTCCCCCATCCCGCGCTGCTCCGGACACTCGTCGCGGGCGCGCGCCTGGCGGACCGGCTGCCCCGCCTCGAGGCGCTCGCGCAGGAGGACGACAGCTGACCTACAGCGGCGTCATCACCGCCGGCCCGCTCGAGCGCGTGCGCCAGCCGGCGAGCGATCCGGGCGAGGGACGCCCGGCGCGGCCGGCTAGCGGAGGCTCCGGCGCTCGTCCCGCCGGAGCTTGTACTCGACCGAGTCGACCAGCGCCTGCCAGGAGGCGTCGATGATGTTGTGGGCGACCCCGACCGTCCCCCAGGTCTCCTCGCCGTCGCCCGAGGTGACCAGGACGCGGGTCCGGGCCGCCGTCCCGCTGGTCTCGTCCAGGATGCGGACCTTGTAGTCCACCAGGTGCAGCTCGCGGAGGTTCGGGTAGAACTCCTCGAGCGCCTTCCGGAGGGCGTGGTCGAGCGCGTTCACCGGGCCGTTGCCGGTCGCGGCGGTGTGCTCGGGGATCCCCTTGACCTGCAGCCGCACGGTGGCCTCGGCCAGCGGCTCGGGGTCCGAGCGGCGCGTCTCGACGATGACCCGGTAGCCCTCCAGCTCGAAGTACGGCCGGTGGTTGCCGAGCGCGCGCTCCATCAGGAGCTCGAAGGACGCCTCGGCCCCTTCGAACTGGTACCCCTCGTCCTCGAGCTGCTTGAGGCGGTCGAGGATGCGACGCGCCTCCGGCGTGTCCTTGTCCAGGTCGAGGCCGTACTCCCGCGCCTTCCAGAGGATGTTCGAGCGGCCGGCCAGCTCGGACACCAGGACGCGCCGGTGGTTCCCCACCCGCTCCGGCGTCACGTGCTCGTAGGTCTCCGGATGCTTGAGGATCGCCGAGACGTGCATCCCCGCCTTGTGGGCGAACGCCGAGTCGCCGACGAACGGCTGCTGCTGCCACGGGGTGCGGTTCGCCAGCTCGAAGGCGAACCGCGCCACGTCGCGGAGCTCGCGGAGGCTCGGCTCGGGGATCGCCTGCACGCCGAGCTTCAGGACGAGGTTCGGGATGATCGAGACCAGGTTCGCGTTGCCGCACCGCTCGCCGAACCCGTTGAGCGTCCCCTGGACGTGGTCGACCCCCTCCACCACCGCGGCCAGCGAGTTGGCGACGGCGCACTCGCCGTCGTTGTGGGCGTGGATCCCGAGCGGCAGGCGGACGTGCCGCCGCACCTCGCGGACGATCTCGGCGACCTCGTGGGGGAGCGTGCCGCCGTTCGTGTCGCAGAGGACCAGGACCCGGGCACCGGCCCGCTCGGCGGCCCGGAGCGTCTCGAGCGCGTAGTCGCGGTCCCGCTTCATGCCGTCGAAGAAGTGCTCGGCGTCGTACACGACCTCCTCGACACGACCGGCCAGGAAGGCGACCGAGTCGGCGATCATCGCCAGGTTCTCGGGCAGCGTGGTCTGGAGCGCGTGGGTCACGTGGAACGGCCACGACTTCCCGAAGATGGTCGCGACCGGGGTGCGCGCCTCCACCAGGGCCTGGAGGCTCGGGTCCGCGGCGGCGCTGATGCCGGCGCGCCGGGTCGCCCCGAACGCGGCGATGCGCGCCTGCTTGAGCGGCACGTCCTGGATCCGCCGGAAGAAGCGCATGTCCTTCGGGTTCGACCCCGGCCAGCCGCCCTCGATGTAGTGCACCCCCAGCGCGTCGAGGCGCTCGGCGAGCCGCACCTTGTCCTCCATCGAGAACGAGACGCCCTCGCCCTGGGTGCCGTCCCGGAGCGTCGTGTCGTAGATCTTGATCACCCGCGCCATGGCCTCAGGCCTCCTCACCCTCCCGGGGGAAGACCCTCACGATATCGGCGGGTCTCGGACGGTGTCAAGGAACGGGGCCGGCCGAGCCGCCGGGGCAGCGCGTCCGGATCACCCCGCCACCGCCTGCGGCCTGGCCTGAGGCGGTCAGAAGACCCGCACCGCCCGGCCGAAGTGGCCGCACCTCGGGCGCGCACGGCCGACCTCCAGGCTCGGCTGGTCAGAAGACCCGCGCCGCGCAGCCGAAATGGCCGCACCGGCACGTGTCGACGGCGTCGCTGGCCCGGGCGCAGGCCAGGCAGCAGTAGGTCTGGCCCGGCACGTTCAGGCAGCTGCAGGCAGGATTGGCACAGCTCCGGCCCGGCTCGAGCTCCGGCGCGGCGGCCATGCCGCCCGGGAAGGTGGGGTCGGGCGCGACGGCGCCGCTCATCGGCGTCTGCCGCGACAGGCCGACGGAGTGACAGGGCGGCGACCGGCGGCCGGGCTGCCAACGCCGGCCACCGCCGGTCGCGCCGGACGCGGCGTTGCACCGCCGTCGCCTTCGCCGACGCCGAAATTCCGGGGGGTTTGCACGTCTGAGCCTCCTCTCCCCGGCCGGCCGCACCGCCGTCCGCCCGCGGCTCCGGCCCGGGCACGATCCTTGCTCCGCCTCGGGGTGGCCATGATGCTGGGCACGGTGGAGAGCGAACCGGTCGTCAACGGCTGTCGCGTGTGCGGCTGGGCCACGCTGCCGGGCTCCGTCCTCTGTGTCGGCTGTCTCGACATCCGCGAGTGGAGCCGCGTGAACCGCGCGTTCTGCGACCTGCTCCACCGCGAGCTCACCGTCGAGACCCATCCGGACGAGGACGCGCCCGTCACCGTCGTCGACTTCGCGCTGATCGCCTGACGGCCGGCGCGGTCCGCAGGCCGCCCGCGCTCAGACGACACCGGCGGCGCGCAGCCCGGCCACCGCCTCGCCCGAGTAGCCGAGCAGCTTCGTCAGGATCTCGTCGGTGTGCTCGCCGAGGAGGGGTGCGGGCGCCGCGGCCTCGGCGGGAGTGGCCGACAGCCGGATCGGAGGCCCGACCATGCGGAGGGCCCCCGCGGTCGGATGCCGAACGGTCACGATCGCGCCCCGCGCCCGGAGGTGGGGCGACTCCAGCGCCTCGCCGACCGACTTGATCTTCCCGGCCGGGACGCCGGCCCGCTCCAGCCGCTCGAGCCACTCCGCCGCCGGCCGCGTCCGGAGGATCTCGCCGAGCAGCGGCACCAGGGCGTCGCGATGCTCGACCCGCCTGGCCTCGGCGTCGAAGCGCGGGTCCGTCGCGAGCTCCGGGTGGCCGATCGCCTGGCAGAACCGGATCCAGAGCGAGTTGTTGGCGACCCCGACCGTCAGGTACGCGTCGGCGGCCTCGAACACCTCGTAGGGCACGATCGAGGGATGCTGGTTCCCGCGCCGGCGGGGGCTCGTCCCCGTCGCCAGGTACGCCTGGCCCTGGTACGTCAGGAGGGCCGCCATCACCTCCAGCATCGCGATCTCGACCTTCTGCCCGGCTCCGGTCCGCTCGCGGGCGAACAGCGCCAGCACGACCCCGTGGGCGGCCATCGTGCCGGCCGCCAGGTCGGCGATCGAGGTCCCGGCCTTGAGCGGCGGACCGTCGGGAAAGCCGGTGAGATCCATCACCCCGGACTCGCCCTGCACGATCAGGTCGTACCCTGGCCGCCCGGCCTCCGGCCCCGACTCGCCGAAGCCGGAGATCGAGCAGTAGACGAGCCGCGGGTTCCACGCGCGCACCGTCTCCCAGCCGAACCCGAGGCGCGCCAGCGTGCCCGGGCGGAAGTTCTCCAGCAGGACGTCCGCGCCGGTGAGGAGCTGGCGGAGGATCGCCTTCCCCGCCTCGGCCTTGAGGTCGAGCGTGAGGCTCTTCTTCCCGCGGTTGACGCTGATGAAGTAGGTCGACTCGCCCCCGACGAACGCCGGCCACGCCCGCGTGTCGTCTCCCCGGCCCGGCTCCTCGACCTTGATCACCTCGGCGCCCATGTCGGCCAGGAGCATGGAGGCGTAGGGCCCGGCCAGGACGCGCGAGAGGTCGACGACGCGGATCCCGTCGAGGGGCCGCATCAGGACCGCCGGACGAGCCGCTTGGCCGCGCTGCGGGCGAACCCGGAGAGCCGCTCCGTCACCGGCGCCCCGCGCCGCCGCCAGAACAGCGCCGCCCGCTCGGCGAGGCCGAGCGTCGAGAAGTAGTAGACCTGGTCCACCGCCTCGATTGACACGCGCTTGCCGGGCCGGAGCCCCCGGGTGCCGGCGCCATGGCAGAAGAACTTCGCGCCGCCGGGCAGCTCGACCAGCGCCATGTGGAGGGGCGAGGCGAAGCCGGTCGGCGGGGAGTAGAGGGTCGTGAACGAGACGATCTCCCCGTGGGCGGGCAGCGCGGTCCGCGCCATCGCCGTCCCGTCGTCGGGGCAGAAGCGGGCCGGCGGCGCGCAGAGCCGCTCGCAGCGCGGGCAGCGCGAGGCCGGGATCGACTCGGCGCCGGGCTCGACGGCCAGGCTCGCCCGGGCGAGCGGGCGCGCCGCGCCGTTGCCGCCCCGGGCCGCCGCCTCGGCCTTCACGCCGCCTCCAGGAGCGTCACCCAGTTCGACGTCGCCAGCCCCCCGATCGACTGGGCCAGACCGACGCGAGCCGTCACCTGCCGGCCGGTCGCCTGGCCGGTGAGCTGCCAGTAGAGCTCGACGACCTGGGCGACGCCCGTCCCGCCCAGCGGGTGGCCGCGCGCCTTCAGGCCGCCGGACGGGTTCACCGGCAGCCGGCCGTCCAGCGCGGTCTCGCCCTGGGCGACCAGGCGCGCCGCCTTCCCGGCGGGGGCGAGCCCGGTGTCCTCCATCGAGATCAGCTCGAACGGCGTGAACGCGTCGTGGAGCTCCGCCACCTCCACCCGCTCCGGCCCGAACCCCGCCATGCGGTACGCCGCCTGGGCAGCATCGCGGGTCGCGCGGAACCCGGTGAAGTCGTCGCGGTACCGGAGCGGCAGGTAGTCGGAGCCCTGCCCGATCCCCGCGATGCGGACCGGGCCCGGCGCGGCCTGGACCACCACCGCCGCCGCGCCGTCGGAGATCGGGCAGCAGTGGAAGAGCCGGAGCGGGTCGGCCACCAGGCGGCTGTCGAGCACGGTCTCCAGCGGGACGCGCATCTGGAAGTGCGCGAGCGGGTTCCGCGCGCCGTTCTCGTGGTTCTTCACCGCGACCAGCGAGATGTCGCGGAGCGTGGCGCCGGTCCGCGCCATCCAGGCGCGGGTGACGAGCGCGGCGAGCGCCGGCATGGTGGCCCCGTAGGAGCGCTCGTACGCGTCGATCGAGCGCCCGATCAGCTCCGAGACGCGCGGGGTGTCGAGGTGGGTCATCTTCTCGCCGCCGACCACCAGCACGGTCCGGTGGAGCCCGGCGGCGACCGCGGCGAACGCCGCGAAGAGGGCCGCCGCGCCGGAGGAGGTCGCCGTCTCCGCGCGCAGGCTCGGCACGCGGGCGAGCCCGACATGCGTCCCGACGTGCGAGGCGAAGTTCCCCTCGCCCACGAACTCCTCGGGGTTCATCGCCGAGACGATCAGCGCGTCCGGGCGGTCGAGCTCGGCGTCCCGGAGGGCCGCGCGGGCGGCCTCCGCCATGAGGTCCGGCAGGGACTCCTCGCGGCGGCCGATGCGGGTCATGGCCGCCCCCCCGATGTAGACGTCGCTCACGATCCCCCCCGCGCGGGCAGCCGGCGGGCTCGGCACGGTCCCGCGCTGCAGTCGATTTCAGCCTACCACGCCGGCCGCCGGCCCCGGCTCCGGGGGCGCGGCTGCGCCGCCGCGTGGCCCCCCGGGCGGCGCGGCGGCGCGGGAGGCTCGCGCGGGATCGGCGCCGCCGCCCGACGCCCGCCCGGCGGGCTCCGCAGCCCCCGGGCAGCCGGCGGCCCACGCCCACAGGGGGTCTCCGGGGCGCCCGCGGTCGCTCCGATGCGCAACGGGCGACGGGGCGCCCCGTGGTACGCTCGGGGCCTGACCAAGGAGGGTGCGATGGCCGACGGTGTGGCGTACTTCGAGGGGCAGTACCTTCCGCCGCACGAGGTGCGGATCCCGCTCTTCGACCTGGGGTTCACGCGCGGCGACGCCGTCTACGACACCGTCTCGGTATGGAAGGGGCGCTTCTTCCGGCTGGACGATCACGTCGCGCGCTTCCTCCGCTCGTGCGCGGGCGCGCGGCTGGTCTGCCCGCACCCGCCGGCGGAGCTCCGGCGGATCCTGGCCGAGTGCGTCCACCGGGCCGGGCTCGAGGACGCCTACGTCCAGATGATCGTCACCCGCGGCGAGTTCGAGTCCCTCACGAACCGGGATCCGCGCCGGTGCCGGAACCGCTTCATCGGCTACGCGCTCCCCTACATCTGGATCGCGTCGCCGGAGCGCCAGGCCGAGGGCCTGGACCTGGCCATCGTCGGCAACCGGCGGACCCCGACCGAGGCGATCGATCCGCGCGTGAAGAACTTCAACTGGATGGACCTCCAGCGGGGGCTGTTCGAGGCCCTCGACCGGAACTGCGACACCGCCGTCCTCTGCACGCCGGCGGGGTACCTCGCCGAGGGTCCGGGGTTCAACCTGTTCCTGCTGCGCGACCGGACGCTCTGGACCCCGCGGGGGAACGTGCTCGAGGGGATCACGCGGCAGACCGTGCTCGACCTGGCCGCCGAGATCGGCCTCCCGGCTCGCCAGGCCGACCTGCCGCCCGAGACCCTCACGCGAGCGGACGAGGCGTTCCTCTCCTCCACCGCGGGCGGCATCATGCCGGTCGGGCGCGTGGACGGCCGGCCGCTCGGGACGGGGCGCCCCGGCCCGGTCAGCACCCGGATCCGGACGCTCTACTGGGAGAAGCGCGAGGCGGGCTGGCTCGGGACCGCGGTCAAGGACCTGCTCGCCTAGCCGCCGCCGGACGTCGCCCGCGCCTGCCGCGCCGCGGGCATCGCCGCGGCCGGGGCCCCCCGGGCGAGGCGATCCTGGCCGGGGGCGTGCGCTTCAGCGGCTTCCGGCTCACGCCGTCCGGCGACCCCCGCGCGGCGGGTCCGACGCTGCCGCTCCTTCCGCCGGGCGGGACGTCGCCGCGCCGCAGGACCGGCGGCTCAGCCCTGGTCGGGCTCGCCCTCCGCCTTCATGAGCCGGCGCATCTCGGCGCGCTCCTCGCGGGCCGCGGGCGCCACCTCCTCGGCATCGCGAGGCCGACGCCGCCGGTCCTCGATGATCTCGACCCCGCTGTCGTGGCCCATCACGGAACGGAGCTGCTCGACCAGCTCCGGGTGGCCGCGGGCCACGATGAAGAGGGCCTGGGAGTTCTCGCGGCGGACCAGCCGCCCGCTGATCGCCCCGCTCTCTCCGGCGGGGGGCGTCGGCCCGAGGGCGTCGACCGCCTCGCCGCAGACCCCACACGTCACCCGGAGCCATGGATGGGCACAGCGCTGACTCGGCTCGGTCACGTCCGCGCTCCTCCGCGTGAGTGGGAGCCCCGGCCATCCCGGGGAACCCGCGGCGCCGCCGCGGAAGCTGGCGGGAGTCTAGGGGCCGGGGCCGGGCGTGTCAAGCACGCCGGCCAGAAGCAGGCCGGCCAGCAGCAGGCCGGCCGGCAGCAGGCAGGCCGGCGCTCCCCTTCCCGCCGCGGATCGGGGGCGCGCTCAGCGCCGGCACTCGACCGTCAGGGTGAACTCGCGGGCCCGCGCGAGGAGCGCGGGGGGCGCGAGCGCGGTCGCGTCGTCTGCCGGCGCCGCCTCGACCCCGTGGGCCTCCAGGAAGCTCCAGGCCAGGCGGGCCGGGATCGCGAAGCTCGCCGCCCCCGGCGCGGTGTCGCTGGCGCGGCTCACCCGCTCCGTCTCCTCCGGGCCGACCAGCACGCCGAGCACGCGGCCGCTGGCGTCGAGCACGGGCGCGCCGGTCCCCCTCGGGACCGCGGGGGTCACCAGGAGGAACCGCCCGGGCTCGCCCCGCACCGCGGCCGGGCTCACGAGGCGCTCGGCCAGGCCCCCCGGGCCCGGGACGAACGCGGCGACCGGCGGCTCGCCGTCGACCGGATCGGCGGTCCCGAGCGGCGCCGCGTGGGCCGCCGGGGCGATGCGCAGGAGCGCGAGGTCGCTCTCGGTGTCGCGGGCGATCACGGCGGCGATCCGCGGATCCCCGGCCACCGGCCCCGCGCGGACCTCGCGGCACCCCGCGACCAGGTCGCCGTTCGTCAGGACGTGGCCGGCGGCGTCGACCACGACCCCGATCCCCTCCCGGGCCACCGGCGCGCCCCGGACCACGGACCGCGCGGCGGCCAACGCGCGCCCGATGGCGCGCGGCCACACCGGCGCCGCGCGCTCGCGGGGCTCGGGGCGCGCCCGCCACTCGGCGGCCAGCCGCTGCGCCTCGGCGAGATCCGACGCGGTGAGCCGCGGCCGGAGCGCCCGCATGAGGAGCGCGATCTCGTCCCGCTCCGTGCCGGCCAGGTGCCCCACGGCCACCGCGTACCACTTGTAGGCCTGCACGGGGTCGGCGGCGACGCCCTCCCCGTCCTCGTACATGAGCGCCGCCTTGATCTGGGCCGGCACGTGCCCCTGCGCGGCCGCGCGGAGGTACCAGCGGGCGGCGTCGGCCAGGTCCCGCGGGACGCCGCGGCCGTTCCGCTCGAGCACCGCCAGGTTGTGCTGGGCGTGGGCGTGGCCCTGCTCGGCGGCGAGCCGGTACCAGAAGGCGGCCTGCGCCCGGTCCTGGGGGAGCCCGCGCCCGAGGTCGTACATGAGGCCCAGGTTGAACCGCGCCCCGGCGTGCCCGTGCTCCGCCGCGCGCCGGTACCAGCCGGCGGCGCGCGCGTAGTCGACCGGCACGCCCTCGCCGAAGTAGTAGGCGCTGGCCAGCCGGAACTCGGCCGCGGCGTCGCCGCGCTGGGCCAGGAGGACCCACTCCCAGAACGCCAGCTCGGGGTCGCCGCGCGCCTCCGCACGCAGACCCGCCTGGAAGTCCGCCCAGGCGCTGGTCGCCAGCAGGAACGAGACGGCGGCGAAGAGAACTCGGAGTCCGAGCGCCATCGAGCCTCCCCCGGCTCCGGCCCCCGAGCCCGGCCGGAGCCACTCCGGGGGACGCTACCAGAGTCCCTCCCGGCAGGGCAAGCATTCTTCGGGCGTGCGGGGCTTTCCCCCGCGGCCGAACGGGGCCGGCCGGGCGCGGTCCCCGGAACGGGCCGGCCGTCAGTCGGCCCGTACGCCTCGCTGGGGCGGCACGCCCGGCAGGGGCCCCGCGAAGAAGGGCAGGCGATCCACGCGGGGGGTCCACGACCCGTCCGCCGCGCAGCGGCTGGCGTGGGCGGCGATCTCCTCCAGCCGCGCGAACCACACGCCCCCCTTCTCGCGCATGTACTCGATCAGGCCCACGGCCGCGTCCCACCGCGCGGCGCGGCCGGAGACGAACGGGTGCCACACCGCGATCCAGAGTCCCCCGTGGCGCCAGGCCGCGTCGAACTCGGCCCGGAAGACCTCGATCCCCCGTTCGGGCGACGCGATCGGGAGCATGTACCCGAAGTCGCGGATGCACACGTACTGCGTCCAGTCGTCGAGCGCGACGTCGGAGGGGAGCTCGACCAGGCGGCCGCGGTCGCCGGCGAGCACGTACGGGATGTCGTGGCCGCACAGCGAGGCGTCGTAGTCGAACCCCTCCTCCAGCAGGAGGTCCAGGGTGTGGCGCGAGAACGCGTAGGACGGGGCCCGGTACCCGCGGGGGCGCTGGCCCGTCGCCTTGACGATGCTGTCGATCGCGCGCCGGAGATGGTCCCGTTCCTCGTCCCACGTCAGCTGGTTGGGCTTCTCGTGCAGGTAGCCGTGGTGCGCCACCTCGTGTCCGCCGGCCCGGATGAGCTCGACCGCGCGCGGGTACTGCTCGAGGCACCAGCCCGGCACGAAGAACGTCTGTCGCATGCCGTAGCGCGCGAGGGTCGCGACGATGCGCGGGACGGCCACCTCCGGTCCGTAGCGGAGCATGGAGGACAGGGCGATCCGGTTGTGGGCCGTGTCCCCGAGGTAGATGTGGAGCAGGCTCTCGGCGTCCATGTCGAACGTGAACGCGACCGCACAGCGGGCGCCGTTCGGCCACGGAATCGGGCTCTCGATCATCGGATGCTCCTTTCCGGCGTGCATCGGGCACGGCGAGGGGCCGATCGTAACGCGGGCGCCGGACCCCGCGCAATCGACGGCCGGGCGCGCCGCAGGACCGGGCGAGCAGGCGCCGGCACTGCGGGGGGCCGCGATCGCGGCCCCCCGCAGTCACTGCCGGTCCGATCCTCGGGCGGTCGCCGGCGGCGGCGCCCCGGGCGCGGCGCGATCGCAGACGAGACGGCGCGCGGCGGCCGGAGCGACGGCGCACGCACCGTCGCCGGTGCCGGCGCCCCCGGGGGCCGGCTTGACACGGGCGAAGCCGCCGGCCTAATGGAGGGGCCCAGGAACCGCTCGGCCCGGCAGCGGGCGCAGGCGTCGCGAAGACGAAGGAGGCCAAGGATGAGACTCGGGACGAAGGCGGGCAGTCTCCTCGCCGTGCTCGCGCTGGCCGTGCTGTCGAGCGGCGCGGCGGCGTGGGCCCAGGCCAAGCCCGGACTGTGGGCCGAGATCAAGCAGCGCGGCAAGGTCGTGGTGGCGACCGAGGCCCAGTACTACCCGTTCGAGTTCCTCGAGAACGGGAAGATCGTGGGCTATCACAAGGACGTGCTCGACCGGATCATCCAGGCCTGGGGCGTCCAGATGGAGCAGCTCGACCTCCCGTTCACCGGGATCCTCCCGGGGCTCCTGCAGAAGAAGTACGACTTCGTCGCGACCGCCCTCATCATCAACCCGGAGCGCGCGAGCCGGTACGCGTTCACCATGCCGCTGGCCGAGGTCAAGGTCGGCGTGCTGAAGCGCAAGGGCGACCCGAAGGTGAAGTCGGTGGACAGCCTGAGCGGGCTCGTCGTCGGGACCGTCCCGCCGACCGGCGGGCCGGCGCAGTTCCTCCTCAAGTACAACGAGA
>Ga0070741_10006961_pt1 | contig 23828 bp, 21 predicted proteins | sample Coa_R1_4_FD_66440 | JGI IMG/M metagenome (GOLD analysis project Ga0070741, IMG submission 66440) | Surface soil microbial communities from Centralia Pennsylvania, which are recovering from an underground coalmine fire - Coalmine... | ecosystem: Environmental > Terrestrial > Soil > Unclassified ...
CGCACGATCGTCTGCCCGCCTTCCCTCACATTCACCAGGCGGTTGCGGTCCACAATCACGTGATCGAGTTCCAGGGCCTGGCCCACATAGCTGCCCGGCAAAATCGCGGAATCGGCAACGGTTGTGCCGCGGTCGAGTATGCAATTCCGCACCACCACCGCGTTTGGTCCGATGCGGATGCCCGCGCCGATACGGCTGTTCTCGCCTAAATACACCGGAGGCACGAGCGTGGCCGTGGGATGCAGGCTGACGTTGCGGCCTATCCAGATGCCCTGCTGTACTTCGCGGCCATAGAACAGCAGCCCGTGGAACCGTTTGTTTAGAACCGTTCGCTGGCTGGTGATCAAGTCAGCCTCCGTCCGAAAGCTCAAAACGGTGGGGCAGTCTTCGACCGCCCCTGCCTGCTTTGCCGACTCCAGGACGTGCCGTGCGACTTCCTCTCGACCCCAATTTGGCTGGATCGCAGCCGCACAGACCGGATCGAGCACGGCCCAGCCGGTCCATAAGTTTTCGGAGCGGAATGCGACCGGTGCTCCAGTTCCGGCAAATTTCTTCAGTGCCGCCTGGGGCAGGCAATCGCCGTGGATCAGCAGAATCGGCTCCCTCTCGGAAGCGAGCCGTTTGATGATGCTGTACGGCTTGGCGCAATCGCGCGCGAGATGATAGCCAATTCGAATACCCCAGCGTGTGCCGTCGCCCAACAGTTCCTCTACTTTCTCGGGGAGCTGGCACAGCACCACGTCCATCTTTTCTACAAGACCTGTGTCCGCGAGGTATTCGACGATATGCTGCAAAAAAGGACGATCTACCAGCGGAAGCAGGAATGCCGGCGGCCGTTCCCCAGCCGCATCCTGCGCCGGCGCGTCGCCGGTGGCAATCATCAGAGTCCTCATAAGCTGGCTCCTTTGGTTGTATTCCGATTCGGCTCGGGCGTATGGAGCCGTTCGAGCGCGACGCGATACAGGAATGTGAAATTGCCGACGATGTATCGCTTCCACATCCGCCGCGGCTCCTGGTATAAGCGATAGACCCACTCTAGGCCCATCTCCCGCAGCCACTGCGGGGCACGCGGTATACGGCCCGAGAAGAAGTCGAACAATCCACCCACTCCGGCTGCCACGCGCACGCCCGCGGCCGAAAGGTTCTTTTCAATCCAGAGATCCTGCTTCGGTACTCCGAACGCCACCAGCAGCACCGTAGCGCCTGATTTCCGAATACGATCCAGCACATCGGGCTCTTCGGCCGGTGTGAAATAGCCGTGGTGCCATCCGCACACGCGCGTAGCAGGATAGTGTGCGGCCACCCACGCATTCACAGCTTCCGCAACACCGGGCCGGCCTCCCAACAGAAACAGTCCGCCGCTTCTCCCCTGCATGGCTTCGCAGAGCCGGGGAAACAGATCCGTGCCGTTGACGTTCTGTTTCAGTTGCAGCCCCAGGGCCCGCGCCGCGAGCTTAATGCCGATTCCATCGCCGAGCGTGAGGTCTGCACGGGCCAGCAGCGCGGCGTATTGCACATTCCGCCACGCAATATTCGCGCAGTCAGCGTTGACGAAACAGACCTGGCGGCTGCCGGCGGTTTCACTCCACGAAACGATTGTCTCCACGGCCTCCCCCATCGTCACGTTGTGAATACGGATCCGCAGCAGGCTCAGCTCATCGGGCGCCACGCCAATCTCACGGCCGTAGAGGGCGGCGGGTATGGCGCGCAGTGCCAGACCGAAATCGCCCAGCATGCTTTGCGATTCGACGTACTCGGCATCAGACAGCGCTTCATGCTCGTAGGCAATGTTGGCCCGCTTCCGCAGCCACCAAAGACAGATCCATCCGGGCCGAACGTCGTAACGGCGGCGCGCGACGCGGTCTCGCGGGCTCAGCTCCCCGGGTGCAACGGCGCGCGGTCCGATGAACGACATATCGCCGCGGAGCACGTTCAACAGGCCGGGCAGGTGATGGAGGCGGGAAGCCTTCAGAAACCGCCCGATTGTACCGTCCGTCCGGAATGAATAAGCCTCAAAACTCTGCGCCCAGCGGCCTACGCGCGCGGTTCGCACAACAGCGCTGGCAGCAGGCCGCCACACAAGGAGCAGAAGAGCCCAAAAGGGTGATGTTGCCGCCAGTACGAGCAATGACACGCAAAGATCGAAGGCGCGTTTCGCGGTGCCGAGGCACAATACCGCAATCGCCCAGCTCCAGGACAGCAGCACACGGCGAATGCGGGTTGTGGGGCTTAGACCTGCCTGAAGCCGCTGATGGATTTCCTCAACCGCGCGTCTGCGATCGAGCCCAACCGTGCCGCTCATCAATATGCCCCTTTCCCGAGCAGCACGGCCGGAATCGTTTTCAAGAGTAGCTTGATATCCAGCCAAACGGACTGGCTTTCGATGTACTGCACGTCGAGCTGAACCTGGCGATTGAAAGGTATGTCCCCGCGTCCGCTGACCTGCCAGATACAAGTGAGCCCGGGCTTGACGTCGAGCCGTCTCCGGTCGGCCAGCGAATATCGTTCCACTTCCGCCGGCAGCGGCGGCCGGGGACCCACCAGGCTCATTTCGCCGTTGAGAACGCACCAAAGCTGGGGCAGCTCATCGAGCGAAAGCTTTCGAATGATCCGCCCGATCCAGGTGATGCGCGGGTCTTTGCGCATTTTAAACGTGACGCTTTCGCCGTGATGGCTCTGACTCGCAAGAGCGGCCTTGAGGGCTTCGGCGTTTACCACCATCGAGCGAAATTTCGGGAATGCAAATTCGGCGCCCCATTGGCCGACGCGAACCTGCCAGAAGAAAACCGGCCCGCCGTCGGTCGCTTTGATCAGCACGGCGAGGATCGCGAACAAAGGACTAAAGATGATGAGAGCGCCCGCAGCGGCTGCAATGTCGATACCCCGCTTCAGAATTCGCGCGCCGCCGACCAAGATCTGCCAGGCGTGTTTCTTCCAATAAAAGCGCCAGCGGGCTGTTTTGCCGCTGCTGAGGCGGCTGTAGCGGCCGGCCAGTTCCGCAATCAACTCGCCGCGCGCATTCGTGGTCTCGCTGCCGTTCATATCAGACCGCCACATCGGATCGCCTCGCCTCGCCGACGCGCACCCGGCCGATGCGCGGAAGGTGGTTGGCAACTACAGCGCGGAACCACAAGCGCTCTCCCTGTTCCAGAACTAGCCTGTACACAACTGCGGCCAGGACGGCCGTATACACAGATCCCAGCAGCACGACGATCCCCGCGCCAGTCCAGCGGCCAACCTGGCTGACAGCCCAAATCGCGGGAAGCGCGAGCGGCACGGCAACCGCATACGGAACGAAGCCGGGGAGAACCACCGCCTTCACGTAGCGCCGCGAGGGCAAATCGAGAATCCGATTGGCATGACGAAGGAAAAATACGGCTGAAACTACGGTGGACATCGCTACCGCCGTTCCAATCCCGAGCGCCGTCCAGGTTCCCAGGACCAGACGCGACAGAGGTACGAAGACCGCCAGCGCTAATATATTCGGAATGCAGTAGTAGAATTCCTCCCGAGGACGGCCGACGCCTTTCAGCACGGACGTTCCCGGGCCAGTCATCAAGTGCACCTGTGTGGCCACAGCGAAAATGCTTGCCAGCAGCGGCGCGCCATCATATTGCTTTCCCAGCCATACGAACAGCGCGGGCCACGATGCCGCGGCGAGAAAACCGCAGAAGTAGCCGGCCGCCAGATTCATATATCGGGCGCCTTTCAAAAACAGCTTATGCAGCGTGGCGCGCGCTTCGGCGGCTCCCTCCAGCGCGCCTTGCAAGTACGAGGCCGCCGGGACCAGCGAATTGGTAAACGCATTCGGGATCGACGCCGCCATTCCCGGTAGCTTCTTCGAGATGTCCAGCAAACCGGACGCCTCTAATCCAATTAACGGCGCAGCCAGAACCCGCTCGATCGAGTTCAGCCCGATCGCAAAAAGACTGACGATTTGAACCACTCCTCCGAACGAAAAAATCGTCCGGATCGATTCTCTGGAGATCAGCGTCGAAGAGATCCTCAGCCAGCGAATCTCGCGCACTGCGACGATCACCGACAGAACGACCTCTAGCAGCGTTCGCAGCAGAAAGGCTTCCGCCAGTCCTCGAACTCCGTGTCCGATTCCCACGAGTACAAAGATCAGCGTGGTCTCGAACAGGTATGCCGCGATCCAGATCCACTGGTTCGCCGCTTCCTTCTGCACTCCGGTCAGCGCGTCCGAAAAAGCGGAGGTGCACAAACTCAGCAGGAAGCTCCCCACCACGATGAGGACCACGACGCGAGCTTCCGTGGCGAGACCAGGAGTGATTTTTAAATATCGCATGCACCACGGCCAGAACAGGTAGACCACGCCGAACAGGGCCATGCAGAGCGGCGTTGTCAGGATCAGGCCGGTTGAAAGCAGCGAATTCGCGCGGTTGTGCTCGCCGCGCGCGGAATACTCGGCCACGTATTTCGAGTACACGCTGGAGAGGCCCGTAGTGGAAATGCCGATATAGGAAACGAGAATGAAGGCGGTGGCCCACAGGCCATAAGCTTCCATAGACATGCGCGCCAGCACGAAAGGCGGCACAAAGAATCGCGTTATGAGGTACACGACCCGCGCGACCATGGTGACCATAACATTGGTCGAGATCGACTGGCGAACCGTCTCCGTGTGATGTTCAGGCGTTGTGCTCATAAAGTTCTCTGTAACAGCCGTTCATACAAGCCCAGGGCCTGGCCGATCTTCGCGTCCCACCCGAACCGGTTTTCGGCTCTTCGCCGGCCCTCCTGTCCGCGTAGTTGCCAGGCGCCGGGGTGGCGGATGATGTCCCGAAACGTTTCCACCAATCCCTCGATCACCGTGTCCTTTCCGAGCGGAGGAATCGCCTTGCCTACGTGATCGTCTACGAGCTCGGAGGGCCCGCCATAGTCGACGGCCACCACCGGCCGGGCGGCAGCCATTGCTTCAATCAGCACAGCGCCGCCGGATTCGCGAACCGAGGGAAGGCAAAATACATGCGCCCAGGCCAGGTGGCGCGGCACTTCCGCCAGGGTGGCAGGCCCGCAGAACTCCACCTCGCCCGAGAGGATGAGGTCCGCCGCCAGCTTTCTCCATTCCGTTTCCATTGGCCCGTCGCCCACAATGCGCACCTGAATCGGTGCTTCTGTTCGAAAGCGGCGCGCGGCTTCGAGCAGCATTGGAATTCCCTTCGCGGGGATCAGGCGCCCTACGAAAACCACGCGCAATGCGCCGTCCCGACCTGGTATGAATGGCCAGGCGGATGGGTTGAAGCGCTCCAGATCCACCCCGTTCTCGAGCATTTCCATGCAGCGCGAACGGCAAGCGGCAGGCAAGCTTTCACGCGTCGCGCGCGTCGCGGAAAGGATCACGGCGGCGCCGCGCGAGCCCCCGAGCACGCGATCCACCAGGCGGCCCAGGTTTCGCACGGGATACACCCAGCCGGAATCCTGTTTCATGATTTCCGGAAAATTAGCGGGCGAGCGGAGTCCTCCATTCCAGGGACCGAGGACGAGCGGCAGTCCGAGACGGTACAGACGCGTCGAGGCGAGCGGCGAAACAGGCGTCACAGCATGGACGAGATCCCAGTTCGCTCCGAACTTCTGTCTTCGCCGAAGCTCGCCGAGCGCCGCCGCATCGTATACATAAAAATCCAAGGACGACATGAGGAATACAGCATGCTGGCTCTTTGGAAAGATGCGCGAAGCTACTCGGTATATCGGGCCGGCGAACCACTCCGTGTCAATGTAGATCACCTCGGAGCCTTCGACCGGAGCGCCTGCCGCGGCCAGCGCCTCACGGTTCCGGACGTGAGTTACCAGCGTGACCGGGACGCGGGCTGACATTCGCCTGTACCACTCCCAGCCAATTTGCGAAACCGAACCCATGCCCGGTCCGCACTGGTACGCGCTCATCAGTACCCGCGGTCCGGATTTCCGGTGGCAGCAGGCACCCACCACAGCGCGTTCTGCCACTTTCATACCGGACTCTCCTTGTATTCAATAAGGCGCTTCCGCCGGCCGCGGCGGCGTCCCCACCAGTAGCTGCACTGCCCCACCAAGATAGGGATTTGCTGCACGTGGGAGTGCAGCCCGTACAGGAACAGGGTCCAACGATCGGGCGATTTCCAGGCGAGGCGGCGCGCCGTCCGAAGAGCCATCAGAGCTAAAAGCGCCGCGGCGAACATCAGTGGCAGTACGCTGCGCAGCAGAAAAGCGGCAGTCGCGCAGCCGAGCCACAGCAGTACCCAGAATGCGGCCCGTTTTATGTTCGCGCGGGACTCCGCCTTCCACAGAGGCAGCGGCGTTGCCGCGTAGCGCTCCGCGACTTCCGCATACGCGTGACCAGTGCGCACGGCGCGGCGCCAGTATTGGCGCCACCGCTGCATGGCAAGGTCATGGCCGGTCATCGGGCAGTCCACGTGAAGAATCTGGTAGCCCATGCCGCGCATCCGGCGGCAGAGGTCCGGCTCTTCCCCCGCGATCAGTTCGTTATCGTAGCCGCCGGTTTCCTCTAGTACCGCCCGGCGCATCAAGGCGTCGCCGCCGCAGTATTGAGCCGGCCCGGGAGCCGCGATCCAGTCCAGATCGAGCACGCGATTGTAAATCGACGCTTCCGGGTGGAGTTCCCGCCGCCTTCCGAACACTACTGCCACGCGCGGATCCGCCAATGTCTTTGCCGCGTGCGCGGGAAAATCCGGATCGAGCACGGTATCGCCATCCAGGAACAGGACCACTGGCGCGCGGGCCGTCCGCCAGCCGGCATTGCGCCCGAGTGCCGCGCTGGGCCGTTCGCTTTGCAACTCCACCACGCGCGCGCCGAAGGACCTCGCGATCCCGCAACTTCCATCGGTAGAGCCTGAATCGACGTAGATCAACTCGATCTCTCCGTCCCAACCGCGGATTGCCTTCACAGACTGGAGGCAGCGCGCGAGCCGCGCGCCTTCATTGCGGCCGATCACTACTAACGACAGGCTGGGCTGTGTTCCGCTCATGCCAGTTCTTCTCCAATAAGGCGGCGATAATCTTCGATGCGCGCGGCCGGGCTAAAGCGGGTCGCGAGGGCCTCGTCCGCGCCGGCCACAATCCGGTTCAGCAGGTCCGCGGGGGCGTGCATCAGCTCCTTGATGCGGGTAGCAAGCGAATCTGCATCATTGGCCTCGAAGTGGAACCCTGACCGGCCTTCGGATACGAGCGAGGCCGCGCCGCCCGTTGACGGCACCAGCACGGGAACGCCCGCCGCCATGGCCTCTAAGATTGCCAGCCCGAACGGCTCAGCCGGACACAGATGCACGAGCAGATCGGAGGCCGCGAGGTGATTTTCTGTCGATCGCTGAAACCCTTCGAAACTGATATTGGGGTGTCGTGCGCGGGCGCACTCCCGCAGCTGGGCCTCATCCCAACCCGTGCCGAAAACTTTCACGGGCAGCGCGCTCAGCTCGGGACAGCGCTGAAACGCGTCCAGAAGCAGGTCTACGCGCTTGATCGGATCCAGCCGCGAGATCACGACGATCTTCCGGATTCCCGCGGCATCAAACCGGCCGCGCCGCGGCGCAGAGCGCGAGGCCGGCAGGAAATTTTCGATCACTTGAACGCGCTCGGCCGCTACGCCGTTCGCGATCAATCGGCTCTTAACGAAGTCGGATACCGCCACTAGCCTTACGCGCGCGCGGTTTAGGAGCCGCTTTCTGCCGTAGCTCAAGCGTTCATCAGTTCCTCCGTGGACGATGTGCAGGTGTGCGAGGCGCCGCCGCAGGACCATGTTCCACGCGATCGCAGCAAGGGAATGCATCACGCCGGTGGCAATGAAGACTACTTCGCGGCTGCGGGACAGGAGCGGACGCACCACCGCGGAGAATTCGGCCGCGCCGGAGAAGGAGCGGGTCTCGAGTCCCATTTGTGAGGCGAGCTCCAGGGCGGCGCCCGGTGGCGCCACCATCACCGGCGCGAAGTCCTTCGCCAGCACCTCGGCGGTCGCCAGCGCCATACGCTCCGTTCCGTACAAATTTCCGCTATGGAGGGCGTACACGAGAGGCGTCTTCATTCGCGTCATCTCCATAGCCACGGAGAAGACAGCAGCGGAGGCCGCGACTTGGCTGCCGTGCTGTATTCATGAAGCTTTTCGCGATAGTACCTGCCGGATCCGAACACGCGAACGCGGTTCAGAATGGCGCCAGCGCCCTTCGGCTGCAAGCGTTCCAGGATGCGGGCAGCGCGCTTCACCTCAGCCTTGGTCACCACCTCCGCCTCAGCCACCAGGAGTGTCACGTCCGCAATACCGGCGAGGTACTCCGTGTCGCCGGAAAGCAGGAGCGGCGGCGCATCGATCAGAATTACGGCGTAGGCGGCGTGCAGCTCCTTGATGGTCCGAGTCAGCCGGCCGATCTGCGTGAGTCGGCGCTCCGGTGCGTGCGCTCCGAGCGGCAATCGGGGCGGCAGATCGCCTCCATTAAGAATGGCCCGTCGAGCGGAGATCGCGCCTGAGAGAACCGCGCTCAAACCCGGTGATTCTCCCATACGGTCGTCCGGCCGGAACGCGTTCGCCTCCACGACCAATGCCTCGCTTCCGAGGCGGCGTATTTCCGCGGCCAACTCGAGCGCCAGAGTCGTGGTGCCGGCTCCGGGCCGGACTCCCGTTAGAAGAAAAGTCTGGCTGCCATGGTTCCGGTGGTCCCGCAGGATACTCGTGGCCAGCCGCATCCGGCAGTCTAGAGCCATGAGTTCCGTGCCGGGCTGCCTTTCCGGAATCCATCCGGCCGGCGCAAATCCGAGCACGTTCTGCAAATCGTTCACTTCGTGGATGCGCGGATCGAGCAGATCCACTCCCACCGGTACAGCAACGCCCAGCAGCAGCCCCGCCGCCACAACTAACAACGCGAGCTTCTTGTGGCCGGACTTGTAGGGCACCAGAGGGATGCGGGCGCGAGCAAACACCCGAACGAAACCCGGCGCCCGATTCTCCAGCCCGAGAAAGCCGATGCGGTCTTCCACCGCGTCAAGCCTCTTCCTGAGGCGATCAATGTCCCGGCCGCATGCCATTGCTTCCTGATAGCCGGCGGCAAAGCGCGCCGCCTCGCGCGTATGCTCTTCGACTTCCCGACCCAGTTCCGCTTCGATAGTCCGTTGCTTGAATACCTCGGATTTTTTCTGCTCCATCAGCATGCGCGAGAACGAAGCCACGAGGCTGCTTTTCATGTGCTCGATCTCGGCGTCAATTTCGGCGATCTCCTGATCGATTGCACGGCGCCCGGGATGTTTTTCCCCTAATCCGCTGCGTCGGGCCAGCAGCTCTGCGCGGCGCTGATTCAGGTTGGCCTTTAAGCCGGTAAGCCCCGTATCGCGCGCTGCCATGTCCTCGGCGAAGCTTTCGAGCGCTGTCGAACCGTCTTTGCGCTTCGCATCCAGGGCGGCCAACTGCGCCTCGGCTTCGAAACGCAGGCGCCGCGCCTCCGCATACGATTCTTTGGCGCGCACCAGGAGCTGATCGTACGGATTCGGATTCGAATCGTTGAAAGTGGTTACGTTCAGCTCCTGGGCAAGCTGCGTCCTACGCGCCGTTTTGGCCTCGATCTCCCGCATGATGCCGGCCCGTTCCGTTTCCAGCTCCTGAATCCGCTGCTTGCTTCCATACAGCTCTTCGCTCTTGAACGCCGCCACGTAGGAGTCCACTACAGCGTTGACGATCTCGGCCAGACCCTCGGGCTTCAGACCCTCCAGACCCACCGCAATCTGATACGTGTCCGGTATCGGCCTGATCTCCAGTTTTCCTTGCAGCCGCTCCGCGGCTAAGCGGTCCGGCTCCTTGGGTTTCTGCCAGAGGAATTTCTTCTTGCCCAGCTTCTGCAGGGCATCGTAAACGATGTCGAAACGGTTGACCGTGCGGACCTGCTGCTGCACAAATTCGCGGTATTGCGAATTTGATTCCAGCAGCAACTCCTGATCCTGCTCCAGGTTCTTGGCAAAACGCGGCGAAACGTAAATCACCGCTTCAGTGCGAAAGTAGTGCTTTCCCTTGCTCAACACAAGTGGCGGTCCCAGAACGCATATAATCAGTGCCGCTACTCCGATCGCCAGGAACTTGTGGGCCATTACGCTGCGAACGGGGTTGATCCCGCGCGAGGGCAGGCGTTCCGTTGCGCCTGGGGCGGAGTGGGCAAACGATCCGCCGTTTCGGCCGTTCATGCCACTGGCTTGCACCGTGCCCTGGGTCTCCGGATTCATTTCGCCAGCGCTCCGCTGACCACCACCAGGCCGCTGATCGTGCCCAGCCGCTGCAGCACGTAGCCGACTCTGCCGATATTACGCTTTGGAACGTAAAGGATGTCACCCTCTTCGAGCGCGATGTTCAGGTTTGGGTCGGGCTCCAGCAAGTGGTCCAGCGCGATTTCGCGATTGAGTTCCCGGCTCGGGCGGATCAGATGGATCTTACTCTTGGCTGCATCATCAGTCGGGCCTCCGGAACGGGCTAAGGCATCCAGAAGCGACATGTCCGGTGTGAGATGCAGCGCCCCTGGAGTTTTGACCTCGCCAAGAACGTAGATCAACTGATCGTCGGCATCAGGGATGTAAACGACGTCGTCGCGGCGAAGTTGCAGGTTGAGTGACAGATTGCCTCCGTTGAGCAGCGCTTTCAGATCGATCCATGCAACCTGGTCGCGGCCGCGAAAAATGGCGCAGCGTGTCAGCGCCGCTTTCTCGGCTCCCATTCCCCCAACAGGAAGACTGCCCGCGCGCGTAATCGCCTCCAGAAGCGTCGGGCTCCGGTCGAAAAACAGCGCGCCTGGATTCGATACCCGCCCAAGCACGAATATGCGGTTTGAAGTGTAGCGATCCACGCGAACAGTCGCCGAGAGATTCGAGTAGTAGTTTGAGTATGCGTTCACGACGGCAGACGCTGCTTCTTCCCGCGTCAGGCCGGTGATCTGAATACTGCCTATCACGGGTAAAGTGATGCGGCCGTCAGGCCCGACCTGATGCTTGGCCGACAATTCCGGATGACCCCAGATTTCGAGTGTGATTTCATCGCCGAAGCCGAGTTGATAAGAAGGCGCCGGCTCGCTATTGAACCTTTGGAGCACTTCCGGCGGTGAGATCTTGCGCTCCTTGCTCCCCGCATGAAACAAGCCCGTTGTATCGGCATCCACGGGCGGCGATCCAGCGGTTTGCGCGCTGCTCGGCCGCGGCATCCCAGTAACGAGAAGCGCCCAACAAAAACTCAGAACCGGCAGCACAAGCCGGCGGTTAGGAAGCAAGCTGCTCACCATAAACACGTTGATAGTAGGTGCGGTATTCGCCGCTTCTGGCGCGGCTCACCCACGCTGTGTTTTCGCGGTACCACTCCACGGTCGACCGCAGGCCCTCTTCGAAGCCGATTTCGGGCCGCCATCCGAGCTCCCGCTCGATCAGGGAACAATCCACCGCGTAGCGCCGGTCGTGCCCGAGCCGGTCCGCAACCGGCGTGAGTAGATTGTCGTCCCGCCCAAGAATACGGAGCACCATGCGCAGCACTTCGCGATTGGTCCGAGGGTTGCGCCCGCCGATGTGATATGTGGCTCCGGCCCTGCCTTTCTCCAGCACCATCCGCAGGGCGCGCGTGTTATCAGCCACATGAATCCAATCTCTGACCTGCAGGCCGTCTCCGTAGACCGGGATAGGCCGGCCTTCCAGCGCGTTGCTGATCGCCAGCGGTAGCAGCTTCTCCGGAAACTGATACGGTCCGTAGTTATTGCTGGTGCGCGTGATGATGGCATTCAACCCGAATGTGTGGGCGGCAGCGTGCACCAGGTGCTCCGCCGCAGCCTTGCTTGCGGCATATGGGCTCGATGGAGCCAGCGGGCTGTCTTCCGAAAATAAGCGCCCATCCGGGATGCTTCCGCCAACCTCATCGGTGGAGATATGCAGAAACCGGCGCACGTGCTTTACCCGAGCCGCATCCAGCAGAATCTGGGTTCCCAGAACGTTCGTCCGCACGAAATCGGCTGCGCTGAGGATACTGCGATCCACGTGGGACTCCGCTGCGAAGTGCACCAGTGCATCGCATGGCTCCGGCAAAGCTTTATGCACCGCTTCGGCATCGCAGATATCGCCGCGTACCATTCGATAGCCCGGGTGTGAAGCTACGGGCGCTAGGTTCTCCAGGTTCCCGGCGTAGGTCAGGCTGTCAAAATTGATGACGGTATCCGACGGGTAGAGCGCGACCCAGTCTCGAATGAATTGCGATCCGATGAAACCCGCCCCGCCGGTCACGAAAATCGTCATGCCGTCGACCTCTCATGCTTGATCGGCGCCACTTGGGAGCGCAGACCCGAATTGTCCAATCCGTTACCCCTCGGCACCCGGGGGCGTACCTTTGCCGGAACGCCTACAGCGATGCAGCCCGACGGGACGTCGTCCAGAACGACAGCGTTTGCTCCAACCGCCACATCGTCGCCAATCCGGATCGCGCCCAACAGCTTTGCCCCAGCGCCGATATCCACGCGGTTGCCGATAACGGGCGCTCCGCGCACACCCATCCTGCGCAATCCGATGGTCACGCCGTTCCGGATCACCACGTCGTCCCCGATCACGGTGTCGCCGCTGATGACGATGCCGCCGAAATGCTCGATCGTAAGGCGGCGGCCCACGGTGGCTTCACACGGCAGATCGATTCCGGTCAGGATCTGGCCCAGGAGTTTCAGCGCTTTGTAGATGAACGACAACGGCACACGCACGATCGGATTTCGGAAACCGTACCGCCAGCGGCCGAAGCGATACACGATCATCACCCACAGCCCTTGCCGTGTCAGATCCCCTTCGTAATTCCGCCAATCCTCCCGAATGTTTTCAAACATGCGGAGCCCCTCTCACCATGGCCGCGCGGGCGAGACCGCGCCGCCCCGCGTGTCGTCCCATGCCCGGTCCAGCAGCCGGACGATTTCCAGGGATTCCTCGGCTTTGCTGTTGCCCGGGTTCTTTCGAGCGCGCAGCGTATGCCACATCGTTTCAAGCTCCTTAGCGAGCCATGCCTGCCAGCCGTGATGCTTCCGGTAATACAGGAGCGCGCTTCGCATGCGCCAAAGCGTGAGCTGCGCGCCCGCGGACGACATTTTGAGCTGCCGGATAGTCTTCGAGGACTCCCCGCCGAGGTGCACAACCACGATGTCAGGCCAATACCAGATCTGATAGCCGGCGTCCTTAAATCGTCGGCAAAGATCCACCTCCTCGTAATAGAGGAAGAACCTGCTATCGAAATACCCAACCTGCTCGAGCGCGCTTCTGCGGATGATCGAATAGGCGCCAGGGACCCAGTCCGTTTCACATGCCTCCAGAGGATCGGCCCAGGCCCGGTCCATACGGCCGAAAAATCGCGACTTAGGAAACCGGTCCGCAAGTCCGGACAGCAGCAAGAAGTCGTTAAGCAGTGAAGGAAACATTCGGGCGGAGGGCTGCCAGGAGCCGTCCCGCCCGACGAGCCGGGCTCCGCCGATTCCCGCGCGCGGAGTTGCTTCCATATGCGCGACCGAGCGCTCGAGCGCCCGCGAAGTGAGGAATGCATCCGAGTTCAGCAGGACTACGTAGCGGCCGCGGCATTCCGGGAATGCGACATTGTTCGCGCCGGCAAATCCGAGGTTCACATCACTGCGGAACAGCCGGACTTCCGGAAACTCCCGCGCGACCATATCCGCCGAGCCGTCGCGCGACGCACTGTCGACCACCAGCGTCTCGTAACTTACGCCACCGGCTTCCCGCGCCAGCGTATGGAGGCAATCCCGCAGCAGGCCGCGCGTGTTGAAGGACACGATAACCACGCTGACATCGGGCTGGCGGCTCATGCCTTGCCTCCGTCCAGCCTCTCCCGCGAGGTGCGTACCCACTCGGCACTCCGTCTAGCTGTGCGGAACATCGTGCCCAGCAATGCGATTTTCCAAAGCACGTAGAATGGGACCGCAAGCAGAGCGAACAGGCTCTTGAAGCCTCCACCACAGCACAGAGCCGAGGCAACCACATGCACGAAAACTATGCCGAGCTGGAAGAGGGCGGCCGCGCGAATCGCCGGATTCGGCAGCACCAATGCCCCCACAAGCAAACTGACATGAAACGCAAGCGGCAACAGCCACAGCTCCAAAAGAGGCTCGAGTAGCCGCAGCCGGCCCGAGAGAACTTCCCGGAGCAGCGGTAGGCTCCACTCGGCTATCATCCGGAACCGGCCGCCATCCCACCGCGCGCGCTGGGTTTTTGCTCCCCGGCCTCCTTCGGGCATGTCGCCGAGCACGGTGGCTTCGTCGGCAAAGCGGACTTTCCGTCCGGCCCGTACCAGCCGCAGGTGATACTCGAGATCCTCCACAACCGATTCAGCGCGGTAGGGCACGGCCTCAAGGGTATTGCGGCTCAACGCGAAGCCATTCCCGAAGATGCCCACCGAAAAGCCCCAGCGGTCGCGCCCGCGCGGGCGCATCACGTTGAACGCCAGCAAGGCAAGATTCATCAGGCGCGTGCGTATCGATGCATCCGCATTGGCTACAAGGTAGCGGCACTGCACGGCATCAGCCCCGGCAGCCAGCCTTGTTCGAATGGCGCGGATGGCGCCCGGCTGCACCTGCGTGTCGGCATCGATGACGACAAACGCCTGGAAATTTTCCTGCAGCAGCTGCCCGAACGCGAAGTAAACAGCATGACCCTTCCCGCGAAGGTTGGCGTCTTTTCTGACCAGCACGCGCGTGCCGCCCTGGCTGGCTCGCTCGGCCGTCCGATCGGTGCAGTTATCGGCGATCACGACGAGCTCGACATCCAAATCTCCGCCAATATCGGCGCGAATGCTGGCGATGGTGCGCGCAATCCCCGCCTCTTCGTTATGTGCCGGTACTACGACGGCGGTGCGCGGTAGAGGTCCATGTTGCTGCGGCCGCCGGCGCGCCGGCAGCAGGCCTCCGATTGTCAACATTGCGAGTTCGAGCGATCCGGGCGCAGCCGCCGCTACCAGAATCCAGCCAATGCTGTTGAACAGCAGGCGGAACAGTTCAGCCATGGTGTGCAGCCTCCGGAAGCAATACAGCCAGGCCATATGGAGGCATCCGCAGCCGGATCAGGCGACCTTCGGCGCGAACCGGCCCTTCCGCAATCGCAACCTGCTCGCTCTCTTCGTTGGTGGAAACTGGAGTAGCCGCCTTGAGCATCAGGCACCGCGTGGGCAGAGCCACGCCGCGATCGGAAGGAAATTCCAGACGCAGCTCCTTGTAGTCCCTGGCCGCCGAGGCGATCGCAACCGACCAGCCTCGCGCCGACCGGAAGGGCGCGACGGTGAGATCGGTGTACGGGGACCGGCACCGGTGCAGATCGCCCTCTGTCGCAAGATTCAGGAGCGCAAGCGCAAGACCGGTCGGCCGCAGGCGCTTCGTAGGCCCGAGATCGCGCGTTATCCCCCAGAGCCGGACATACCCGGAACGGGCAGACAGCTTCGTATCAAATCCGGACAGAACATAGACGCACTGCCTGCGAATGCCAAGCCCCAGCCCTTTTAGCAGGCGTTCCGCTAATGCGCTCGCCGCAGCGGCACCCGCTACGATCGGATTTCGCTCCGATTCCGAAGCGTTCCCTTCTGTCGTGTGCAAATTGATTTCGTAGACGCCGACCTCCCGGCCAATTTTCCGTATCCCTTCGGACAGCCCGTCGAGCGTTCCGCCGTCTCCCGCGAACAGATCCTCGAGCGCCCTGCCCGAGCTCTCTCCCGCATCAAGCCGCCGCAAAAAATACGGCGCCACCGCAATCAGCCCGGCGTTGCGCGTGTGACGCGCCAATTGCATCGCCGCGCCGGGATTAACATATTGAGCATTCACGACGAAGGTGAGAGGGAGCTGTCCCGCGCCTTCTCTGAGTTTGCTGAATGCCCGGTCGGCAGCCTCGGCGTGCTTCTGCGTGTCTGCGATGCCGGCGGCGGAGAAAATGGAATTCCAGTTCTCATTGCCGAACTCAATCACAATCTCAGAGAACCGTCCGCCCGCTGCCCACTCGAGCAGAAAGCGTCCCAGTTCGATCCATTCCGAATCGGAGAAAGTCGTTGGCGCCACGATCCACGGATTGGCGTGTACGCGCCGGCAAAGGTCGAGAAACTCCGGCAGCGAATATCCGAAGTCCGTTGCTTCGTTTCCGCCCGGACGGTACCTCCACGCTCTTCGCGCCTCCGGCGCCGCCACTCTGTTGTCGAGCGTATCGCCGAGCTGCCCCTGCCAATCCCGCAAGTAGCCGGGCCGCAGGCTCGAAAGCGTCTCTTCGACCTCGCGCCGGAATGCCTGGTCTTCTTCTGCAAAACGTTTCAGCTCGACATCGTCCAGAAGCACTTCGCCCGTTCCTGTTGCGCGAAAGCACAGGTCGAGAACGCCGCTGCCCTCGTCGGCTGCCTCAAATTCAATAACCGTGTGATTCCACTGCGGTGCACGGGCAACCGCGTGGCGGATCCATGTCGCCCCGCCCGCGCGGCCGAATGTAACAGCCAGGCTCGATCCTCCTCGCGCACAGCTCCAAAACGACAGTCGCCATTTTCCGGATATCGGAAGAAGCGCGCCGGCTCTATGTCCGATTGCGTCCAGATACGAGTGCGTTTCTGCCCCGCGGTCTGTTTGGGGCGAGAGGCGCAGCGAGCGGACGCCGCGGCTGCGTGGTCTGGTCTCGCTGCTTATGGAAACTCGTCCAGTTGAATCCGTCGGAATCCACCACTGTGTGGGCAGACCGGCATCGGAAATCCGTGTGAGTGCGATCCGGTCACCCGGCGAAAACAAGGGAAGCGGCTCGGCTGCCGTGAATTCCGGTAAGCCCAGCGAGCCGTTCTTCTTCGAGTCGGCGATCCTGCCGGTGTAGCCTGCTGACGGACCCGTTCGGATCTGGAACGTGGCGCCGGTCCAAAACCGGTCTTGGCGCCCAAGCCATCGCGATCGATCCACAAACCGGTGATCATCGACTGGCTTTGCATCGACGAGGCAGCGGTCAATGATGCCTTCAAAACCCGGGTTCATCAGCACATTCGACATCAGTTGCTCCGCGCCCCAGGACGTCCGAAAACCGATATTGACGCCAAACCGCTGCACGTCGGCGACCGCAATCTCCGGCTGGATGACTACGCGCTTCTCGCCTGCGGGATCCCGGAAGCAATACACCGCGAGCGCTGCAACGAGAGCAGTCTTGCCAACGTCCGCCGGATTCATGCGGCGCCTCCGAGCCGGCGATGATAAATCTCCGCGAGCCGCTCGGTGTTGCGGCCCAGGTGATAGCGTTCGATCACTCGCTGGCGGCCGGCTCGACCGAGCTGCAACCGCAGCGCGGGGTCATCCATCAACGCTGCAATCGCCGCGGCAAGTCCTTCCTCATCAGACGGGGCTACCAGCCAGCCGTCGATTCCGTGGCGGATCAGCTCCGGGATGCCATTGACGAACGTCGTCACCACGGGAATCTCCATCGCCATGGCTTCCATCAGCACCACCGGAATGCCCTCGGCAAAGCTCGGCAAGACGAACAGATCCGCCCGCTCGTACAGCGTGCGGATGCGGTCCTGATTGACCGCTCCCTCGAACGCTACGCTGTGCTCAATTCCCGCTCGCGCAACGGCGCGTTCGAGCGAATGCCTGTCGGGTCCGTCTCCCACCAGCCGCAGCCGGACATCGCGGCCGGTGTGCGCCAGCCGGGCAATCGCTCCCACGAGCACATGCTGTCCCTTCGCAGGCACGAGCCGCCCTACGCAGATCACCTCAAAGGCGCCGCCGGCCCGTTTCGCGCCGCGAGGCGAAAACTGCTCGGGATCCACGCCCAGAGGCGCCACCTCGAACTTGGTCCACTGCGGAGGCGGGGCTATCTTCATGAGCTGGCTGCGAGCATAGTTTCCAATCGTACAGATGAACGAAGCTCCGTCGATCTTCTGCCCGAGCTGATACCCGGGCACATCGTAGAACTCGTCAGGGCCGTGGACCGTAATCGATAGGCCGATGGGAAAAATCTTGGTCGCGATCAGGCCCACCGTCGAAGCCGGCGTTGCGAAATGCACGTGCAGATGGCGGAGCTTTTGGCCGTTCATCCAATGCCCTACGAGCACTGCTTCAACGAAGTAGAAGGCGCCATAAAGCGCTTTCCGCAGGTCTGGGCCTCCGAGCCGCAGCGCGTACAGTAATGCCCTGGCGCAGCTCGCCGGGCGCCGCAAAAGCGTGGACAGGCAGGCTGTAGTCAGCAAACCGAGGCCCGCGCGCTTGACGTAAAACGTCGCGTCCGCTTCCGCGCGTTCTTCCGCAGTCATGCCCTCCGGAGGGCGATCTGGCGGGTTAATGGATGCCACGCGGATCTCGAATCCCTTCCGGCGAAGGGCGATCACCTCGCGGAGAATGAACGTATGGGAGACAGCAGGATAACGGCTCACCAGGTACGCGAGGCGGGTTTCCTTCACGTTACGACCCTCTCGAAGCGGAATGGCGGCGCGGGCGCCACTACAGGCACGCTGCCTAGGACTCTCCGTCCGCTCAGCAGATAACCCTCTGCCCACCCGGTGACAATGAAAAGAAGGGGCATCAACTGCGTTCCGAGGTAAACGGTGGCGATCGTCCAAAGAACGGCCACATAAATAGCAATGAGCGTAAATCCGAGAGAACTGCCGCGCGGCTGCGGTGGGGGATCTTTCATTTCGGCGAGGAACAGCCGGAACGGCGTCAGCGTCAGAACGCCTAACAGAAACGCCAAGGCGGGGACGCCGTGCATGATGGCCAGCAGCAAATAATAGTTGTCGATCGAGGGCATGCCCGAAACGCGGGGCCAGGTGTTCCGTCCCCAGCCCCACACACTGTGCGCCAGGGCCACGTCCACGTATTTGTCGATGAGCTCTTTGCGGTATGCGGCTGATTCCTGAGCCACCGTTTTCGCATTTGCCCGCCCGACCGCGGCATATTCATAGAAAGCAATTCCCGCCGGGACACCGACAAGCAGGAGGACGGCAGCGGCGGCCTTCACTGCCAACAGCCGGTTTTTGGCGCGGCCGATCATTGCGACGCCGGAGGCGAGAAAAGCTCCGATCCATGGCCCGCGCACCATGGTCATGAAAATCCCCGCGACGAGTCCCAACGTGATCACGCGCGCTTTCGGCCATGGAAGCGAGATGAAGCGAAAGCGGGGCTCCCACAAGCCGCTCCATTCCAGCCAACGCTGAATGCGGAAGCCGATCACCAGAATGGCTCCGGCGAGGATGGCATGCCCGTATGGGCCGGCGACCCGCGCGAACCCCCAGCGAAATGTCGTCACCCATCCTTGGCCCTGGCCGGGGAAGAAGCGATCGAGGACCAGCCGCCAGGGTGTGGCAGCGAACTTGAACTCGTATACCGAAACGATCGAGATCACAAAAAGGCACAAAACCACGCGGCGCGCGAACTCCGCCCGCAGTCCGCCCGGTTCCACCAGGCCCTTAGTAAGCGCGTACGGCAAAAGCACCAGGCAGATCATGTCAAACATCAGATTCTGGGCTTCTTTGTATCCCGCGTTCAGATATTCCGAATAGCCGACGCAATAGGCAAAACCGAACACCAGGAAATCGTTCAACGAGATTCGCCATCTACTCCCGCCCATTGCCAGAAATGCGGCTGTCACAGGCAGGATAGCCGCGTGGCTGAAACTCGGGTCCGGCAGACCCGGAGCAATCCACCGGTAATAATCAGGAAGGCACAACAGGACCGGAATATAGACGTCGAGAAACGCCCGTTGCGGCGATTTGGAAAATGCTACGATGGCCGCCCAGATGCCCGGAATTAGTGCCAGCAACTGCATGAATTCCTGCTGCATCATCCGCTTTGCGGAGCGAAAGCACCCCGCAGGCAGCGGTGCATCCCCGAAGACCGGTCAGCCGCCAAATGCGGATAAGGCCTCTTCCCTCGTGTTGTAGATCTCGACCACGCGGTGCAGCCGAACCAGCTCAAACAGCGTACGCACGCCTTTGGACAGCCCGCATATTCTGAGATCGCCCCCCTTGGCATTCAACTGCTTGAGGCAAGAGACAATTGCTCCCAATCCCGAGCTGTCCACGAACTGGACCTGACTCATGTCCCAAACCATGTTCATGGCCGTCTCAACTGCCCGCGTCATTTCTTTCTTGAAGTTCCGGCTATTGCTGGCGTCCAGGGAGGGCCCCGGCACCGCTACTACAACTACGTCCGTCAACTCACGAGTGATCAACATCATTTTCCTTTCGGTGAGGCTATAGCGCGAAGCTGGTTCTTATGCCTTTGGCCTGGAGCATCGCGCCGAGCTGCTTCAACTTCCGCGACGCCGTATCCTCTTTCCGGAGGCTATCCAGAATCGCACCCCGGATCCGATGCGTCGCATATGTCGAAAATGACGAATCGACGTCGGGGGTGTACCTGCCGGCCGCATCCAGAAGACCCAGGAAGCCGGCTTGAACCAAGTCGTTCAATTCTAGGTGGTGGGGCACCTTGGCCCGGAAGCGGCCGGCGATACCTCGCACCAGAGACAGATGCTTCAATACAACCTCATCACGCTGTTCCAACCGCCGCGGCCCTGGCCCTCTGTATTTCCTAATCCGCGCGGCGGTGAAGCGGTTTTAGGGCCGTGCGGGTGATTCGGAACGAGTTCGGCAGGGCCGGCACGGCGGAACACATGTTCTGAACCGACACGTCGCTATTCGGGCAGATGCTGGCCATGAGCAACTCCTTCCGGGCGTCGAGATAATATACCATCCAGTATAGCACGAAATAACTAGAAATTAGCGGTCACTTCCGGTCTATTATCCACAAAAATAGTTATCATACGAGCAACAATTCTGCCAAAATTACCGCGTACATCGTCATTTCCGATATCATTTTGTTGACCGGCTTACGGCCGGCGGGCCGACAATATCGGCTGGCGCCTGCGTAGAATTCAGTAGAGATCTGGTAAATGCCCGAAGCGATGAAAATTCTCGTGGTGGATGATGAGCCGGCGGTCCGCAAGCTTTCGGCCTTTTACCTGAGAAATTGGGGTTACGAGGTCATCGAAGCTGGCGACGGGCTCGAAGCGCTCCTGATTTTGAGCCAACAGGCGATTCAACTGGTCATCAGCGACTGGATGATGCCGAACCTCTCGGGACTGGAGCTTTGCCGGCACATTCGGAGGGCGCATTGGGACCATTACACCTACGTTATTCTCTGCACGGGAAAAAGTGAAAAGCAGGACCTCATCGAAGGGATGGAGGCGGGCGCTGATGACTTCCTTGTGAAGACCTTCAGCAGGGAGGAACTTCGGGTCCGGGTTCGCGCCGGAGAGCGTGTGGTCAACCTCGAGCGGGGACTGGCGTGCCGGAACCGCGAGCTTGCAACGATCAATGCCAAACTAAAGCAGGCGTACGAGCGGATCGAAAACGATTTGAAGATGGCCGCCTGGATGCAAGCCAATCTTCTGCCTTCCGTTTCGCCTCACACCTTAGGCGTGAGGTCTGAGTGGCGCTTCCGGCCATCCAGCTATGTTGCTGGAGATATTCTGAACATCTTCCCCATCGACCGGCACCGCGTGGCTTTTTACGTCTTGGATGTCGCCGGGCACGGCGTGCCGGCTGCCATGCTTTCGGTCACCATCAGCAAGCTGCTTACGCCCGATTCCGCGGGTGGAAGTCCCCTGAAGCGCTTCAACCCCGCCACTCAGACTTACGACGTCGTTGAACCCGGCGAAGCCGTTGCCGAACTGAACCGGCGTTTCCAAACCAACGACGACCAGTACTTCACCATGATTTATGGTCTGTTGGACACGCAGCGTCTTACGCTCAACTTCAGTCAGGCGGGCCATCCCCATCCATTGCTGATCCGGGGGGGAGATGAAGTGAGGACACTTGGAGAAGGGGGGCCGCCGGTTGGAATCCTGCCGGAAGCGGAATTTGATTCCATTGAGGTTCAGCTCCAGCCGGGCGACCGCCTCCTGCTGTATTCGGACGGAGTTACGGATTGTACAAGTCCAGGTGGAGAGATTTTCGGCGAGGAACGATTACTGAGATACCTGAGCAGCTCAAGCTCAAAGCCGCTCGGCGAACTGCTCGCCGGGTTGGAAGCCGCTATGGAAACCTGGCGGAGCATTGGCGAGTTCGAGGACGACATTTCATTGCTGGCGCTTGAAATAGGCGCAAGGGCGCGCAATGAAAATGAGACCGCTGCGGCCGGTTCAGCAGCTTTGGCCGAAACGGAAAATGGGCCGGATCCGACTTGTTCGGTACAGAAAGACTCGATTCAGATACGAAGCCGATCTGGAGAAGACCTGTGAGCTGGCTTCGCTTTAGCTTCGAAAGCCGCCTTGATGAGCTCTTTCTCGTATCAATGATTATCAGACAGTTATGCCAGCATCTTCGTTTGAACGAAGTTCAGGCTTACCAAATCGAGCTTTGTACGGTGGAAGCGGTTACGAACGTCATTCGGCATGCATACCACGAACAACCTGGCAACGAAGTGACGGTGCTGGTCAGCTTCAGCGACACGCGAATTGATCTGGAAATTTCGGACCGTGGCGAATCGATGACCCCCCACTTCGTAGAGCAATTGCGGTCCGGTTCCCAGATTCTGGAATCCGACATTGGCGACCTAATGGCTGTCCCTGAAGGCGGCCTAGGCCTACAAATTATTCGTCAGCTGATGGATGAGAAGTCGTATTCCACAGATGGCGGAGTAAATCATCTGAAGCTGACCCGATTTCTCAACCGGGAAACATAGTCGGCTTCCGATCGCTGGGGCGGGTCGCTACGATGCGGCCGTGACTACTTGCTTCGGCTCACCGAGGCACTTTCGAACAGCCTCAAGAAAAGGCTTGGGTAGAAATGGTTTGGGTACGAAACCACAACGGTGCGAAGCGAGTTTTTGTTGTTGTTGATCGAAATCGAACGAGTAGCCGGAGATGTATAGGATGGGAATGCCCGGATATTGCTCCGCGATGGCGCTCGCCAATGTAATACCGTCCATTCGAGGCATCCGGATATCGGTCACGAGAAGCTGAACGTCGCCCCGCAGGCCTCTCAGGATTTCCAGGGCTTCCAGGCCATCTACCGCTTCGAGAACTTCAAATCCGGCCGCTGCCAGAATCACCCGTATGAAATGCCGCACGCTGGCTTCATCGTCTGCAACGAGAATGCGCACAGTGTTCGATCTTACTCCACGCTTTGGATAATAGCAATCGCTTCAAGTTTAGCAGGGGCCGCGATGCAGGGTTTCGTGCGTCTATCAGCGGCGGCGGCAAAAAGCGCAGTTGACAAAAGTCGATCCGAGCGCCCAAGCTAAAAGTAATAAGGAGTTTCCTATGGGTTCCCTAAGGGGGATGCTGGCGCTTGCGGCCGCCGCGTTGCTTCCTGCCGGGCTTTCGCTCGCGCAGTCGGTCATCTCGGCTCGTTCCGGTCTCGTCCATTATGTTGAAGGACGCGTACTGATCAATGACGAGCCGGTCGAAGTCAAATTCGGCACCTTCCCGGACGTCAAAGAAAACGCAACGCTTCGGACAGAGGAGGGCCGCGCGGAGATCCTGTTGACCCCGGGCGTATTTCTGCGGGTCGGAGAGAACAGCTCGTTCCGCATGATCACGAACCGGCTGATCGATACACGCGTGGAGTTCCTTTCGGGATCGATGGTAGTTGAGGCAGCGGAGCCTTCGAAGGACAATTCCGTAAGCGTGGTCTATCAGAGCGATGTCGTCACTCTGCGCAAGAAGGGCATTTACCGCTTCGATTCTTCCCCGGCGCAGTTGCGAGTCTTTGATGGTGCGGCCGAAGCCCAGGTGGCCGGCAAGACCGTCGAAGTAAAGGAGGGGAAGGCGCTCACTCTGGACGGCAGCGCCGAAACGGCGAAGTTCGACAAGAACGCAAGCGACGCCCTGAACCGATG
>Ga0070741_10006962_pt1 | contig 23828 bp, 12 predicted proteins | sample Coa_R1_4_FD_66440 | JGI IMG/M metagenome (GOLD analysis project Ga0070741, IMG submission 66440) | Surface soil microbial communities from Centralia Pennsylvania, which are recovering from an underground coalmine fire - Coalmine... | ecosystem: Environmental > Terrestrial > Soil > Unclassified ...
CTGGCAGCAAACTCGCGCGCGTCCTGCGCGCGATCGCTGCGCGACGCTTCCTCCGCGGCCTCGCCGCGCCCGAGGGGTCCCAAAGAGCAGCGCGCTCCTGCGCGCAAAAGCGAGAGCGAAGCTCTCTGCTCTTTAGCTCGCTTCTGCGCACATGGAATGTGCGCCGCTTCCCGGGGCCCCTCGAGCGCGGCGAGCGCACGGAGGACAAGCCCGCAGGGGCGGCGCGAGGGATCGCGCCGACTCCGCTGTCGGCACACGGAAGTGCCGTCAGCGGAGCCCGTAGTGTGCTCGCGCACCCGCAGGGCAGGATGCCCGTAGGGCGCGCTCGTGGGGTGGCCTTTCTTTGGGACACCTTTCTTTGGCCACCCAAAGAAAGGTGTCTCGCTCGACCGCAAGGGCGAGCGAAAGCTCTTGCTCCACTCGTTCCCAAAAAAACGGAAACTGGATTCGTGACTTCGCAGGAATGACCAGCGGAAGCTGGATTCCAGCTTTCTCCCGAATGACGAGCAGAGAAGCAAGATAACGACGCGGGCACGCGCAGCCCGCTCGTCAATAGCGCGCCGGCGGCGGCACGCGGCAGCCGCTCGCTTCTTCGCGGATCTTCGTGGCGCCTGCGGTGTCGCCGAGCGTCGTGCGCGCTTCGATCAAGGTTTCGACGTTGCGCGCGCAGAGGCTGCCGACTTTCGGGCCCATGTCGTAGGATTTCTGCGCCGCCGCCGCGGCGCCTTTCCAGTCGCCGCTCTCGACGAGCAGCTCGGCCTCGTACTGCACGAGGTCCGGCGACTGCGGTGCGATGGCGAGTGCCTTGCGCACGCTCGCGAGCGCCTGATCGGGCTGGCGCTGCGCTTCGGCGTCCTGCGCCTGCTTGAGCAGACCCTCGACGGCGGCGTCGCGCAGCGGATGCACTTCGACGCTCGAATCGAACTGGGCCGCTGCGGCGCGGATCGAGGCGACGGCCGCTTGCGGGTCGCGTTCCGGACGGCTGGCGGTTTTCGCCGGCGGGCTCGGCTGCGAGCAGGCGGCGAGCGCCGCGCCGAACATGACGATGTACACGAATGGATGACGTTTCATCTCGATCTGTCCATGTCGGGATCGACTGCCGATCCCTCCTCAATGCCCACTGAACAAGCCTTTGATCTCCTGCCACACGCAATGTTCCGTGTCCGCCGGCAGCGCGCCGGCGGCGAACGGCAGCTCGCGCGCATGCGGACACTGCGATTCGGTGCGCCGGCCGGATTCCATGTCGACCCACGCCGTCTCGATGCCCTCCTGCGGCAGCGCGAGCGGCGCCGTCGGCAACCGCCGGAACAAGGCGATCCAGGCCTGCAAAGCGCCCGTCGCGCCGTAGAGGCCGGTCTGCTTGTTGTCGTCGCGGCCGATCCACACGACGGCGAGATGCGACCCGGTGTATCCGGCGAACCACGAATCGCGCTGCGAATCGCTGGTGCCCGTCTTGCCCGCCGCATGCAGATACCCGAGCCCCTGCTCGCCGATCGCGTGCGCGGTTCCGGTCTGGGTCACGGCTTGCAGCGCATAGCTTACCAAGCGGGCCGGTACGATGTAGCCGCCTGCGCCCGGTTTGACCGTGTAGCGCGTGAGCGGCCGTCCTTGCGCATCGAGCACGCCGCGCAGCGCACGCAGCGGCAGCGCGTGGCCGTCGGCCGCGAAATACTGATAGAGCTGCGCCATCTGGTACGGCGAGAGATCCACCGCCCCGAGCAGCAGCGACGGATTCGGGTTGATCTCGACGCCCAGGCCGAAGGATTCGAGAAAGCCGCGGATCTTGTCGATGCCGAGCGCCACGCCCAAGTGCACCGTGGCGAGATTGTACGAGTGCGCGAGCGCATCGACGAGCGCGACGCGCCCGTGCGCTTCGCGATCGTCGTTCTGCGGCGTCCAATGCGTCCCGTTCGGTTGCGGCAAGTCGACCGGCACGTCGTCGAGCGGAGTCGCCAGCGAATATTTCTCCGGCTGCGCGAGTGCGACGAGATACACGAAAGGTTTGATCAACGAGCCGACCGGACGCTCGGCCTCGAGCGCGCGGTCGAAGCCCGGGTCTTCGGGATCGCGCGCGCCGATCAGCGCTTCGACTTCGCCGCTGCGCGCGCCGGTCACCACCATGGCGCCCTGGAGCTCCGGCTGCCGCTTGCCGAGCGTTTCGAGCGTCTTCGTGAGCGCGCCTTCGGCGAGCGCCTGCGTCGACGGCGCGAGCGTCGTGTGAATCGCGAGGCCCGCTCGTCTGAGTTCGCTGGACGGATAGTCGCGCGCGAGCTGGGTACGCACGAGGTCGAGGAACGCCGGCGTCGCATTGCGCGGCAGCCCCGGCGTCTCGAGCACGCCGAGCGGCGCGGCGCGTGCCGCCGCCAACGTGGCGTCGTCGACGAGACCGGTCTCGTAGAATTCGTTGAGTACGAGATTGCGCCGATTGAGCGCGAAATCGGGATGGCGCCGCGGGTCGTAGAGGCTCGGCCCCTGCACGAGGCCGACCAGCAACGCGATGTCGGCTGCGCCGAGGTCCCGGGGCTCGCGCCCGAAGTAGAACTCCGCGGCCGCGGCGAAGCCGTGCACGGCCTGGCCGCCCTGCTGGCCCAGGAACACCTCGTTCGCATACGCCTCGAGAATGCGATGCTTGTCGTACCGCGCCTCGATGAGCAGCGAAATGAGCGCCTCGTTGAACTTGCGCGTGAAGCGCTGGCCGCGGTCGAGGAACAGGTTCTTGACGAGCTGCTGGGTCAGCGTGCTGCCGCCTTGCACGACACGGCCGGCGCTCAAATCGGCGAAGGCCGCGCGCAGGATGGCGCCCACGGCGATGCCGTGGTGGTGCTTGAAATCGCGATCCTCGACGGCCTGGATGCCAGCGACCAGCAGGGGCGGCAATTGCTCCAAGGTGACCACGCGCCGCTCTTCCTGCTCGGCGCCGTACAGCGTGGCGATGCGCGCCGGATCGATGCGCACGGCGTCGAGCGCGGCGCCGCTCGCGGCGTCCGCGAGCGCGGTGACGCTGTTCGCCGACAGCGAGACGACGAACCGCCTGGCCGGCGTGCGGCCGTCGGCGTCGCTGAACGCACGCGTGGCGATCGTGAACCGGCCGCCGTCCTGCGCGTAGGTGCCGGGCATGCGCGCCGACGGATCGTGCTCGTAGCGCGAGGCCGCCAGCTCGAGCAACAGCGCCTCGGCCGACATCGGCATGCCCGTCTTGAGCTCGAGCGGGCGGGCGTAGACGCGGCTCGGCAGGTCCCAGGACAAGTCGTCGAAGCGCGCACGGACCTGGCTGTCGAGATAGATCGCGTAAGGCGCGAGAAAGCCCACGGACAGGCCCGCGCCGAGCCAGAACGGCGCGCGCAGGAATCTCCAGAGCGTTCGGCAGACCGAAACGAAACCGCGAAGTATCGACAAGGGTAGAGGCGCGGATGACACGGATGCGCCCAGTCTAGCCTAAGCCGCCGCGCGCGGGTTCGGTGACAGGGCCGGGCGGTTACGGGATAATTCACTGTTCGTGTGCATCATTCCGTCGTCTTCCACCGGAGCCGCCTCATGCAACGTCGTCTCGCTTTCGTCATCGCCGTGTCGCTCGCGTTTCCCGTCTGCGCCTGGGCAGATTTCCAGGCCGAATACCAAGTCACGAAACAGGGCGGCGACGTGCCTGCGCTGTCGCGCATCGAAGTCGGTGGCGGCCAGATGCGCATGGATGCCGGCAAGGTCGGCATGCTGTTCGACACTTCGGCTGGCCGTGTTCTCGTGTTGCAGAACGACAAACGGACGTACATGGACATGCAGAAGATCGCCGACACGACCAGCGCGGCGATGGCGCAGGCGAACGCGGCGCTCGCCAACCTGCCGCCCGAGCAGCGCGCGATGATCCAGCAGCGCATGGGCGCCGCGATGGCCGGCGCCGGCGCGAAGCTCGAGGTGAGCGTTACGCCGACCGGCGCGAGCGACCGCGTCGCGGGCTACTCGTGCGAGGTCTACCGCACCGACATCGGCGGCCGCCATCGCGAGGACACCTGCCTCGCCGACGTTTCCGCGGCCGGCATCCCGGGCGCCGACCACGCGACCGTGCGCAAAGCGTTCGAGCAGATGAAGGCGCTCGGCGAGAAGATGTCGGCCGGCATGTTCCACTCGCCGGTCAACCAGCTGCCACCCGACAAGTTCCCGGTGCGCATCACGCACTACGACGACGCCGGCAACCCGACCCAGGTCGTCGAGCTCAAGAGCATCGCGGTGTCCAGCGTGCCTTCGGGCGATTTCGCCGTGCCGGCCGGCTACACCGAGCAACAGATCGACACGCACGGGCGCCGCTGAAAACCGACTTGTGGAAAATTCCACTTTTGCGCCGGTGCGCGTCTGCGTCTTCGGCGCCGCGGCGCCTGCCGATTGGTTGGCGGGCGTCGCCCGCGAGGCGGCCGACGCCGCTTCGATCGAGGCGTTCCACGGCTCGCCCGAGGCGCCCGCTGCGCTCGCGCAGGCCGCAGGGAAGTTTCCGGGCGACGATCTGATCCTGATTCGCGCCGGCACGGCCCTGCCGCCGCGCTGGTACACGCGCCTGCGCCGCGCGCTCGCTGCCGACGGCGTGCTCGTCGCCTCCGCCCTCGACAACGCCGGCACGGCGCGCTCGCCGCTGCCGGAAGGCGCGCACAGCGACGCCGGCGTCGCGCGCATCGACGCGCTCTGCTACGCCTACGGCCGCCGCGCGCTTCTCGATTGGCCGACGTTTTCGCCGCTGCTGAGCGCGTGGGGCGGTGCGCTGCTCCGCGGAGTCGATCCTGCGAAGCTGCGCGGCGGAATCATGCCCGCGCTCTACGCGCCGTTGCGCGGCGTGCTGCTCGACCATCTCTACGTCGCCGCCCCGGACACGCCGCTGCGCGGACCGGCATCGGCGACGGCTGGCGCCGATCCGCTACCGCCTTCGGCATTGGGCGAGCTGCGCGAATGCGTCGGCACGGCGCTCGCGCTCGGTGCGGGGAAAGTGGATTTTTACCCCGGGCTCGACGCCAAGCCCGTCGTTCTGCACGTGCTGCACGGCTGGGGCGGCGGTGCGGAGCGCTTCGTGCGCGATCTCGCCCGCACCGACGACACGCGGCATCATATGGTGCTGATGGCGCACGGCAATTTCGACCGGCGGCGCTACGGCGAGGTGCTCGAGCTCCGCGACGGCGCCCTCGCTCAGCCGGCGCTGCGCCGTCTGCTGCTGCCCGCGCCGATCGCGAGCACCGCGCTCGCCGACCGCGCCTACGCCGCGTTCTTCGCCGAGATCCTGCGCGACTACGCCGTCGATGCGATCGTGATCTCCTCGCTGATCGGCCACAGTCTCGACGCGCTGCGGAGCGGCCTGCCGACGGTGTACTTCGTACACGATTTCTATCCGCTCTGGCCGCTCCTGCACCGCAATCTCGACGATCCGGCGCTCACGTTCGACGCTGCGCTGCTGCGCGCCGATCTGGCCGGCGCGGACGCCGGCTTCGAATTCGCCGAGCGCGATCCGGACTACTGGCTCGCCTTGCGCGAAGCCTTCGCCGACGCCGCGCTCGCCGCACGCACGCCGCTCGTCGCGCCGAGCCGGGCCGCGCTCACGCTGTTCCTGCGCTTGCAGCCGCGCCTCGCGAACTTGCCGCAGCACGTCGTGCCGCACGGACTCGAGCCGTGGCCCGGAAATCCCGCACCGCTGCCGGACCCGCCCGCGCGGCCGCGCCTGCGCCTGATCGTGCTCGGCCGCGTCCGGCGTGGCAAGGCTTCGGTGCTGCTGCGCGGAATCCTGCCGCGGCTCGGCGAACACGCAGAACTGTTCCTGCTCGGCGCCGGGCCCGAAAGCGCGGAATTCTTCGGCACGAGCGGCGTTCACATCGTGCTCAACTACCGCCGCGACGACATCCCGGCGATGCTCGCGCGCATTGCGCCCGACGCAGCGCTGATCCTGCCGAACTTCGCCGAGACGTTCAGCTACACGCTCTCGGAGCTCTCCGCCTTCGGGGTGCCCGTGCTCGCCACGCGCCTCGGCGCACTCGCCGAACGCGTGCACGACGGCGTGGACGGTTTCCTCGTCGACCCCGAGCCCGCCGCCATCGTCGCGGCGATCGCACGGCTCGCGGCCGATCGACGGCCGCTCGCGACCGCACGCGCCGCGTTGCGGAAAAATCCACAACGCACACTTGTGGACATGGCGGCGGACTATCGCGACCTGCTGCCCACGGCGGCGCACTCGATGCCGCGCTACGTGCCGGTCGTGCCGTCATCGGACCGCCTGCTTGCGCAGATCGAGGCCGACGAGATCGGCGCAGTCAAGCGCGAAATCGCCGCACAGCGCACGCGCATCGACGCACAGGCGAAGGCGCTCGAGCAGCGTACCGAATGGGCGCTCGGCCTCGAAGGCGAGGTCAAGCGCACGGCGGCCGCGCAGCGCCGGCTGCAGGCCGATTTCGACGAGCGCAGCGCCTGGGCGCTCTCGCTCGACGCCGAGCTCGGACGCCTGCGCCCCGAATTCGAGCGCGTAGAAGCGGAGCTCGCCCAGATTCGCGACCAGCGCGATCGCATGCTCGCGAGCCGCTCGTGGCGGCTCACGCGCCCGCTCCGCTACGCCACGCGCAAGTTGCGCGCGCTGCGCATGCGCCTGGCGTTCGCCTGGAGCCGCCTGCGCGCGATCGTGCACCGCACGCGCGGCAGTCTCGCCAGCCGCGGCCTCGCCGGCACGCTGCGCCGCGCATCGGCCGAATTCCGGCGCAAATCGCCCGCCGTGTCGCCGCTCTCGGTAAGCGCACCGCAAGACGACGGCGCTGCGTTCACGGTGCCGACAAGCGAAGCGCCGCGTGTGTCGATCGTGATCCCGGTCTACAACAAAATCGCCTATACGGCAGCTTGCCTGCGCTCGCTCGTCGCGCACGCGGGTGTCGTGCCGTTCGAGATCGTGGTCGTCGACGACGCCTCGACCGACACGACGCCGCAGCGCCTGGCCGGCATTGGCGGCATCCACGTCGTGCGCAACGCCGACAATCTCGGTTTCGTCGGCTCGTGCAATGCCGGCGCCGCGGTCGCCAAGGCCGAGTTCCTGCTGTTCCTCAACAACGACACGGTGGTCACACCGGGCTGGCTCGACGCGCTGCTGCGCTGCTTCGACGAAGAACCCGAAGCGGGGCTCGTCGGCGCGCGGCTCGTCTACCCCGATGGGCGCCTCCAAGAGGCCGGCGGCATCGTGTTTCGCGACGGGTCGGGCTGGAACTACGGTCGCTTCGACGATCCGGCCGACCCGCGCTACGCATTCCGCCGCGAGGCCGACTACTGCTCCGGCGCCGCCGTCATGATCCGCACCGCGCTTTTTCGCGAGCTCGGCGGCTTCGACCGCCGCTACGAACCGGCCTACTACGAGGACACGGATCTCGCATTCGCCGTGCGCGCCGCGGGCAAGAGGGTGTTCTACGAGCCGCACGCGACGGTCGTGCATTTCGAAGGCGTGACGGCGGGCACGGACCTCGGCAGCGGCATGAAGCGCTACCAGGTCGTCAACCGCGAAAAATTTGTGGAGAAGTGGAAAAAGGAACTCGCCGGCCAGCCCGCGCCGATCGACGACGCCGCGCACGCCGAGGCCGCCGCCACCTGGCGCGCGCGCGGACGCGTGTTGATCGTCGACGCCTGCACGCCGATGCCGGATCACGATTCGGGCTCGCTGCGCATGTTGAACCTCATGCGCATCCTGCGCGGGCTCGGGCTCGCCGTTAGCTTCCTGCCCGACAACCGCGCCCACGACGGACGCTACACCGAAGCGCTGCAGGCGCTCGGCGTCGAAGCGCTGTATCACCCGTTCGTCGCCGACCCGATCGCCTGGCTGCGCAGCCATGGTCGTTCGCTCGACGCGATCCTGCTTTCGCGCCACTACGTCGCCGCGAACTACGTTGGCATCGCGCGGCTCTACGCACCGCAGGCCCGGCTGATCTTCGACACGGTCGATCTGCACTATTTGCGCGAGCAGCGCGCCGCCGCGCTCGAAGGCAGGAGCGAGCTCGCGCAACAGGCCGCGCGCACGCGCGCGCAGGAGCTCAAGCTCATGCGCGAATGCGACGTCAGCCTGGTGGTCAGCGCGATCGAGAAGGAACTGCTCGCGCGCGACGTGCCGCATGCACGCGTGGAAATCCTGTCCAACGTGCACGAGGTGCATGGCCGCAAGCGCGAATTCGCCGAACGGCGCGATCTCGTCTTCGTCGGCGGCTTCCAGCATCCGCCGAACGTCGACGCGGTGCTCTGGTTCGTCGAGGCCGTGTTCCCGCTCGTGCGCGCACGCCTGCCGGACATCGCGTTCCACGTCATCGGCAGCCGCGCGCCGCAGCGCGTCCTCGATCTTGCGCACGACGGCGTCGTGATCCACGGCTACGTGCCCGACATCCAGCCGTTCATGGACGGCTGCCGGCTTTCGGTCGCGCCGCTGCGCTACGGCGCGGGCGTGAAGGGCAAGGTCAACATGGCGATGAGCTGCGGCCTGCCGGTGGTCGCCACGCCGTGCGCGGTGGAAGGCATGCACGTCGAGGCGGGACGCGACGTACTCGTCGCCGAAGCGCCCGCGGATTTCGCCGACGCGATCGTGCGCGCCTACACCGATGCCGCATTGTGGAAAACGCTGTCCGACCACGGCTTGGCCAACGTCGAGCGCCATTTTTCTTTCGCTGCCGCGCGCGCTGCGTTATTGAATATCCTCGGGATGCGAGGCTGATTCGAGCTGTCGAAAAAGCGCGTCACGAAGGACGCGCGAAGTACGCGAACAGGCAATCGAAAAGCTTCGTTCTTCTTCGCGTTCTTCGTGGTTCAAGCTCTGTCGGTCTCGATGCGGCGTTCGCCGAGCGGCGCGCCTGCCGGCCCGAAACTGCGCTCGACGAGCGTCAAGCCGCCGTCCGCGCGCGCGTAGGCGAGCGTGCTCGCGCGCGTGCCGTACTGTTCGCCGCGGATGAAGATCGGCGCGAGCGTGCGTTCGAGCGCGAGCCCGACGCCGGTCTGCGGCAGATCGAGGTCCGCCGGCTGGTGCGTGTCGGCGAGCAGTTCGAGTAAATCCGCGTCGTCCCATTTTCCACTTTGCCGCATCGCCTCCATGCCGCGGCGCAGGCGCCGCATCTTCGGCCATTCGTCTTCGAGCGAACCGTTGCTGAAGGCGTGTACGCCGCGCTCGAGTCGGCGCGGCCGGCCGTCGATGCTGCTGACGAACATCGTCGTGCCGCCATCGCCGACGACGAGATTGAACGGCCCGTACTCGGCACGCCGCGCGGCGACGTCGGTGACGTAGGCATCGGCCGCCGTCGCGCCGGCGACGTAGCCGCCGACGAGCTCCCCGCGCGAGCGCGGTGCGGGCGACTGCTTGCCCGTGCGCACGTTGGTCACGGCCGCAAACCGGCCGTTGCGATTGACCGCGAGCCACGAGCCGCCGGCGACGAGGTCGCGGCCGCCGATGATCTCGGGATGATCGTTCCATGCCGCCGCCGCGGCCGTGGCGCGCGCGTGGAATTCATCGCGATTGCCGAGCAGGAGCCACGGACGCTCCGGCACGGTATTGATGGCGACCAGGATCAGGCACATCGAAAAGTATACTTTTAGCTCAGCCGCCCGCCGACGGGAGCGCTTGCGCTTTTTGGTCGAGCGGGTCGATGCGCGGGTTGTTCGGCGCGAGCTCGCGTGCGGCCTTGACGGCACGCAGGGCTTCGTCGCGGCGGTTCTCGTCGATGCGCGCTTGCGCGGCGTCGAGCATCGCGTCGGCGAGGCGCGCGCGCAGCGCGGGCACCGAGGTATCGCTCGGATCGGACTGCGCGATCGCGTCGATGTCGGCGCGCGCCCGGAACGGCGTCTTGTCCTTGAGCGCCTGCTCGAACAGCTCCTTGGCGCGCGCCGGGATGCGATTGAGCCCCGCGAAAGCCTTCGCATTGTTGCCGTCGATGCGCAGCACCGCGCGGTATTTGTCGTAGGCGCAATCGCCGGGCGGAAGGATCAAATTCCCGGCCGCCATGGCCTTGTCGGCCTCCTCGAGCATTTCGGCGATGCGCGACTGATCGGCGGAAGACACCTGCACTTGCTGCCGGCCGATGTCGAGCTGCTCGCGTGCTTCGCGCAGGCGCGATTTCGCCGTGCGCAACTCGGGCAGATCGGGTGCCGCCGCCTCGGCCTGCTGCAAAAGCTTGTCGGCCTGTGCGGTATTGCTGGCGTCGAGCGCACCGTTCGCGTCGGCGACGAGCGCCTGCGCCGCCTTGCGCAAGCCGGTTCGCGCACGCGCATTGTTCGGATCGCGTTTGAGCACCGCTTCGAACAGCGCGACGGCGCCATCGTCCCCACCGAGTTTGCTCGCGCGCAGCGCCGATTCGGCGCGGCCGAGCTGCGTGTCGGCGGCCTGGCTGTCGTTGGCGCGCTGATTCGCGAGGGCTGCGCGCAGCTCGAGGATCGCCGGATGGTTCGGCGAGAGCTGCGCGAGTTCGTTCACGCGCTGGTTCGCGAGCTCGACGTTGCCGGCCGCGAGCGCATCGTGCGCCTGCTGCGCGAGCGCCTCGATGACTTTCTTGAGGCCGTTGAGCGCGAGTGCGTTCGCCGCATCGGCATCGAGCACGCGTTGATAGGCCTCCGCCGCACTGCCGCTGCCGAGCAGTTTGCCCGCCGCGAGCGCGCGATCGCCCTGTGCGAGCAGTTCGGCGCTCTGCGTGTTGCGGGTCTCCGCCGAATGCAGGCGGAGCTTCAATTCCTCGATGTCGCTGCCGCCGCCGAGCACTTCGCTCGCAGCCGCGAGATCGCTGCGAGCGCTCGCGAAGTCGTTGCGCGTGATCGCGGCGCTCGCGCGCTCGACGAGCCGCTGCCCGACGCGGTTGAGGCCTTGACGCGCCGCATCGTTGTCGGCATCGAGCGCACGCGCAGCCTGGAACAGCTCGCGCGCGCTGTCGCCCTGCGTGCCGATGAGCTTACCCTCGGCGAGTGCCTTCTGGCCGCGCGCGATCAAATCGTTGAGCTCCGTCTTCGGCAGCAGCGCGCGCAACCGGTCTTGGTAGCGCCACGCACCGAAGGCGCCGATCAGCACGAGGACGAGCGCAAGCGCCACGAGCCAGCGCCGCGAACCGCCCGGTTCCGTCGTGCGCCCGGTATGCACGGGACGCCGCGACGCCGCCGCGGCGATTTCGTCGAGCCGGCCGATGCTCGGTTCCGCGCGGTACCGCATGCCGCCGGGTGGCGTGCTCGAAACGGGCATCGCCCGCGTCGGCGTGTTCGAGCCCAGGATCTCGCGGCGATAGGCGTCGCTCGTCGTCGCAAGCTCCGGCAGTTCGCCGTGGGCGATCGCGATCTCGAACTGCTCGATCGCGTCCGCGACGGCTTGACCGTTCTGGAAGCGTTCCTCTGGCTGCTTGGCGAGCATGCGGTTGAGCAGCGGCTGCAACGGCTGCAAAGCTTCCGGCAACACGGGCACCGGCTGCGTGATGTGCATGATGCCGACGGCCAGCGAATCGTCGGCATGGTAAGGCACGCGGCCGACGAGCAGCTCGTACAGCACGACGCCCAAGCTGTAGATATCGGCGCGGCCGTCGAGCGTGCGCCCGCGCGCCTGCTCGGGGCTCATGTAGTGCGGTGTGCCGATCACCGTGCCCGTGCGCGTCATGTGCGTGGCCGAATCGGCTGCACGCGCGATGCCGAAGTCGGTGAGCGCGGCGCTGCCGTCGTCGCGCATCAGGATGTTGTCGGGCTTGACGTCGCGATGAATGAAGCCGCGCGAATGCGCATAGTGGAGCGCCGTGGCGATCTCGCGGATCGCACGCAGCGAGAACGTGACCGGGCGCGGCGTGCCATCGTCGGAAAGCACCGCGCCGCCGCCCAGGTACTCCATCGCGATGTAGTGGTGATCGCCTTCACGGCCGACATCGTGCACACCGACCACATGGCGATGGTGCAGCTTCGCCGCGATGCGCGCTTCGCGCAGAAAGCGTTCGCCGAAATCCGGATCGACGAGCAGGGCCGGCGACATGACCTTGAGCGCGACCTCGCGCTGCACGGATTCCTGGATCGCCAGGTACACGGTCGCCATGCCGCCGCGGCCGAGCTGACGCAGGATGCGATATCCGGGTATTTCGATCACGTGCGCAGGCATCCGCCAAACGGGCGCGTCACCGGAAAGCCCATCCCCCCGAGGCGCCCGACCGAGCGGCTAGCATAGCACGGGCCAGGCGCGATGCCGCGTCGTAGGCGCAGTAAAGTTACAGGAAAACAAAGAATTGGCCCAAAATCCGCACGAGTTCCATGAGGAAAGAGCGAGCTTGCGCTTGTCCTGAGCTTTTGCTCTAGAGCTTCCGCTCGGCCGCAGGACGAGCGGAAGCTCTGCAAAAAATCAAGGATGGAAAACACACTGCGCGTCAGGCGAGGCGCCGCGCCTCGATGACGTTCGGCACGCCCGAGAGGCGAGCGAGCAGCGTCGATAGCTGTTCGAAGTCCGTCACGCGGACCGCGAAATTCATCGTCGCGAGGCCGGTCGAGGCGTCGACGCGCGTATTGACGGCGAGCAGGTGCACGTTCGCCGCCGCGATGACGTTCGTGACGTCCTTGTGCAGCCATTTGCGGTCGTAGCCGCGCACGAGCAGATCGACTTCGTACGCCTGCGCGCGCGAACCGCCCCATTCGACTTCGATGACGCGGCTCGGATCGCGTGCGCGCAGGCGTGCGAAGCTCGTGCAGTCGGCGCGATGGATCGAGACGCCCTTGCCGCGCGTGATGTAGCCGACGATGGCGTCGCCGGGCAGCGGTTGGCAGCAGCGGGCGAGGCTCGTGAGCAGGTTGCCGACGCCTTCGATCGTGACGGCGTCCTTGTCGCGCTTCGGCGCGCGCGGTGCCTGCACGGGCTGTGCGGGCGGCGGCGTATGGCTCTCGTGCAACACGCGCGCGACCTGGCCCGCCGTCACTTCGCCGAGCGCGAGCGCGACGAGGAAATCGTCTAGCGTTTTCTGATGGAACTTCGGCGGCAGCGTGTCGAGATCCACGTTCGCGAGCGCGAGACGCTTGAGCTCCTTTTCGAGAATCGCGCGGCCGGCCGACAGGTTCGCCGCGTGGTCGACGTGCTTGAACCACGTGCGCACTTTCTGCTGCGCGCGATGCGTGTTGAGGAAGCCGTGCTGCGGCGCGAGCCAATCGCGGCGCGGCTCGGCGTTCTTGCCGGTCAGGATCTCGACGCGGTCGCCGCTCGCCGGCTGGAACGTGAGCGGCACGATGCGTCCGTTCACCTTGGCGCCGCGGCAGCGGTGGCCGACGTCGGTGTGCACGTGGTACGCGAAATCGAGCACGGTCGCGCCGCGCGGCAGGTCCATGACCTTGCCCTGCGGCGTGAGCAAGTAGACGCGGTCCTCGAGGATGTCGGTGCGGAAGCCCGCGAGCAGCGCGGCTTCGTCTTCGTGCTCGTCGCGCGCCTCGAGCAATTGCCGCATCCAGGCGACCTTGCGTTCGAAATTCTGCTCGCTGCCGCCGCCTTCCTTGTAGCGCCAGTGCGCCGCGACGCCCTGTTCGGCGTGTGCGTGCATGTCGTGCGAGCGGATCTGCACCTCGAGCGTCTTGCCCTCGGGGCCGACGACGGCGGTATGCAGGGACTGGTAGTGATTGCCCTTCGGTCGCGCGATGTAGTCGTCGAATTCGCTCGGCACGGGCGGCCACAACGTATGCACGACGCCGAGCGCGGCATAGCAGGCCGGCACGTCGGCGACGAGCACGCGCAGCGCGCGGATGTCGTAGAGCGTCGAAAAATCGCCGCCCTTGCGCTGCATCTTTTTCCAGATCGAATAGATGTGCTTGGGCCGGCCGGCGATGTCCGCCGCGATGCCGGCATCGGCGAGCGCCGACCTGAGAGCATGCATCGCATCGGTGATGTAGCGCTCGCGATCCTGGCGGCGCTCGTCGAGCAGGCTCGCGATGCGTTTGTAAATGTCCGGATGCAGGTAGCGGAACGCGATGTCCTCGAGTTCCCACTTCAACTGCCAGATGCCGAGACGGTTGGCGAGCGGCGCATGGATGTCGGCGGTGAGCTCGGCAAGGGCGCGCCGACGCTCGGGCGGCGCCGCGCCGGCAGCCCGCATGCGCGCGAGCTGCCGCGCGAGCAGGATGAAGACGACGCGCAAGTCGCGGATGATCGCGAGCAGCAGCCGGCGCAGCCCTTCGGCGCTGCCCGCCGTGCCGCGCGCGGCGTACAACGACCAAACCTTCTCGGCCGCCTGCTGGCCTTCGATGAGCTCGCGCACATGGGGTGCGGCGCGCACGATCGCGTCGAGGTCGACGGCGATGCCGCATTGTTGCAAAGTGAACAAAATATACGCGGCGCAGACTTCCGCGTCCGCGCGCAGCTCGTCGAGCAGACGCAGCGTCTCGGCCATTTCCGGCTCGATCGCTCGCACGCCGGCATGCTCGTGCGCCGCTGCGATCTGGTCGCGCAGCGGCTGAGCCCAAGCGGGTGCGTCGGCGGCAGCGAAGTGGCGCTGCAGCCAGCCGGACAGGTCGTCCTGCGGGAGGCGATCGGCGTACTTCACGCGCGCTACTTTGGCACGTCGCTCGGCCGGCGACAATGCGCGCGCACCGCCGGCGTACCGCCGACGGTGTCAGTTGCGCATGCGCGTTACGGGCCGGTCAGCGTCTGCTGCGCCGTGCAACCGCTGCCGAGGCAGATCGTGCCGCCCGGGCCGACCGTCGCGGTGTCCGTGATGTTGCCGCTGGTCACGTTGACGGTGCCCTGCAACGCGTAAATGACGTTCCCGCCCGCGGCCACGGCGATCGCGCTCTCGTTGATCGCGCCGGTGCCGCTCGGGTTCGGACAGCTGCTCGTCGAACCCGTCGGCGTGCAAGTCCAGCCGCCGAACGAGAGGCCGGCGACGGCGGGATTCGCGAGTGTCAGGCCCGTGGCATCGGTGCCGCCCACGTTGGCGATCGTGATCGTGTAGTTCACGACGTCGCCGGATTGGGTGTAGCTGTTGCGATCTTGCTGGAGCGAGAATTGGATCAGCGGCGCAGTCGGCACACTGGCGCTCGCCGAGCAGTTGCCGCCCGAGCAGGAGCCGCCCGGCACCGTGATCGAGGCGCCGTCGGTCACCTGCGCCGCGGGCGCGAACGAACCGGTGCCCGCGAGCGTCAACGTGATCGCATAACTCAGGCTGCCGCCGACGGGCAGGCTCGGCACGCTCTGGCTGATCGCGCTGTTGCCCGACGCCGCCGGGCAGGTCGCGCCGCCGGCGGGCGTGCAGGTCCAGCTCATGCTCTGCGCGTTGGTCGGCAGCGCGTTGTTGACGCCCACGTTGCTGAGCACCGCGCTCGCTGCGTTCGCGACGTTGAGCGTGTAGCTCAGCGTACCGCCGGGCGTCGCCGTCTGCGACGGCGTGGCAACGACGCCGACGCTCGCCACCGAGGCTTGCTGCATCGTGATCGTGAACGATTGCGTGCTCGACAGCGCGGGTGCGTAGCCCTGGGCCGAGAACGTGGCGGTGCACGTCGCCGTGCCGGAGACGTAGGGATAATCCGGCGAGCCGCTCGGCGTGAAGCCGAAGCCGAGCTTCAGCGCGCCCTGCTTCTGGCTCGAGGTGGCGAAACTCGTGTTGGAGAGCGGCGTCGCGAGTATCCCGTTCGGGTCGCTGCACGACAGATTGCTGACCGTGATCGCGTCGGCCGCGACGTTGCCGGGCAGCGTCGAATCCGAGTTCGGATCGACGAGATAGACGAGCGGATCGACGTTCGCCGTGCCGCCGCCCGAGATCGTGTTGGCGTACACGAGCGCGCCGGGCAGCGTCCCGCCGTCTTGGTCGCGGATCGAGCAGGACGTCGAGACGGTGTCGTTGTTGCAGACGATGCTGCCGACGTTGAGCGTAGGCAGGTTGTTCGCGCTCGCGACGGCCACTTTGTCGTCGAAACGCTGCGGATACGTGCCGAACGGCGGGAAAATGGCGGCAACGGCGGGGTAAAGACCTGCGCTCAGCGTGCTCCAGTTCGAAGTGGCCGTCGTCGAACCGATGTTCTGCACGTAGATGTAGACCGAATTGTTTCCGGCCTGGATGTCGGCGGGGCCGATGGTGTGCGTCGTTCCGACGTTGTTGCACGTGGCGCTGCCGTCGACGGGGCCGGGCTGCGGGACGCCGGAACCCAAGACGCACCAGATGGGCGCGGTGCCGCCGTTGTTGGCTGCGTCGAAAAACGCCATATCGTAGCCGAGCTTGACGCGCCAGCCGGTCGCCGTGGAGGCGTTGTGGATCACGACGACGTAACCCAGCGCATTCGCCGGCGTCACTCCGCTGACATGCACGGGTTTGGCCGCGCCGCCCGACGACGGGGACACGACGGTCTGGACCGAAACCCAGGGTTCGGTGCCGACGTGCCCCGGAGTCTCGAAACTGTCGTTGAAGATGCCGTACGGCCCGACGGCGAGCGCCGGCGCACCGCCACTGACCGGGTTGATCTGGTAGCAGACCACCTGCGGCGGCAGTGTGCCGCCGAAATTGCTGTAGCTCGTCGCCACCCCGGGAGGGGTCGCGCCATCGTAGCTGATGGCGTTCAGGTCGACGACCGAGGGGCCGCCCGCGCCGAATTCGAGCAGGCCGCCCGGGCTGGCATTCGTGAAGGCGGGCGCCATGCGCAAGGTCGTGGCGGGCCCAAGCGTGCTGTTCGAGGCGATTTCGTCGCAGACAACCGGGCTCGTCACGGCGCTCGTGGCGACGTACGCGCCCTGGTTGCTGCCGGTACCGACGTCGTAAGTGAAGGAGTTCGCACCGGTGCTGATCCCGATGTCCGTGGGGTGGGTCCCAGAGCAGCCGTTCGCGGTGCAGGGTCCGAGCAGGTCGATCGTGAACGCGAGAGGGGGACCGGACGTACCGGCTCCGGCGAGAGAGGCGTACGCGCAGCCGACGGCCACACACATGACTAGGAAAAGCTGCCGCATTTTCTTACTCCAGGGCTGACCCGTACTGGCCCGTCCTGGACACAGCCGGTCAATGTTACGAAAAGGAATCGTTAGGTTATGATAAGCCCTTGATTCCAGAAAGTTGTTAACGACCAGTTAGGCGGCACCGAATTCCCGACCGGCGCCCCTGCCGGCCTGTGCCGTTCGCCTCCCGCATCGACCCAGCAACAAGGCAATTATATATATGTACAAACGTATAGTTGTAGCTATTTCGGCCGCCGTTCTGTGCGCCGGCCTGGTACAGGCAGCGGGCTTTTCCTCGCTCGAGGAACGCATGTCGCAAAGCGAATTCCATGCCGCCGGCCTCGACAAGTTGACGCCCGACGAGCTCAAAGCCCTCAACGAGTGGCTGCGTACGCACTCGGCGAGCACACCGACCTACGTCACCCCGTCGGGCCAGCCTGTGTTCTACCCCAAGGAATCCGAGCGCACGACGATCGAAACGCGCATCGACGGCCATTTCTCGGGCTGGTACGGCCATTCGGTGTTCAAGCTCGAAAACGGCCAGGAATGGACGCAGGCCGAATCGGGCAGCTACACGTTCGGGCCGGTCGATCACCCGAAGGTCAAGATCAAGCCCATGCTGATCGGCAGCTGGCTCATGTACGTCGAGCCCTGCGGGTGCAGCGTGCGCGTCGACCGCACGAAGTAACGCCAACGCGGAAACGGGCGAAGCTGGGCATCAGGTCAAGGTCGCGATGATCTTGCCCAGCCGCTTCGGCGAGACCGGCTCGGCGGTCTTCAACTCCTGCGCGAACAGCGAAACGCGCAGTTCCTCGATGAGCCAGCGCAGCTCCGCGAGAGCCGCGGCTTCGCCGCCGCGCGTGGCCTTGAGCTTCAGGTACTCGCGCCAGTAGCCGCGCACCGTGAGCATGCGCGCCTGATCGCGCGCGGCGTCCTGGCGCAGACGCTCGGCGCGCAGCCGCATGGCCTTGAGATAGCGTGGAAAATGCGCCAAACGGGATTTTTCCACTTCGCGGACGAAACCCGGATGCACGAGCGCCTCGAGCTGCTCGCGCAGATCGTCGTAATTGGCGCGCGCATAACCCATGAGCGGCGGCTCCAGCCACGGCCCCAGCTCCGCGTAGGCGGCGAGCACGTCCTCGACGATCGCGAGCCGCTCCATCGCCGCAGGAAACAGCGCTCGCCCGAGCTCCGCCTCGAGGTGCACGAATTCCGCGCGCGTGCGCACGTCGAGGTCGCGCGCGTCGACGAGGTCCGCGAGCGTCGCCTCGACGATGTCCTCGCGCAAGGATTCGACGCTCGCCACGGCCGCGTACTTGAGCGCCAGCTGGCGTGCGATCGGCAGCTGCCGGCGCGCCTGCTTGATCGCCTCGCGCAACGCGCGCCGCAAGAGGCGCGCGACGCCGGCCGTATGCGCCGCGCGCGCTTCGTCCGCCCGCTCGAACACGCGCAAGGCGACGCTCTCGCCGAGATCGACGAGCGCCGGATACGCGACGAGTCCGCCCTCCCCCGTCACGGTGCGCGGGATGTCGACGTCGAATTCGTCGACGTCCTCGCGCGTGAGTTCGGCGTCGGCGCGGCGCGAGAACGCCGCACGCGCACGTTCGCCCCAGGCGGCGCGCAGCGCGTCGAGATCGCGACCTTCGGCGAGCGTCGCGCCGCGTTCGTCGTGGACGCGGAACCGCATCGTCAAATGCACGGGCAGCGTGACGGCGGCGAAATCCTGCGCGGCGATCTCGACGCCCGTGACGCGCCGCAGATACGCGGCGAGCGTCTGCGCGAGCGCTTCGTCGCGCGGCGCCTCGGCCGCCGCGAAGGCGCGCGCGAAATCGGGCGCCGGCACGAAATTGCGGCGCAGCGCCTTGGGCAGGCCGCGGACGAGCTCGGCCACTTTGTCGGGCAGCAAGCCCGGCACGAGCCATTCGCAGCGCCGCGCCGGCACCGCGTTCACGAACGCGAGCGGCACGTTGAGCGTCACGCCGTCGGCAGGGTCGCCGGGCACGAAGCGATAGTCGAGCTTGAACCGGTGCCCGACGAATTCGAGCGCGGGCGGAAAGTCTTGGGCGCGGATACCGGGTTCGTCGCCGAGCACGTCGTCGAGCGACCAACGCAGCGCCGCCTGCTGCGCCGGGGACGCCGCGCGATACCAGGCGTCGAACGCGGCAGCCGTGTGGATTTCCTGCGGCAGTTTCCCGGCGAAGAACGCCGCGAGCTCGTCTTCGCTGCGCACGAGCCCGCTGCGCCGACGCTTGGCTTCGAGCTCGTGCGCCTGCGCGAGGACGCGCGCGTTCGCGCGCACGCAGTCGGCGCGGCAATCGATCTCGCCGCGCACGAGCGCCTCGCGCACGAACACGTCGTGGGCAAGTGCGGGGTCCTGCGCGCCGAATTGCACCGTGCGCTTCTCGACGAGGATCAACCCGAACAGCGTCACCTGCTCGAAGGCGAGCACGGCGCCGCGCTTGCGCGACCAGTGCGCGTCGCGCCACGTGCGCTTGACGAGATGCGCCGCCTGGCGCTCGATCCACTCGGGCTCGATGCGCGCGCAGCCTATCCCGTATACTTTTTGCAAATCGACGATTTGTCCGGCCAGCACCCACGGCGGCGGGTGCTTGGCGAGCGCCGATCCCGGAAAGATCTGGAACTTGCGCTCGCGCGTGCCGCGATACTGGCTGCGCTCGTCCTTGCGGCCGACCTGCGTCGGCCAGCCGGTCAGCAGACAGGCGTGCACCGCCTCGTAGAGATCCGGAATCGTAGATGAAGATGCGACTCTCTCGAATCCCGAATCCCGAATCCCGAATCCCGGCTCTTCCACCAACAACTGCCGATGCAACTCGCGCCATTCGCGCATGCGCAGATACGACAGGAAGCGTTCCTTGCACCAGTCGCGGAGCCGGCTTTGCGTGAGCTCTTCGTGCGCGAGTGCGTGCGCATGCCAGAGATTGAGCACGCCGATGAAATCGGATTTCGCATCGGCGAACTGCGCATGCGCGGTATCGGCGGCCTGGCGCGCGTCCGCCGGACGCTCGCGCGGGTCTTGGATCGAGAGGAAGGCGACGAGGACCAATAGGTCGCGCAGGACGCCGAGCTTGCGCGCCTCGACGAGCATGCGCGCGAGCGCCACGTCCACCGGCAGCTTCGCCATGTCGCGCCCGGTCGCCGTGAGCCGCTTGTGCTCGTCGATGGCGCCGAGCTCGGCGAGCCGCCGGTAGCCGTCGCCGATCGCCCGCGTGCCCGGAGCGTCGACGAACGGGAATTTCTCCACGTCGCCGAGCTTCAGGCTCAACATGCGCAGGATCACGCCGGCGAGCGAGGAGCGCAGGATCTCCGGATCGGAATAGCGCGGCCGCGCGGCGAAATCCTCCTCGCTGTATAAGCGTATACAAATGCCGGGGCCGATGCGGCCGCAGCGCCCCTTGCGCTGGTCTGCCGACGACTGCGAGATCGGCTCGATTTGCAAGCGTTCGAGCTGGTTGCGCGGCGAATAGCGCTTCACGCGCGCGGTGCCGGTATCGATCACGTAGCGGATGCGCGGCACCGTCAGCGAGGTTTCGGCGACGTTGGTCGCCAGGACGATGCGCCGGGCGGCGCCGGGCTTGAACACGCGATCCTGTTCGGCGGCGGAGAGGCGCGCGTAGAGCGGCAGGATCTCGGTCGCGCGGTATTTGCGCCGCGCGAGCGCAAGGTGCGCGTCGCGGATCTCGCGTTCGCCCGGCAGGAACACGAGCGCGTCGCCGCGCGGGTCCTCGCGCGTGATCTCGTCCACGGCCGCGACGATCTCGCCGCTCAGGCCCGCGTCCTCGCGCGGATCGGACGGTCGCCAGCGCACCTCCACCGGATAGCCGCGGCCTTCGACTTCGACGACGGCGGCATCGTGGAAATGCTCCGAGAAGGCCGCCGTGTCGATCGTCGCCGAGGTGACGATGAGCTTGAGATCGCGGCGCCGTGCGAGCAGGCGCTTCAGGTAGCCGAGCAGGAAATCGATGTTGAGGCTGCGTTCGTGCGCTTCGTCGAGCACGATCGTGTCGTAGGCGTCGAGCCAGGGGTCGGACTGCGTCTCGGCGAGCAGGATGCCATCGGTCATGAACTTGACCAGGCTGCGTTCGCCGACGTGATCGGCGAAGCGCACCTGGTAGCCGACGAGGCCGCCGACCTCGCCGCCGAGCTCGGCAGCGACGCGCCGCGCGATGCTGCGCGCGGCGACGCGGCGCGGCTGCGTGCAGCCGACGAGACCGGCGATGCCGCGGCCCGCGGCGAGGCACAATTTCGGGATTTGCGTACTTTTTCCGGAGCCCGTCTCGCCGGCGAGCACGATGACTTGACGGCGGCGTATCAGGCCGACGATCTCCTCGGCCTTGGCGGCGATCGGCAGCGCGTCGTCGATGCGGATCTCCGGCACGCTCGCCTTGCGAGCCGCGTAGCGTTCGCGCGCGACGTCGACGCGGCGGCGCCAGGCCGCGAGCGCGGCGGCGTCGCCGGGCGTCGCGCGCGCGAGCGCCTGCGCGAGCGCTCGGCGATCGCGCAGCAGGGTTTCGTCGAGCAGCGGCTGCAACGCAGCGAGCTCGGGATGCAAAGGGGGTCGCTTCATCGTTTCACGCGAAGGCACGAACCGCGAAATGCCGCAAATCGCGCTGGCGCGCACTTCGTGCACTGGCGGGACGCCGATAGACGCGGTCTATCGTCCGGATCGCATCAATGTATTTTCATTCGGCGCAACGCATCATTATAGTCGCGCCATCCACACGAGGAGGAGCGCTGCGATGGCCAAGATCAAGAACGTCCCGACCCGGATCGACCTCAAGCCCAAGCTGCGCGAAAGCATGGTCGAGCTGCTCAACGTCCAGCTCGCCGATGCGCTCGACCTCTACACCCAAGTGAAGCAGGCGCACTGGAATGTCAAGGGCGTGCTGTTCATCGCGCTGCACGAGCTGTTCGACAAGCTCGCCGAAGCGCTCGAAGAGCCGATCGACGACATCGCCGAACGCATCACGGCTTTGGGCGGCGTGGCGCTCGGCACCGCGCGCGTCGCCGCACGCCAATCGCGCCTGCCCGAGTTCCCGCTCGCGCGCGTCGAGGATCTCAAAGCCGTCGCCGCGCTCGCCGACCGCTACGCCGCGCTCGCCGCCTCTACGCGCGCGGCGATCGAAACCGCCGCGAAGGAAGGCGACGCCGACACGTCGGATCTTTTCACCGGCGTCTCGCGCGCGCTCGACAAGGCGCTGTGGTTCCTCGAGGCGCACCTCGCGGAGTAGCGCTCACGGCGATACGGGCCCCGGCGGTGTGGATTTGCGGTCGATATCCCCGGGCTTCGGCAAGTCGCTGTCGTTCCAGCCGCCGCCGAGCGCTTTGACGAGCGCCACGCTGTCGGTCAAACGGTTGCTGAGGATGTTGATCGCGTTGCGCTCGTTGCTGTACGCGGTGGCTTCCGCGGTCACGACGTTGAGATAGCTCACCGTCCCGGCGCGGTACTGGTTGTTGGCGATCCTGAGCGATTCCTCGGCGGCGCGCACGGCCTCGGCCTGGGCCGCGGCTTCGGCATCGAGGATGCGCAACGCGGCGAGCTCGTCTTCGACGTTCTGGAAAGCGGCGAGCGCGGTTTCGCGGTAGTTCGCGACGGCGGCGTCGTAGGCGGCGCGTGCGGCGGCGGTTTGCGAACGGCGCGCGCCGCCGTCGAAGATCGTCTCGGCGAGCTGCGGGCCGAGCGACCAGAACCTGCTCGGCGCCGTCAGCCATTTCGAAAAACTCGAGCTTTGGAAGCCCGCCTCCGCCGACAACGTGAGCGTCGGGAAAAACGCCGATTCCGCGACGCCGATCTGCGCGTTCGCTGCGGCGACCTGGCGTTCGGCGGCGGCGACGTCCGGCCGGCGCTCGAGCAGTTCCGACGCCACGCCGACCGGAATCGCGGGGGGCGCAATCGTCAGCCTCTGCGCAGGCAGGCTGAATTCCGCCGGCGTCTTGCCGATCAGGAGCGCGATCGCGTGTTCGAGCTGCGCGCGTGAAATGCCGAGGTCGATGGCCTGGGCCTGCGCGGTCTTGAGCTGCGTGTCGGCTTGCACGACGTCCGCGCGTGCGGCGACGCCGACTTTGTATTGATTCTCAGTGAGCTCGAGCGATTTTCGATACGCGGCGACCGTGTCGTCGAGCAGCCGTTTCTGCTCGTCGACGATGCGCAACTGGAAGTAATCCTGCGCGAGCTCGGCGTGCAGGCTCAAGCGCGTGGACTCGAGCGTCGCCGCGCTCGCCTGCGCGTTGGCGGCCTGTTCCTCGACCGTGCGCCGCACGCGGCCCCACAGGTCCGGCTCCCACGAGGCCGTGAACGGCAGCGAGTACGTATTGCCGATGTGCACGCCGCTCGCCGTCGTGCCCGTCGCGCCGCCGATCACCGTGCCTCCGGAGACGATGCTGCTCGAATTGCCGTAGCGGGCAGAGCGCGTCGCCGAAGCGCTGACCGCGACCGTCGGGAAAAAGTTGGCGCGCGCGGCGCTCACGAGCGCTGCGGCTTGCCGGTACTGGGCTTCGGCCTGGGCGAGGCTCTGGTTCGCGCCGTCGACCTGCGCCTCGAGCGCATCGAGGGCAGGATCGCCGAAGATCTCCCACCAGGCGCCGCGCTTGAGCTCGTCGCCAGGCTTCGCGGGCTTCCAGTCCGCGTTCTCCTTGAACGCGGCGGGCCGATCGGCGTCGGGCTTGCGGTAGTCGGGACCGACCGCACAGGCCGCGAGCGCAGCGCACCACGCGGCGATCGCGGCTTTGTACAAGGATGGACATGTGTACTTTTTCATGACGGATGCTCAGGTCGCCTCGGGCGCCGCGCCGGACGGCTCGCGCCGGAAGCTCGCCCACGTGCGCGCACTCCACAGGCGGAATCGATCGAGGTACAGATACACGACCGGCGTCGTGTACAGCGTCAGGAGCTGACTCACGAGCAGGCCGCCGACGATCGAGATGCCGAGCGGCCGGCGCA
>Ga0070741_10006963_pt1 | contig 23824 bp, 18 predicted proteins | sample Coa_R1_4_FD_66440 | JGI IMG/M metagenome (GOLD analysis project Ga0070741, IMG submission 66440) | Surface soil microbial communities from Centralia Pennsylvania, which are recovering from an underground coalmine fire - Coalmine... | ecosystem: Environmental > Terrestrial > Soil > Unclassified ...
TTCCAAGACGCGCGCACTCTTGAATTCGGGTGTAAAGGTTCGTCGCTTTGGCATTTTGTGTACTCCTGGGCTGGATTATATTCCTTATTCTGCCTGTCCAGCTTTTGGGGTACACTTCATACCTTTCTACGTGATACCATTTTTCGACCTCAAAAAACAATACGCGTCCATCAAAAGCGAAATTGACGCGGCGACCCAGCGCGTGTATGCAAGCGGCTGGTTCATTCTCGGACCCGAAACCGAAGCGTTTGAAAAGGAATTCGCGCAGTACATCGGCGTTCAACACGCAGTCGGCGTCAATTCGGGCACCGATGCCTTGCATCTCGCGCTGCGCGCATTGGGCATCGGTGCGGGCGACGAAGTGATTACCGTGCCCAATACGGCGGTTGCCACTGTCGCCGCGATTGAAATGGCGGGCGCGACGCCGGTGCTGTGCGATGTGCACGCGGATGCGATGACGATGGATGCGGATTCGTTCGCCGCCGTGATTACCTCGCGCACGCGCGCCGTGATTCCCGTCCATCTGTTTGGGCAATCCGCCGAACTCGACCCCATTCTCGGTATTGCGCGGCAATACAAACTCGCGGTGATTGAAGACTGCGCGCAGGCGCACGGCGCGACGTATCAGGGACAGCGCGTCGGTTCGTTTGGCGATGTCGCGTGCTTTAGTTTTTATCCAACCAAAAATCTCGGCGCGTACGGCGACGGCGGCGCGGTGTTGACCAATGACGCGCAGCTCGCCGACAAAGTAAAACGGCTGCGGCAGTACGGCTGGCGCGCGCGCTATGAAAGTGAAATGCGCGGCGTCAATACGCGGCTCGATGAATTGCAAGCTGCGCTGCTGCGCGTGAAATTGCGTCATCTGCCCGCGTGGAATCAAGCGCGCCGCGAACGCGCCGCCTTGTACACCGAGCTCTTGCCCAACCAACGCGTTTATTCACCCATCGAAATGCCGTACGGCGAGCATGTGTATCATTTATACGTCGTGCAGTGCGATGAAGCGCAAGGCGCATCGCGCGATTATCTCGCCGCGTTTTTAAAAGAACGCGAAATCGGCACGGCGATCCATTATCCGACGCCGATTCATTTGCAAACGGCGTACCAATCGCTCGCGCCCGAAGGTTCGCTGCCCGTCGCCGAAAAACTCGCGCGCGAAATTCTCTCGCTTCCGCTTTACCCCGAACTTGCGCTCGACGACGTGCGTACCGTCGCCGACGCTATCCGCGAATTTGAATCGTGAAATTGTTTCCCGCATGGGCAGAGACGTTACGCCGTGACGTCTCGACAAAAATCATTTTTGTTTTGATTGCCGTCGCACTGACGGTCACCACGCTTGTCTATCAATTCCCCGGTGTGTCGCGCATTGACATCGGCAGTGGGAATGACGCGCCGTTCGTGCGGGGCTTTTCTTTTCGCGAAAACTCTGACGCGGGTTCATTCCGCTGGAGCACGGGACAAAGCGAAATTCGTTTTTATGGCGTCGGCGCGCAAGATGGAATCTTGAAATTGCGCGTGAATGTACCCGACCAAAACCGCGCGGTGGGCGCGCAAATTTGGGCGAATGAAAAACTGCTCGATACGCTTCAGCCCGCGTCGGGATTCCACGAATTTTCGTTTCCACTGACGCGCGGCGATATTGGTATCGGCGGTGATTTGGTCGTCAAAATTAGCAGCAGCACGTTCGTTGCGCCGCCGGATACGCGCCATTTGGGCGTCCAAGTGGAGGACGCGCAATTCGTCGGCAGCGGCGCGCCCGCGCTTCCCGCGCTGCGCGTTTTATTTTTTTTGCCATTGTTGACGCTGTTGGTTTTTGCGATAGGCGCGGTGTGGAGCGGCACGCGCGTGGGCGGATGGATTGCCGCAGCCGCCATTGTTGTCGCAAGCGCAATCGGTTTGAACGTCGCGCGCGTCGAGATGGCGTACTTTATCGCGCCGTTGTTTGTCACTGCGCTGCTGTCGTTGGGCGGCGCGCTCGCGTTGGCTGCCGCGTTGAAACGCTTGACGCAGGTTTTGCCTGCACCCGCGCTGTCGGATAACGCATTGCGCGTTTTGTTTTTGGCGATGGGCGCGGCGTTCGCGTTTCGCTTGCTCTTTGCGTCGAGTCCGGGCTATATCGTGGACACGCAAGATTATATTGTGTGGTCGTACAAGACGGTGACGTACGGCTTGGGTTCGATGTACGCGTCGTTGAACGGGCTGTGGATTTCGGACCAATCGCCGGGGCTGAATTACGTTTTGCATGTCATGGGTTTGGTGTATCGCGGAATTTTTGCGCCCGATTTTTTGTACCCTGCTGTCGCGGGCGACCCCGCGCTGCGCGGCTTGAGCGGCAATCCCGCGTTTCTTGCCGACCCGGTTCAACGATTGCTGCTGCGTTTGCCGATGCTGTTGGCGGATTTGGTTACTGGAGCATTCGTGTTTGCCGTGGCGCGAAAATACATTGCCGAAAAATTTGCATGGTTCGTTGCGTTCGCGTCTTGGTTCAATCCGGCGGTGTTGTGGAACGGAACGTTTTGGGGGCAGACGGATGCAATTCATACGCTGTTGGTCTTGTCGGCTTTTGTGTTGGTGATTTTTCCGCGCCGCGTCGGTTGGGCGTTTTTGATTTTGGGCATCGCCGCGTTCACCAAACCACAGGCGATGATTTTTGGACCGTTGTTGTTGTTGGCGGCATATAAAACCGCGAAGGTTTCGGTGGCGGATACCGCTGCAAAAAACCTTTGCGGTTTGAAGGTGGTCGCGCGCGCGATGGTGTTTGGCGCGCTGGGCGCGGCATTGGTGCTTGCGCCGGTCGTGTTGACAGGGGGAACACAAGGACTGCTCGCGTATTTTGGCGATACGGTCGGGCATCATCCGATTTTGACGGCGAACGCGCACAATCTTTGGTGGTTCTTGTATCACGACGACGTCGCGTTGGCGGATACGGCGGCGCTGTATCCCGACGCGCCGCTTTCGTTTCGCACGTTTAGCATTTTGCTGTTTGCGCTTGTCTATCTCGTCGTGTTACTCCGCGCCTGGCGCGCGTCGTTGGAAGAATTTTTCGGATTGGGCGCGTTCGTGGCGTTCGCTTTTTTCATGCTGCCGACCGAGATTCATGAAAATTACGGGTATGCGCTGCTGCCCTTGCTTGCGGTGGCGCTGACACGCGATAAAATATTGGCGCTGTTTTATGTGGTCATCAGCGCGACCATGACGTTAAATTACGCTTTGCACGACCCGACATTGTATGAACGCTGGGGTTTGTCCGACCCGCACGCGCAGCTCGCGCTGCCGCGTTGGCTGAATGCGCTGACCAATTTTGTTGTGTTGGGTGTGTGGAGCGTGTACCTGTGGATGGCGGCGCGTATTCCGCGCGCAAGATTTTTGCGAGCCGAAAGTCAGACCTGATGTTAACTCCCGACCAACTCGAATACGACGAGCGCGAACAAGCCGCGCCCGCGACGTTGCATTCGTCGCGCGCGATTTTTCAGGCGCTGCTGCTTTTGATTCCCGCGATTTTGTCGAGCACGACCGGACAATTGTTTTTGAAAATGGGCATGAATCAAGTCCGCAGTCTCGCCTTTACGCCCGACGGCATTCTCGCCGCGCTGCCAAGCATTGTTCTCAATCCGTTCATCTGGATTGGATTTCTCGGTTGGATTGGCGGGACGGTGTTTTGGCTCGGCGTGATTTCGCGCGCGCCGCTTTCGCTCGCCTATCCGATTTTGGCGACGAGTTATTTTGTCGTCGTGATGGAATCGTGGCTGTTTTTGGGTGAACAGGTGACGCCGCAAAAAATTATCGGCGTTGCAGTGATTGTGGGCGGTGTCATTCTGGTGGGAATGAGTGAACCGCGAACATAAAGGGTGAGGTTGGGTGTGTCATCGTCAATGCTCAGCGGGTTGGTGCTGTTGATTCCGGCAATTTTGCTCAGCACGACCGGCGAATTGTTTTTCAAGATGGGGATGAATCGCATCGGCGGTTTCGCGTTCAACCCGACGGCGCTCAAAACCGTACTGCCGCGCGTGATTCGCACGCCATTCATTTGGATTGGGTTTGTCGGTTTCGGTTTGGGCGCGGTGTTTTGGCTCGGTGTATTGTCGCGTGTGCCGCTTTCGCTCGCGTATCCGATTTTGGCGCTCAGCTATTTGGTCGTCGTCGTCGAAGCGTGGTTGTTTTTGCACGAACGCGTGTCGCGTCAGCGCTTGTTGGGTGTGTTCATTGTGGTGATCGGTGTAGTGATTGTGGGACTCGGCGAGGGATAGAGAGGGAGAGAGGGAGAGAGCGAGAGAGCGAGAGAGCGAGAGCACTCCCTCACTTGATCACTCCATCCGCATTGCATGGGGCAAGAGATTCGTGTACGTTCGGTTCTCGCCGCGCTCGCGCTTGTGGCGCTGGCGTTTTTTTTGCGCGTCTATCGGCTGGCGGACAAAAATATTTGGTGGGATGAAGGTTGGACGATATGGATGGCGCAGCACGATTGGGCATGGATTGCGCTGCGTACGGCGCGCGACGAACACCCCCCCCTTCATTATTGGTTGATGAATCTGTGGCAGGATATTTTCGGTCCCGCCGCCATGACGGGTCGTTTTTTTTCGGTCGCGTTCGGCGTGCTCGGCGTCGCGGTGCTGTACCGCATCGGCAAAGCGGTGGGCGGCGCGCGTTTGGGTTTGCTGGCGGCGTTATTTCTGACGCTGGCGCGTTTTCAAATCTGGTGGTCGCAAGATATAAAAAATTACACGCTCTCGGCATTTTTCGCGTGGGCGAGTATGTGGTTTACGTGGCAGATGGTTGAACGTTCAAACGTTCAGGCGTTCAAACGTTCCACGTTCCTTCTTTATACCGGATATGTTCTGTGCGCCGCGCTCGCGCTGTTTTCGCATTATCTCGCGGCGCTGATTGTTTTGGCGAATAATGTTTTCGTCGCTTGCGTTTTGTTGGCGCAATGGCGCGCAGGGAAAAATCCCATGCCGTTGTTTTGGAAATGGGCAGCCGCGCAAATTGCCGTCGTCGTGTTGTTATCGCCGTGGTTGTATCTTTATTGGCAAAATGGCGCGACTTGGACCGCCGCGCCCGCGTTTGATTTCGGATTGTTCTTGCGCCTCGCGGCAACCGTCCTCGCGCTCGGCGTGACGACGTATATTGAAAATTACACATGGGTGGCGCTGGGAATCTTGGTCGTCGCGGCGTTGAGTGTAGGGTGGATAGTTGTCAATCGTCCGTTGTCGGTCGTCAGTCAGCAGGCTCCAATCTCCGGTCTCGCGCCAAGGTGGGGTACGATTTACGCGCTTTTGATTCTTCTCCTTCCGCCCGCGCTCATTTACATTCTCTCGCTCACGCCCGCCGCGATTTTTGCGCCGAAAATTCAGGCGCGCTATTTGATGATGCTCGCGCCCGCGTTTGCGCTGCTGCTCGCGTTGGGCGTGTTGTATCTCGCGCGCTATTCCAAATATGCGGCGGCAGCTGTGGCGGTGTTGGTGGTCGGCGCGCAATTGTTTACGCTGACCGCTTATTTTCGTGAACGCATTTTGTACGACGAGTACACCACGCTCGCGCAAATGATTAATAATTTCGGCGCGCGCGATGACGCGATTGTTTTGGATACTGACCAGGAATACCCGACGTTTTTGTATTATCTCAAACGACCCTTTGCGTGGGTGGGTGTGCCGAATGGCGCGCCGGTGAATGATGCGACCGCGCAGCACGTGGCGGCAGACGCATTACAGCATCGCGGCGTGTGGGTGGTGACGATTCCCGACGCGCTGCAAAAAGACCCGCAGCGTTTGGTGGAACAAAAAATCGCGGCGCGCCTGCCGAAACAGTACGAACAGACCTTTGGCGATAAACGCCTCGCGTTGTACGCGGATACGATTCGCAATGTCAAAGATGTCGCGTCCGAAAATTTTTCGCCGCTCGCCGCGCGCAATGACGTTTTGGACGAACGTTTGAAATTGGTCGGCGTGGATTTGCCGGTGCGCGAGGCGCTGCCGGGCGATGTGGTGCGCGTGGTCACGTATTGGCAAGCGCAAGATTTGACGACCCTCAATGTCGCGCTGCAAACGCCGGATGGGCGCGGCGTCGCGCAGGCGAGCCTTCCGCTTTCGATTGGCGCGCACGAACGCGCCCAAGCCGATTTGCAAATTCCGCCCGATGTCAACGCGAACGAGTTACACATCGTCGCGCAAGCGCGGCTCCACGTGCTGCCCATTGGCACACTCGCCATTCTCCCGCGCGCAAATGTTCCTATGAGCAGCGAGGCGGCGATGCAGCCGCGCAGTGAACGTTTTGGCGATTCGATTCGTCTGATAGGCGTCGCGATACCGCAGCCAACGGCGCGTCGCGGCGAGACTTTGCCCGTGATTTTGTTTTGGCAGACGAATGCGCCGGTGGCGACGAGTTACACGGTCTTTGCGCATTTGCTCGGCGCGCAGTACAATCCCGCGCAAAATAATTTTTTGTGGGGGCAAGTGGACCGCATCCCGGTCGAAGGCAAATTGCCGACGAACGCGTGGACGCCGCAGCAAATGATTGCGGACGCGTATCAAGTGCGTGTGGACGACAACGCGCCGAATGGAATGTATAACATTGAAATCGGCATGTATGACGCAAACGGTACGCGACTGCGCGTGTTCGACGCGCAGGGAAACGACGCAGGCGACGCGTTGATTGTGGGACAAATCAAAATTGAAAAATAGAAATCGGCTTGCGCCGTTTCAAAAAAGACCGGACAGACATTCCGTATGAACAAATTCTATTCTCTTGGCATTGCGCTTTTCCTCTTGCTCGCGAGCGCGTGCGCGAATGCGCCGCTGTTGACGAACCTCACCATCACTCCTGATACGATTTCGCCGCGTCCCGATGCGGCAAATCGCGCGACGAAAATCGCGTATTCGCTTTCGCGCGCCGCGAATGTGAGCGTGTATTTGCAGGATAGCGCGGGCAAATATGTGCTGCGCGAAAATCAACCGCGCGCGGCAGGCGATTTTGAAATATTGTTCGGCGGCTCGGTGGACAATAAACCGCTGCAGGATGGCGCGTACCAAGTTGTCGTCACTGCGCAAGACGCGAACGGCGTGTATGAAGAGAAAAGCGCCACGCTCCACATCGTGAACGCCGACACGACGCTGCCGGAACTGCAAAACTTTACGGTGTTCCCGCAAGAATTCACGCCGAATCAAGACGGCATTGACGACCGCGTGATCATTCGCTACTATCTCACCAAACCGGCGCGTGTGACGGTGTATCTCACCGACGGCAAGAAAAAATATCCGATTGACGAGAAAAAAGAAACGACGCTGTTGACCGAAGACAAGCTGAGCGTGGTCGGTTCGCACGAGTACGATTACGACGCGGGCATTGATCGCGGCGCGCCCCCCCCCCCGGACGGCACTTATACCGTCGTCGCGGAGGCGGTGGACGCGAACGGCAATACGGTGACGGAACAAGCGCCGCTCACCATCAAAGACGGCGGCACGCCGCGCGCGACTATCATCGGCAGCGCGGGGGATTTCAATCCGCGCGTTGTGCCGTTGGGTGACACGCTGTATTTCACCGTAACGGTGAAAAATGTGGGCACGGTGCCGATTCGCACCAAAGGACCCGAGCCGGGCTTTGTGTATACGACGAGTCAAAATTTTTCGACCATCGAACAATATGAAGAACCCGGCATTTGGCGGTTGGGCGTGGATTCCGAAGGCAATTCCATCGGGCGGCAGTATCCGTACCGCTGGCAGCTCGGCATGAGCAGCGAATTGACCAAGGTCGAACACGAGGGACAGACTTTGTATTATCTGATGCCCGGACAGGTAGTGACGATTTCCGGTGGCATCAAAATCACGGACAAGCCGCCGCGTGTGGATCCGGCATATTGGTTCGGGCTGGTGCAGGAGCAGGTGCGGATTGTTGAAGACCACGTCGAGCCGACGCGGATTACGGTGGATTTTTGAGATTGTGATGTACCAAATCGTCCACGAAGGACACCAAGGGCGCCAAGAAACCCTTTGTGTTCTTTGTGTCCTTCGTGGATCAAAAGGGCATTGCCATGCTCGACACATTCTATTCGACGAGTTCACAAATCTGTTTTGTGCTGTTGGGCTTGTGGTGGGTCGTGGTTCAATTCAAGTACGACCTGTTCGTGCGCGAGCCGCAGCGCCGCCGCACCGCGTATAACATTTCGCTGTACTTTATTTTGCCCGGCGCGATGAGTTTGCTGTCGCTGCTTGCGAATGACCTGACGATTTTATGGCGCGTTGCGTTTTTCGCCGCTGCCGCGATTGGCGCATTTGAAACGGCGCAAATGTTACGCACCAAAACGGATGTTGCTTTGCCGGTGTTCGGGCGCGGCGCGAATATCGGCGCGTTGGTGATTTATCTGTTGATTGCGTTGTTCGCGCTCGTACCGGCTTTGTTACGCGCTATCGGCATCACGCCGCTGTTGGTCGAAGGCGCGCTGCTCGCGCTACTGATTTTTCTCGGCGTACATTTTGCGTGGACGTTCTTTATGCAAGTCCCGTCAAAATAAAAAGAATCGGCGCTTGATGCGCCGATTCTTTTTATGAGGATGCTCAAGCTTGTGGAATCGCGCGCCGCACGAATTCCGCCAAATCGTTTTTCAACTGCGCGAGCGACGGCGCATGAATGTACATCATGTGTCCCGCTTCATAGTACGTCATCGCAACATTGCCGCGCAGACTCGGGTCGAGGTTCAAATGGTTGAACGTGTACTGCGTAGCATAGTACGGCGTTGCCAAATCATAATACCCGTTGGCGACCAAAATTTTTAGATGCGGGTTGATGTTCATCGCCGCGCGTAACGTATCGGCGACGCTGACGTAGCGATTCTCGTGTTCGTCAAAACTCCACTGCTGATTCACTTTGAGCGACAAGACTTCGTACGGCAAATCGCTTTCAAATTTCAACTCGCGGCGCACGTAATCGTACAACGCGGCGGTGTACGGTCCGATGATGTTGGTGTAACTCGGGTCGTTCTCGAGCGTCGCGCCGGTCCAATCGCGGTCAATCCCCTTGAAGCGTGAATCCAAACGCCCGACGGTGCGGCGCTCGGCGCGCAGCAGCTCTTTGGTAAAGTGAAAAATTTCGAGCCGCAAATTCGCGCGTTCGATATATTCCGTCGTCAAACCCGTATAGCGCGCGAGTTTTTGCGCGATGCGCGCGCGGTCTTGGTCCGGCAGCGCGTCGCCTTGCAGCAGCGCGCGCGCGTATTCATCCAATGCGAATACTTCGACCTCGCGCAATGTTTTTTGCAAATCGGCTTGGAGCGCCGCGTCCAATTTTTGGTGATACCACGCCGTCGCCGCGTACGTCGGCAAAAACAAAATGTAGGGCAAATCGTGTCCCGGTTGAAAATCGGCGGTGCTGAAATCGAGAATGGACGATACGAGCATGATGCCGTTGAGATACAAACCGTGTCGCTCTTGCAAATAGCCGCTCAGTCCGGCGGCGCGTGTGGTGCCGTAACTTTCGCCAATCAAAAATTTTGGCGAGAGCCAGCGTCCATACCGCGTCGTGTACAAACGAATGAAATCGCCGACCGATTCGATATCTTTTTTGAATGCGTGAAACTCTTTGTCTTTTTCGCCCGCCACCGCGCGGCTGTAGCCCGTGCCGACGGGGTCAATAAAAACGAGGTCGCTCACATCGAGCAGCGAAAATTCATTGGCGACGAGTTTGTACGGCGGCGGCGGCAAATCGCCGCGCTCGGTCATGACGACGCGGCGCGGACCGAGCGCGCCCAGATGCAGCCACACGGACGATGAGCCCGGACCGCCGTTGAAGGAAAACGTAATCGGGCGTGCGCCGACATCGGCAACCTCGTCGCGCGTGTACGCGACAAAGAAAAACGTCGCTTTGGGTTTCTCGCCTTCGGATGCGCCGTCTTTTTCCGATTCTTGTTTCAAGACAATGGTGCCGGTCGTGACAGTGTACGCAATCGTTTCGCCGTTCAGCGTGACGCGGTGTTTGGTCTCAATCAGCTTGTCCTGCACTTGGGGTTGGGGTGTTTCCGTTTTTTGCTCTTGCGCGTCTGCCATGTATCAACTCCGTTTGAGATAGATTGCGCCATTGGTAAAGGGTGTGCCGATTCTATCACAAAAAAGAACGGGCATTTGTGTAAAACAAATGCCCGCCGTCCACTTTATTTCTCCAACAGATACGGCACCAGCACCACCGCCACATTCGGATGTTTTTCGAACGTCGTGCGCAGACGATTGGCGGTGCGATTATGCAAGAATCCTTCCCACCAATGCGCGGTAATAAATTCCGGCAGCACGATGGTCACAAACGCGTCGGGGCGCTGACTGTGCAAGGCGTCAACGTAGGCGAGCAGCGGACGCGCGAACGAACGATACGGCGATTCGACGACGACGAATTTGATGTCTTGTAAATACGTCCGCACTTTTTGACGCACCTTTTCCGCGCGTTCCGGCAAAACGGCGACATGCAAGAGAATCGGTTTGGGCGAAATGTGGCGCGCAAACGAAACCGCGCGCAGCGACGCGTAATTTACATCGTCAATCGGCACAATCACAATCGGGTCGCCAGTGTCCGGCGGCAGTTGGTCGGGGCGGACGCGCAATTGGTCGGCAACGTGACGGTAATGGCGATGAATCAGCAAAAACAATGTGGTGATCATCGGAATCAACAGAATAACAATCCATGCGCCCAACGCAAATTTGGTGACAATGACAATCATCAAAATCACAAAGGTGACAACCGCGCCCGCGCCGTTGATGAACATGCTGCGCCGCGAACCTGCGCCGCCCACCTTGCGCCAATGCATCACCATGCCCGTATTCGACAACGTAAAGGCAAGGAACACGCCGACGGCGTAGAGGTGAATCAAGTTGCTCACGTCGGCGGCAAAGATGACCACCAATAGCGCGGCGATGCTTGCCAACGCGACGATGCCGGTGGAAAACGCGAGCCGGTCGCCGCGATACAAAAACTGATGCGGCATGTAATTGTCGCGCGCGAGCACCGACGAGAGACGCGGAAAATCGGCGAACGCGGTATTGCCGGCAACAATCAAGATGCCCGTCGTAGCCAATTGGAAAATATAGAACAGGATGCTCGTGCCAAACACCGCTTGCGCGATTTGCGAGATAATCGTTTGGTCGCCCGGAATCAGCCCCATATGCGAAGCGAGATAGGAAATGCCCAGAAAAGCAGAGCCGAGAATGACCGCCATCGCGGTCAAGGTCATCGCCGCGTTGCGCGATTCGGGCTTTTCAAAGGCGGGCACGCCGTTCGAAACTGCTTCGACGCCACTCATCGCCACCGCGCCGGAAGAAAAGGCGCGCAAGACCAGCCACAGAGATAAAGGCTCAATCGCCGGAGCAATCGGCGGAGTCGTCGCCGGCGTCAATGTGCCCGTAAAGGCTTTGAACAAGCCGATTGCCAGCATGACACCCAGACTCGACAAAAAAAGATAAGTGGGAATGGCAAAAATCGCGCCCGACTCGCGCACGCCGCGCAAATTGGCAATTGTCATGAGCAAAATAAATAACAAACTCAGCAGCACATTTACGTTCAAATTGACCGGCAAGAGCGCATTCAGCGCATCAATCTGCGGTCCGAACCCCGATGCGATGAGCGCCGAGCTGACGGCGGCTGAACCCGCGACAATGGAAACGGAAACCGTGAGCGTGTAATCAATCAGCAGCGCCGCCGCCGCGACCAAGCCGGGAATTTCCCCCAAATTTTCGCGGCTGACGATGTACGAGCCACCGCCGTTTGGGTACGCATACACGGTTTGCCGATACGAGAACGCGATGAGAAACAACAACACACCGATGGCAAGCGCGGTGAATTGCGAAATATACAACGCACCGCTGCCCGCGACGACCAGCACCAGCAGCATCTCTTCGGTCGCATACGCGCAAGACGAAATGGCATCCGAGCCAAAAACGGCGAGGGCTTTGATTTTGTTCAGGCGTTGGTGAACTTCTTCAGAAGTTTCGAGCGGGCGACCAATGAGAATGTGCTTGAACGCTTGGTAGCTCTTTTCAAAACGTCCGATGGGACGTGTGGCTTCGGGCGTTGCGACAAAATGCCCCGGACCGACGCGTCGAAACAGGCGATGGTGTGTTGACTGCACACGCACGTACGTGTCCCCCGGGCGCACGCCGCCTTTTTTCTCGCGCACCACCAAATCGGGATTCAACTCGGGCGCGGGGCGCGACCCGTTGTCCGAACTCGCAGGGTCGTTTGTCGCTGCGCCATCTTTTTCTTCCAACAAATCTTGATTCATTCCTCTCTCTTCCTCTTTACACCGAATGGTCTAACCGGCACAGGGATGTTTGCCTCGTCGCAATCGTGTGATGTCGGTCGAAACGGTTCTCACGCACCGACGAGTACGACTTTGCACGGCGCGAGTGCGAGCACGTATTCGGTAAAAGAATTGAGCTGTCCTTCCATTTCGCGCGGCGTGACGCCGAGAAAAAGCACGGCATTGTCTTGTTGCGCGGCAAAGGCAACTAACGCCGGACCTTTGAAATGGCAAGGAATGCCAATCGTTTTAATTTCGACGTTATACGTTCGCGCGTTCACGGTCGCAGCTGCCAGAATCGCTTTGGCGAGCATGTCGTTGACCGGCGTATCGTCCGTAATCTCGTGTTCTTGCGGCACCACATCCAAAAAAACCGCCGTGACGCGCGTGCCCGGCTCTGCCATTTCACATGCCTCGCGCAAGGCGGCAACACTGGTGGGACCGCCGTCGTAATACACCAAATAGTCCAGCACATGCTTGCGCGGCGGGACACGCTCAAACGTTCGTCGGACGCGCGTCGTGATACGGGTCTTGATGGTCATAGAATTCCTCGTTGGAAAATGTCTTGACCTGGGAACGTGCAAGCACGGCGGAACGGTGCAGGTCAGACTTTTTCCAAAAAAAAATTGTATGGGGAATTGCGGTCAAGAGAGCATCAGAAAAGGGGGCGAGGGTATAAGGAATGTATCAAGATGCGTGGGGAAACGAAAAACGGCGGATTTTGCGCTACAGCGAATTCCAATTTGGTTTGTGGTTGTGATGGCGAGGGACGTGCGATGCAGTTCATCGCAAGTGCGGCTCGCAATGACTATCCCGCAAATGATTCTGGAATTCGCTCTAATCCCCGTCTTCCATGCGCAGGCGATAACCGACGCCGGTTTCGGTCAAAATGTAACGCGGCTGCGCGGGGTCCGCTTCGATCTTGTGCCGCAGCTGTCCGACATAGACGCGCACGTAATGCGGTTCGTCCACATACGCCGGACCCCAGACCTCGCGCAGCAGCTGTTGATGTGTCACCACTTTGCCCGCGTGCGCGACCAAATATTTGAGAATGGCGTACTCGGTCGGCGTCAGTTTCACTTCGTGATTGGCAACCCATACTTGACGCCGCGCGAGGTCCACTTTTAATTCGCCCGTTTGAAAGGTCGGTTCTTGTTCGGCGGGCAGAGTATGCCGCATTGCCGTACGCAAGCGCGCCAGCAGTTCCCCGACGCCAAACGGTTTGGTCAAATAATCATCCGCGCCTGCGTCCAGCGCCGCAATTTTGTCCTGCTCGCGTTCGCGCACCGAAAGCACGACGATGGGCACTTGCGACCATTCGCGGACGCGGCGCAGCACTTCGAGCCCGTCCATGTCCGGCAAACCCAAATCGAGAATCACCAAATCCGGTTTTGCGCTGACCACTTGATTCAACGCTGCTTGCCCCGTCGCCGCTTCGATGACTTGATAATCGTGTCCGGTCAGACTCGCGCGCAAGAAGCGGCGAATCTGCGGTTCATCGTCAACCACAAGCACGCGAATGCCCTCGCTCATGCCGTTTGCTCTCCCCTCCGCGTCGGCAGGCGAAAACCGATTTCCATTCCCGCGCCCGCGCGCTGTTTGGCGAATACCGTGCCGCCGTGCGCTTCGACAATTCCTTTGGCAATCGAAAGCCCCAGTCCCAAGCCCGCCGTGCGTTGCCCATCCGGCGCGCGATAAAATTTATCAAAAATGCGCTCTAGCTCCGTTTCCGGAATTTTTGTTCCCTGGTCGGCAACACTCACTTGCAGATAGTCGTCCTGCAAGCGCGCCGAAATTTCGATGAGCGCGCCCGGCGGCGAAAATTTGTACGCATTGTCCAAGAGGTTGACGAGCACTTGTTCAATCAAGACAAAGTCGAATGGAATCAATGGCAAATCGGACGGCAGCGTCAATTTCACGGCGTGACCATTGGTGCCCGCGTGCGCCAACGCGGAACCGACGACTTCTTCCACGCTGTGCCAATCGCGCTGCGGTTTGAGTGTGCCCGATTCCAGCCGCGTCATGTTGAGCAAATTGGCGACATAGCGATTCAAACGCGTGGCTTCTTCTTGAATTGTGGTGAGCAAATCGCGGCGCGTTTCGGCGCTGAGATGTGCGCGTTCGTCCAGTAAGCTGGTCACCGAACCCAAAATGGACGCGAGCGGCGTACGCAAATCATGCGAAAGCGAAGACAAGAGCGCGTTGCGAAAACGTTCGCTGGCTTCCAACTGCCGTGTCTGTTCCGCTTGCGCGCTCAGCCGCGCACGCTCCAGCGCGAGTGTCATCTGTCCCGCAAAGGTTTCGAGCAAGCGTTGCTCGCGCGTCAGCGTCAAATCATGGTTGGGGCGCACGCTCAAAACGCCGAGACTGGTATGGGCGGTGAACAATGGCAAATACAAGCGTTCCGCTTCGGGATAGGCAGAGGTGCCTCTGCCCGCCGGCTGACGGTGGTCGAACGCCCAATGCGCGGCTTGCAGCTCCGCGTCGGATAACGGCGTCGGCGGATAGGGTTGAAGCGTACCGCTCGCGTCGGTGCGTAACACCAGCGCCTGTCCGTCCAACAGCTCGTTCAATTGCTGTAATGCGGCGTCGAGACCGGCATTCGTATCGCTCATCATGCTTTGACTGAGCACATACAACGCGGCGGTTTCGCGTTCGCGCTGCTGCGAGGCGCTCACTTGCGCGCGCAGACGCGAGACCAATTCGCTAATTAAAATGCCGACGCCCAGAAAAATGATAAACGTCAAAAAATATTGCGGGTCATGTACGGCGAGCGTCGCGTACGGGGGCACAAACAAAACGTCAAAGACGAGCACCGCGAGGATGGAACTAAAAATGGCGGGTCCCAAACCCCACGACGTCGCGCTGAGCACAACCGCCAAAAGATAAATGAGCGCGATATTGGTGGGCGCAAGCAAAGCGCGGACGACCAAGCCGAACAGCGTTACGCCGACGACGACAAGGCAACTGTACAAATAACCGCGCAGCCAATGGGGACGCCATGTTTTGGGCGGGAGCTCCGCCGCAGCGATGGGTTGTTCGCCGGTGACGACAAACACATTCATGTCGCCGCTGCGGCGAATGAGCTCGTCCGCCAGCGCGGTGTGGAGGGCTTGCCGCCAGCGTCCGTGAAAATGTTTGCCGACGACAAGCTTGGTCACGTTTTGTTCGCGCGCATAGTCGAGCAGCGCGGTGAGCGCGTTTTGTCCGGACAGTGTTTCGACGCGCGCGCCGTGCGCCTGCGCCAACGCGAATGCCTGCTCCAAAGTTTGGCGCTCGGTCAGTGTGCGGCGATAGTCTTGCGGCGTTTGAACGTGAACGGCAATCCATTCTGCGCGCAAACTATTTGCCATTTGGCGCGCCGCGTGCACCAAACGCGCGGCGAGGTCGTCGGCTTCGAGACAGACCATCACGCGTTCGCGCGCGGACCACCGCTCTTTGGTCGCGGCGGAACCGGAGAGCGCGCGCATTTGTTCGTCGGCGTGCTCTGCTGCGCGGCGCAGCGCCAATTCGCGCAGGATCGTCAGCGTGCCGATTTGATATTGTTCGCGCACGCGGTCCGCGTCTTTTTCCGGCACATGCACCAGCCCTTGCTGTAAACGCTGCAAGAGTTCTTCGGGCGCCAAATCAATGACCGTCACTTCGGCTTGTTCGAGCAGCGAATCGGGAATGGTTTCGCGTTCGCGAATGCCGGTGGCGCGCGCGACGGTGTCGTTCAGACTTTCGATGTGTTGGACATTGAGCGTCGTATAGACGCTGATGCCCGCGTCGAGCAATTCCAAAACGTCAAGATAGCGTTGGGGATGGCGCGCGCCGGGCGCGTTGGTGTGCGCGAGGTCGTCAATCAAGACGAGCGACGGATGGCGCGCGAGAATGCGGTCGAGGTCGAGTTCTTCGCGCATGAGGTCATGAAGGAGGATGCGGCGCGGCGGAATTTTTTCAAACTGCGCGGCAAGAGCTTGCAGCTCGGGACGATTGTGTGTATCCAGCCAGCCGATGACAATGTCCTCGCCTGCGGTCTGCTGTGCCTGCGCGGCTTCGAGCATCGCATACGTTTTGCCGACCCCATGCGCCGCGCCGAGAAAAATACGCAGGGTCCCGCGCGAGGGCGCGGCAGATTCCGTCGCGGAGTTCGATTCATTCATACGCGTCGCGAACAATGCGCCTGCCGACAAACGGCAGCGGCGGCAAGCATGACGACGAATATTGCATCATCGCTTGCGTACACAAATTCTAACACAAACGCAGCAGACGCGTGCAGTAGGAGGACAAGAAAACGGGGTTAGACCGCAGAAGGGCTTGGCGTGCGCAGCATTGGTTCGCGCGGCGCGAGTGATGGCATCTTGAGCAGAGCCAAGCCAAGTGCCTGACTCATAAGGGCAACCATGCGCGTATCGAGCGGAGAAAAAGCGCTGTTGGGCGCTTTCTGCTTCAGTACCGCCCAAGTGCCGAGGATGCGCCCTTCCGCGAGAATGGGATGTACCGTGACCGCGCCGAGATCGAGCTGGTCGAGACCGGTGATAGAGTATTGGCCGTCCGGGAAGGAAACGTCATTGAATGTCACCGGCTGTAATGTCAAGGTGACTTGGGCATGCAGCTCTTCCAGGAATGCAATTAAATCCATGCGCCATTTCTCAGAGAGCATGGGCGCTCCGCCGATTTTTTGCCGTGACACTGAGATGTCTTGGTCGTCGCGCAAAGTAATGGCAATCCAATCGGCGTGCGCGACAGCCGGAAAATGGGCAAGCGCTGAATCCAGAGCGGCGGCAGGCGTGTGCGCGGCGGAAAGGCTGGCGAGAAAATTGTACAACGCGTCCAGCCTCTTTTCCATGTCGCGATTTTCCACCACCAGATATTGTTCTCGGCTGAGCTGCGCGGCAAATTGGTAGAGGACATGGAGCTCGTACGGTTTGAGTAAATAGGCAACAATGCCCGGCGCAATCGGGTTCACCGAGCTGTGGAGCGAACGCGAAGACGTCGTAATAAACCCGGGCACGGTTGGATAGAGCTTACGGATGAATTGCCAAACATCCGTTGCAATGGCATCTGGCAAGACCAGCTCGATGACGACAAGGTCATAAGGATTGCCCGTCATCAGTCCGCGCGCTTCGGCAAACGAGTGCGCGGATTCAACGGACCAACCGCGCCCCGCCATTTGTTCAGCCAACATACGCGCAGATGTCTCGTCGGGGTCAATCAATAACAGCCGGGGCTTGTCAATCCACCCCCGGTTGATTTCTGTATTCATTGCAGTAAAGGTCCGTGCTATGTTCTAGCGGTGCGGTTGCCAAAAAAGGGGACGGGTCGCCCTTGTGCTCTGGCAAGTGCTTGCAAGACAGCTTGAATGCGTTCCCACTGCGTCATGCGCGAATACCCTTCGAGGAATGCCGCCACAGACGCGCCGAGCGTGCAAAGCTCCGGTGGCAGTGTGGCGAGTCCATTCGCCCATTGATGGACGTATTTTTCTAGTCCACCGGAAACCGTGTCATCTTTGCATCCTTGATGCAATTCGAATTCAAGCAGGTTGACAATTTCTTCCACGTGCGGATCCAAAACATTCTCCATACCATCCCACGCGCCCGCGCCGAGCGGTTGTCGGCTGCGGTCATAGATTTGACGCTTGATGGGGTCAGACAACACCTCATAGGCAGTATTGATGATTTTCATGCGGTGGGCGTTTTCCGGCGCGCGATGCAAATCGGGATGATACAAGCGTGTGAGCTGCTTGTATGCGCTGGTAATAATTTCCGGGCGCGCGTTGGGGGCAACTTCCAAAATCTCGTAATAGTTTTCGCGCACCGCAAGCATCTCGTTAAAGAACTTGGTGGAATCGAGCTCCGACTGGGAGCTTGTCGGCGCGGGGTAAAGGGACATGAGCGAATGTACGATTTTCTCCAAATCAGGATGCGTCTCTTTGAGAGTCCGGTATCCCCAGTGAATCATCAAGGCAGGCAGGATCAACAAAACAATCACCCAGACCTGTTCCATCGCCGCGAGCGCACCGATGATGCCCAATGTGTATTGCACGCCCTCGATGACAATCGCTTCCTTGCCAATCTGAAAAACGGTTTGCCAATACGATTGCTTGGACATCCATGCGAGTTCCAGCGCGCTGCTCAGCACATCCGTCACAAACATGATGGCGGCGGCAATGACGAGCTGAATGCTGTACAGAGTTTGCGCCGCGTTCGAGAAAGAGAGCACGAGCGAGCTCAGCAACACGACCAAGCCCCAACGAATGGTTGCAAACGCAATTTCACTGGGCAAGCGGAGGCGTTTGCTGCGGCTCAACAATTCTGCAATCAACATTGACGACGCGGCAGAGAGACCCGCCAAGGGGGGGGGGAGCAAAGCTGCCATCAAGAAAAGCGGGACGGTGGTGATGCTGACCTTGAAATGGGGCGCCAGTTGAATCGGGTCCAGGTCCGCTATGACGACACTTGCGCCCAAAGCGAGAGCAAGGAGAAATGCCGGAGCGAACGGATTCCCTGCATTGAGCACTGTGCTTATCAAGAGAATTGCCAAGACGCAGAGAACCACCGTGATGGCTGCAATGAAAGCGTTTTGCTTTGCCAACATGTATTGAGAAGGTCTTTGCATCGCATTTACTCCTGATATCTGTCTTGGCGTTTACGGTCGTTCAACACAATAAGTGCCGGTCTTAGGGTTGATTGATGACGAGGGTCAGAGTTTGTCCGGTCTCGCCCTGCGCGGTTCCAAAGACTTTGTGCCGCGTTCCAAGATGAATCGCTCTGACCTTCAGTTGCACCGGTACCGGATCAAGTTTGGTTGTGCTTGTACTTTCAATTTTGATTTCGCCCGGATTCCCATCGGCGACGACTTGGACGTTTTCCTTGCTACCGATGACGCCCTTGTTGTACCTGATTTTCGTGACATCTGTCCCGGGAGGGACGTGTACCACAAAGTCTATCGCCACTACTTTTCTCGGACGGATGTTGATATCCGCGATCAAATGTATCTTTGTGTTGTCCGAAAGCCAAACAATCGGGTCGCCGCGGCAAACGATGAGGCGTGCTTCCGCCGTAGGCGTCGAAGATGCCGTCAACGCCAAAGCGAAAAAGAACGATAGGACCAAAAATACCAACCCCCGCTGTGTACGTTTCTGACACGACATAGGAGCCTCCTGATTCGCAAAAGAGCTTGCTTGATTATATCATCCTATGGTGTGTCTACAACAGGTGATTTTGGTACTGGGGGTGCGATGAAAGCGGCGAACCGTATGACATTTCGGCGCGGCGGGACCCCTCCGCCATCAAGAATTTTCCGAATCCTTGGGCACCCACTCCATCAAACGTTGGATGGAATTGCGTCCGCGCGCGGAGTATTCCTTATCGCGGAGCGCCAGCGCAATCCGTCGTTCGAGCAGATAGAGCAGCAAAATCAAAAGCAATGCGCCGACGACGACCGCCCCGCCCAACGAGGTGAGTCCCAGCCCCCACGTGCCAATTTGGAGCTGCTGATACAAATACGCATCGCGAATCTGTGCGACGCCCAAGACAAGTCCAACAATGCCTATTGGCACAATCCCAAATAAAATCACCAGCCGTCCGAGACGTACCCCGTTGGCGATGAACTTGAGACCAAAATTTAGCTCGTGCTGTTTCGTCATAGTGCACCTTTCGATGAGACGGACAAAGCAGTCGTCAATACTGCCGCGCTTGTGTTGCCCGCCTTAAAACACTTGCTTCCGTTCTCACGGCGCCAATCCGCGTCCCAAAAAGCGTAACACCACAGGACCCAAGAGCACGATATAAATCGCAGGGAAAATCAAAAAGGCAAGTGGAAAGAGCATCCGAATTGGCGCTTTGTTCGCCTTTTCCTCCGCGTGCTGACGCCGCTTGATACGCATCTGTTCGGATTGGATGCGCAAGACTTTGGCAATGGGTACGCCCAACTGGTCGGTTTGCACAACTGCCGCGACAAAACTTGTCATGTCGGGTACGTCCATGCGAAGCGCCATATCGCGCAAGGCTTCCGCGCGCAATTTGCCGACACGAATCTCGGCAAGAACGCGTCCAAACGCGCGTCCGATTTCATTGTCCCATTGTTCCGCAACCTTTGCCATCGCCGCATCAAAGCCCAGTCCCGCTTCGACGCTAATGGTCAAGAGGTCCAGCGCATCCGGCAGCGTCTTTTGAATTTCACTTTGACGCGCGCGGATTTTCAGCGTCAGCCACAAGAGCGGTATGTAAAAGCCAAGAATCGCGCCAACGGCGATGAACCCTACAATAACTGGTGCCTGCGCGCGCAACACAAAAAACAGCGCGCCCAGCACCGCCGCGGCGACAATGCCAATCAAGACGCGAAAACCCAACAAATCGGCGACCGCCCAATTGTACGGATTTCCCGCGAGGTCGAGCTTGTGCCGCATCGCTTCAATGTTGCGCTGTGCCGTAAAGCGTCCGAGCATGCCCGCCATACGGCGCAGGAACGGTTTCACGATGCGCTCTGAAAACGGTTGCGCCAATTCCACTTCTTGCAAACTCTGCGGAGTGGGTCTGTACATTCCCATGACCACATCAATCCGCGCGGGTTCACTCTGACGGCGCGCCAATCCCGCGAACAAAAGAAATACGCCCAGCGCAAAAAGGAGAATCAACAAGAGCTCCATAGCCAATCCTTTCGCGGTCTTTAGACCTCAATCGCAGCAACACGCCGAATGACAAGATAACCTGTAACGCTCATCAGCGCACCGGTCGCAATCATCACGAGACCGCAAGAGTTTTCCCAGAGCTGTGAGACATAGCCGGGGTTCAGCACGTACATAATCAGACCCAGTCCGAGAGGCAGCAGCGCAAGCACCCGCGCCGAGAGACGCTGCTGCGCCGTGATAGTACGAATTTCGCCGAGAACACGAACCCGTTCGCGAATTGTCTTGGCAATAATTTCAAGAATTTCCGCGAGATTGCCGCCGACCTCGTTTTGAATATTGACTGCCATGACGAACATGTTCAAATCATCGCTCGGCATTCGCAGCAAGAGATTGTCCAGCGCCTCGTTCAACGTCAAGCCCAGTCCGACCTCACGTGTGACCCGCGCGAACTCGCCAGCCATGGGTTGTCCCACTTCTTTGGCGACCGTGTCCAAAGATTGCAGCAAGCTGTAGCCGGAACGCAGCGCATTGGAAATCAAAAGAATGGCATCGGGCAGTTGATTGTCAAACGCAATCAGTCGCTTTTGCTGCAAGTGCCGCACGTACCAGCGCGGGAAATACAACCCGACTGCGCCGCCCAACACAGCGGGCAAAAGATTGCCGCGAAAAATCACGTACCCGATGATTAACCCGAGGAACGTTGTCGCAATTTGACCCGCAACGTATTCGCCGGGTGTTAGCTTGAGATCCGCGCGCGCCAAATCATTGAGAATGCGTTCGCGCGCCGTGCCCGACACGAGACGATTCAACTGACGCGGCTTTCTGCCGCCGGGGCGCGCGCGTTCTTGCGATGACGCGTCCAGACCATATTCGGCGCCCAAACGTTCGTCGAGGGGAACAGACTGGCTGTAGATAAGGCGAAGCAAACCCCAGAACATCGCTAGGATGCCAAGCCCAAAGGTAGCACTTACTATCACCATGGGATCCATTGCAGTATCTTTTGCTCCTCCGAAAATAGTCCCTCACCCCCAGCCCCTCTCCCAACGGGCGAGGGGAATTTCGGCAGATGCCAAACTTTCTGAAACGCGGCATTTGAATTGCTGTTGCAAAAGATGAACGGGCGAGGGGAATTTCGGCAGATGCCAAACTTTCTGAAACCCGCCGAGACCCTCACTCCCAGTCCTCTCCCAACGCGCGAGGGGAGAGTTTCATTTTACGAATCCGTCGCGATTGTCAACCGACGCGTCAAGGCGCGTTGTGTGCGTCTCATGCCCATCAAGGACTGTGCTACTTGCGATGCGTGCTGTCTTGAAAAATAGAAGGCATGAGAAAGATGCCTGCCGCTTCGATTTTGTCCATGAACTTGGGACGGATGCCGGTGGGTTTGAGATGCCCGGTAATTTGTCCGTCTTTCGTGCTCGCGCGTTCGTAGCGGAATATATCTTGGGTCACGATGATGTCGCCTTCCATCCCTTGAATTTCCATCACCGTGACGATACGCCGCACGCCGTCGCGCCCGCGCTCGATATGAATGACCAAATCGAGCGCGCTCGAAATTTGTTCCCGAATCGCGCGCAGGGGCAGGTCATAGCCCGCCATCAACACCATCGTTTCGATGCGATGCAGCGCGTCGCGCGGCGAATTCGCGTGCACGGTGGTCATGGAACCTTCATGTCCCGTATTCATGGCTTGCAGCATGTCGAGCGCTTCTGCCGAGCGACATTCGCCGATGATGATGCGGTCGGGACGCATCCGCAAAGCATTCACCACCAAATCGCCGCGCGTCACTTCGCCTTGCCCTTCGATATTTTTCGTGCGCGATTCCAAACTGATGACGTGGCGCTGCCGCAATTGCAGTTCGGCGGCGTCTTCGATGGTGATGATGCGTTCTGTGTTCGGGATAAATGCGGATAGCGCATTCAGCAGCGTTGTTTTCCCTGCGCCGCTGCCGCCGGACACGACAATGTTCAGTTTGGCGACAACACATGCTTTGACAAATTCAACAAATTCGGGCGTAAAGGTTCCAAACCGAATCAGGTCTTCGATGGTGAACGGGTTTTTGGCAAATTTGCGGATGGTAATGACGGGACCATTCAGCGCGAGCGGCGGGATAATGACATTTACGCGCGAGCCGTCCGGCAAGCGCGCGTCCACGTACGGTTGCGCTTCATCGACGCGCCGCCCGATGGGCGAGACGATGCGCGAAATGATGCGCATGATATGGGCGTCGCTTTCGAACTGCACGGGAACCTCTTCGAGCTTGCCGCGCCGTTCGATGTAAAACGTTTCGGTGCCGTTCACCATGATTTCGTCCACCGTGCGGTCGCGCAAATACGGCTCGAGCGGACCAAAGCCGGTGATTTCTGCCATGATTTGGTCATGCAGGCGTTGGCGGTCCGCTCTGCCCAAGACCGTCTCTTCTTCGGCAAGAAAGCGGTCGAACAGTTCGTCTACATTTGCCTCGATTTCCGCCGGATCTTCGTCGGTGCCCGGCGTGAGCTCGGCAATAATCTTTTTTAGAATTCGTGCCCGGAGCAAAGCCAACGCATCTGAGGCAGCGGGCGCGGGACGCGAGCGGATTGTTTCCTTACCCAAACCATCGCTGGGCGATTCGTCAGTTTGTTGCTGAGCGGTGCGTTCGATGCGCGCGCGTATGGACATTCTTGATTCCTCCGAAAATAGCTACCCCTCACCCCCAACCCCTCTCCCAAAGGGCGAGGGGAGACTTGGCGTTCACCCCTCAGACTCGAGACTGCAAATGCTTTTGCGTAAGCAAACTCCCAAAGGGCGAGGGAGACTTGGCGTTCACCCCCCCCGTTTTTCAAAGGGCGAGGGGAGACTTGGCGTTCACCCCCCCGTTTTTCAAAGGGCGAGGGAGACTTGGCGTTCACCCCCCCGTTTTTCAAAGGGCGAGGGAGACTTGGCGTTCACCCCCCCGTTTTTCA